>Ga0181575_10004043_pt1 | contig 10317 bp, 7 predicted proteins | sample 101ome_23_FD_145599 | JGI IMG/M metagenome (GOLD analysis project Ga0181575, IMG submission 145599) | Coastal salt marsh microbial communities from the Groves Creek Marsh, Skidaway Island, Georgia - 101411CT metaG (spades assembly) | ecosystem: Environmental > Aquatic > Marine > Intertidal zone...
TTGCAAAGCCGGCAACGCCGCCGCCTATGATGGCGACATCAATTTTCTCAGGTAGCTGGTCTTGAAAGTTTATGGGCTCGTCACCCTCAAAAATCATCTGCCACTGCCTCCGCCAGACGTTCCCGGGACACTCAATCGTACTGAGGCCGCCTCGTACCTTGTTAAGCTCATAGCACCGGCGACACCCTGGACCGGTTGCACCCAGATCGGTGAGGCCCAGGCCATCTCCTGCACGGTCGAGGGCACATCAGCCGGCGGCGCAACACCCAACCTCAACGCATCGGCAGTTGTCCAACGACAAGTCGGGTTCTGCACTACCCTGACGTAGTAAAATGCATTCTGCGAGGAATCAAAGTCGGGGTCTTGCCACCAGGTCCTGAGTTCCGCGGCACCAGCGTTCTCGTCCCAACGACAGTCAGCCAGACTGACCGCTGTTGAGGCGGGCAGGCACCGAGGATCAGCCCCCGCGTCATTCGCACAAGCCAGGTCATAAACTACCTCTTGCTTTTCCCCGTTCTCTATCCAGCCTTTAATCACCTGAACTTTTGCTAAAGGTGCGCTCTCCGGATCCTTCATCGCCCAGATGTGGAAGCGCGGGGCAGCGCCGGACCTGGCCTGCAGCACCCCACCCATGGGCACACCGCCTGCATACAGGGCCGCGACCGTCGGTGCCGATTCACCAGTCAATGCGTACTCATAGCCTGCAAAGACGCGCAGTCGAATCCGGGTCCCGCTGGTCGCGTATACCTCGCGCCGTTTCATCGCTGTAAACAAAGCCTCCCGGGTATTTTCTTCTGCCCAGACGGCCGCCAGGCCGCCGGGGTTGCGCTGCACAGAATTGCGATTGCCCTGCCTGCCACCTTCGAGCCTCCTTCGCGCAGGCGAGGCCGTATACCCGCTGGCACCACGGTAGTCCCATTCCTCAGTATCGCCAGGATTGGAATTGTGCGTATCAGTAGAGCCAATCAGGCCAAACCGCATGGGATTGATGCCGACCTGGTTTTCTAGCGCGAGGCCAATCTTGAGCCCGTCACGAACCATCGAAGTCGAGGTGACGCACAACGTTTCCTGCCCTGCATCACATGGCGGGAAAAATTGCTCAAAGCCGCATTCTTCATCACCTGCACCAAAAGCAGTGGAACATTCAGAGTTACCTTTGATCTGGAACATCTCGACAATGGGTTCCGAACGGGCACGCAAGTGCCAGTCTTCCTGTTCGTAGGGCACACCATCAATAGTCTCGCTGGCAAACGCCAGGCCCCAGCTCTTGTTCGGGTTATGCGGAATCGTAAGAAATTCGCACTTACCCCGGCAGGTTGCTTCCAGCTTGCGCCAAAGATCAATCTCGGAATCAGCGTGGTACATCGAAATCGCTGCATCCGGTGTTACCGAGGATTTAAAAATCACATTGCGGTGGTGCTTGCCCGTATCAGCCAGCGGTGGCGAGTATTCATAGCCGGCAAAAGTCGTGAACCGGCCTGGCTCGTTATAGCGGTCAGCCACTGCGCGCACTTGCTGCCAGGTCATCGCTGACATTCTGCGTGCGAGTTCCGGTTCATCACCGAAGATTGTCAGGTCTCGCACAGGCGGCCGTTGTTCACCACCTTCTCGCAACCGCAGGAACAACGCGATAGAAGGTTCATCAAATTCTTTACACAACCTGACGCCTTCCTCAGTTTGCCCTTTTGCCGCACAAGCCTCGTGCAGCCCAAAACCTTCTGCATGGTCCGTCACCGCAGCGAAATCCAGGGGGCGGGTCAGCGAGACAACTTCGCCTGTGGCAATCGCTGCCTCCTCACCCCGGGCAACTCTATACGCGGTCTCGACATCCAGTCGATTGCCGAAAATGTAGGAGTCAAAAGATAAACTGGTATGGATATGCAGATCGCCAAAGTAGACATTCTTCAGCGTATTCCTGCTTTGTTCCCGCAGCGGTCCGCGTTGCGGCCGATAAACGGCGTCTTCGTTCTGCGCAGCAATTTCGGCCTTGAGTGCGGCTTCGGCTTCAGGACCGGTTGCTCTGAGCGGTGCATTGATCCTTACCTGGTATTGCCAGTAGACGACAGCCGCAACAATAAACAGCACGGCACCTGCGATTCCAAACCGGCGCATGATTACTCCCCCGGGTTTTTCTTTCCATTCTTCAGCTGGTTATCAGTAAAAGCAAACCCACCGAGCAAAACAAACTTGCCGCCGAATTTTCTGCCTTCATTGATCCATCAATGACGGGAATGACTGTGATTCGAGTGCTCGAGCCCGCAATACCGTACACTGTCTTTTTCCCAGCCTGAGAGTATTAACGTGGAATTTGATGATGTCCTGCTTGGTCGCCGCAGCATTAGAGGCTATAAGCCCGACCCGGTTCCTAAAGCGCTAATCAAAGAAATACTGCAACTGGCGATGCGCTCGCCTTCGTCCATGAATACCCAACCCTGGAACTTCACCGTGGTCACGGGGGAGACACTGGATCGCATTCGTGCCGGCAATACCGAGAGAAACCTCGCAGGCGTACCGCATTCGCGCGAGTTTCGCATAGGTCACGCTTTTGAGGGGGTCCATCGAGAACGCCAGGTTGGCGTCGCCAAGCAACTCTTTGCTGCCATGGGGATTGCCCGCGAAGACAAAGAGGGTCGACAGGACTGGGTACTGCGCGGGTTCCGCCAGTTTGATGCCCCCGTCTGTATCATCATCACCTATGACCGCGAGCTTGCGGACAGCGACGATACACCGTTTGATTGCGGCGCAGTGACAACAGCACTGGTGAATGCCGCCTGGTCCCGGGGCCTGGGCGCCGTGATTAACAGCCAGGGCATCATGCAGTCACCCGTGGTAAGAGAGCACGCCAATATTCCTGAAGGTCAGGTGATCATGAAAGCCGTCGCGATGGGCTGGCCGGATGACAGTTTCCCGGCGAATGCCGTCGTCTCGGAGCGCAAGAGCGTCGATGAAGCCGCTGTCTTTCTGGGCTTTGACGACTAGGCAGACCTAACCTAACACCTTGCGGGAGCAACACACGGTGTCGACACCAACTAACCCGGAATCCAGCCAGGCCGAACTGGCGCGCAACGCAAATTACGTCCTGGCTGTGTTGTTCGTCGTCATCATGTTGAACTTCCTCGACCGGCAGATCATTTCTATCCTTGCCGAGCCGATCAAACAGGAAATGGGCCTGAGCGACAAACAGATCGGCTTGATGACAGGTCTGTCGTTCGCGCTGTTCTATACAACCCTGGCCATTCCCGTCGCGGCCCTGGCAGATCGATGGAACCGGACAAAGATCATCGCGATTGCGGTGAGTATCTGGTCGGTGATGACGATGCTCTGCGGCGCAGCCGGCAACTTTATCCAGCTGTTTCTGGCACGGGTCGGTGTGGGTATTGGTGAATCTGCCAGTGGCCCGGCGTCGCACTCGCTCATTGCGGACTACTTTCCGCCCGAGCGCCGTGCCGGCGCCATGGGGGTCTATGGTGCAGCCGTTCCTTTCGGCGCCTTTATTGCGCTCGCCGGTGGCGGCTGGATCGTTGAGAATTTCGACTGGCGGGTTGCCTTCTTCGTTGCGGGTATTCCAGGGCTGCTGGTCGGGTTGATCGTCTGGCTGACGGTGAAGGAGCCCCGCGGGGCCGTATCGCTGCGTGAAGCATTTGAGCCACAACCAGATCAGCTGACCTTTATAGCGGCCCTGAAGGAACTCTGGACCCAGCCCACTTACTGGCACCTGGTGGCAGCCGGCGTGCTGATCCAGTTTGTGTCCTATGGCATCGCTGCCTTCTACGGCAGCCTATATATCCGCGTGTTCGGAATTGGCTATGGCGAACTTGGGCTTAAGCTTGGACTGATGGTGGCTATCGCCGGCATGCTCGGGGCCTGGCTAGGCGGCAAGATTAGCGACAGGATTGACCGGCGATCTCCCGGTGCCTCCTTACTGATTGTTGCGAGCGTCTTTTTGATCGCAACCCCAAGTACGTTTGCTGCTGTCAGCGTGGGTAACGTCAATCTCTCGATCACGCTGCTTGGCGTCACAACCTTTGCCGCAACCTTTTACTACGGTCCCAACTTCTCATTACTGCAGGCGCTGGCCAGTGATCGCACCCGGGCCATGGCGGTTGCCATCTATCTGCTGTTCGCTGGTCTGATCGGACTCGGGCTGGGGCCGGTTTTCGTGGGCACAATTTCTGATTATGTCTCCGGCGGTGATCGGGCATTGGAAGCAGAGGGTATTCGTGCGGGCGTGGCGACGATTTCTGTCTTCAACATCTGGACAGCATTCCACTTCTGGCGAGCCCAGCGCCGCGTCAAGGCTGATGCCGCAGATTCCTAGCTCCGCTGGCAGACTCGAGCTTTGCAAACGTTACCGGTTTCTCTACATTACCTCTGAAAGCCAACGCCAAGGAAACCCTGATGCGCATCTCAGAGATTGAGAATCCAACCGTCCACTATTTCAAAGGCAATTACGCGCCGGTGCAGACGGAGCATACCAATGTCCATTGCCCTGAGGTCATTGGCGAAATCCCAAAGGAACTGCACGGCTCTTTTCTGCGCATCGGCGCCAACCCCGTTTTCGTGAGTTCAGAGGACGCCTACCACCCCTTCCAGGGCGACGGCATGATTCACCAGGTCAGGTTCGAGAACGGCAAGGCCTACTATTACAACCGGTTCGTTGAAACGGCGGGCCACCTCGCCGAACAGGAATATGGTGACATCATCTGGGACGGCCTCAAGACAGACCCGGAGCTCGCCGCCCGTTACAATTTCAGCAAGAACATCGCCAACACTCACATGGTATTTCATGCAGGCATGTTCCTCGCTCTGCAGGAGGCGGCTTACCCCTTCCAACTGAAACTACCAAACCTCGATCCCGTCGGCGAAGTGGATTACGAAGGCAAACTTGTTAACCCTTTCTCTGCGCATCCCAAGATTGACCCCAGAACCGGTGAACTGGTTGGCAACGGCTACAGCGTTGTGCAGGCGCCTTACTGCTCGGTTACTGTCATCGGCAAAGATGGCAAGCTCAGTCACACGACAACCGTTGATATTCCTAAACCGGTGATGATGCATGACTGCGCAATTACGAGTAACTACACCATCGTGCTTGACCTGCCCTGTGTGTTTGACTTCGAGCGCATGGCCGCGGGCAAAAGCATGCTCTATTTTGAGCCCGACAATGGATCACGCTTCGGCATTCTGAAACGGGGTGACGAGGGCGACAAAATCAAATGGTTCGACGTCGACACCTGCTATTGCTATCACACAGTTAATGCTTTTGAGGACGGCGACTGGGTGGTGGTGGATGGCTGCCGTTCAGAGCGCAATTCCATCGGCGATGAAGAAGGACCCGCACCCGGCGACCGCAGCGACCTGCCCATGCTCTATCAATGGCGCTTCAATATGCAGACAGGTGAAGTTGAGGAGAGAGCGCTCGACACTGAATGGGGCTGCGAATTCGCTCGCATCAACGAAGACCTGATTGGTCAGCCTTATCGCTACAGCTATGCTGCGCGCATTGCCGGTGACAGACTGGATTCGGGTTTCGATGGCATCATCCGCTATGACATGCAGACGGGCCAGAGCTGCCACTACCCTTATGGCGCAGGTCGACTTGGGGGCGAACCCGTGTTCGCGCCGAAACCAGGTGCTGAGCGCGAGGAAGATGGATGGGTCATTGGTTTTGTTCGCGACGAGAACCTCGGTCAGAGCGAGTGCATCATTCTTGATGCCGAAGACTTTGAAGCAGGACCTGTCGCGCGCGTCATCATGCCGGCACGTGTACCCTTCGGGTTCCACTCAGCCTGGGTCTGAGCGCCTGCAGGTCCAGCCAGAAGGGTTGCCTGGCCAGGGTGACCTGTTTAATGTTCGGTGATTAAATAAAAACAGTCAGTATCAGGCTGAGACCGTTCACCTGCAAACAAGATGACAAATCACACCAGCTACAGCATTGATCAGAACGATCATCTTTGTGACTTTGGCGAGGAGTGGGACACCTTCGCTTTTGCTAATGCTTCGCATGATCTGACCGGTGGCCTGCTTGAGGGCCGTTCTCTCTGGGATTTCATCGCTAACCCGCAGACCCGAAAAATCTACCAGACGCTTTACACCCGGGTCAGGGACACCGGTTTACCGGGCGAGATCAACTTTCGCTGCGACAGCCCAATGATGAAACGCGAGATGGTGCTCACTATCGAAGCCGATGGCGATTGTCTGCAACACACGTCTCGCCTGATTCTGGAAACCCCACAGCAGCACAACAGCCTGCTCGCCCAGCCGCTCACACGGGAGTTGGGTGAGGCCTTCATCACGATGTGCAGCTGGTGCAAACAGGTTAAATTCGACGGCGTCTGGTGTGATATCGACGCTGCCCTGGCCCAGCTTGCAGCTATCAATGGGGACCTCCCGGCCGTCAGCCACGGGATCTGCCAGCCTTGCTTACGCCGTCACGGCACCGGCTGAGCTGGCTCTCGATTCAATCCTTTTCGCTGCCGGGGTCGTAGGCGTAGTGTTTAGGTAAAACTATCGCTGCAACATGAAAAAACTCGTCGTTATCGTGGTGGTCCTCGCCATCCTTACACAGGCAAATTTCGCCGGCGCCCGTTATGAGCTCGAAACAGTCGCCGCCGACCTCGATATACCCTGGTCCATGGTCTGGCTCCCCGATGGCGACATACTGGTCTCAGAACGCAGCGGCGAAATTCTTCGGTTCCGTGACGGCAATATGATGGCGCGCCTGACCGGCGTGCCCCAAGTTCACCGAAAAGCCCAGGGCGGCCTCCTCGACCTCGCCCTGCATCCAGATTTCACCGTCAACCAGTATCTTTACATGAGCTATTCAGACAAGTCGGGTGACGGCAAAGGCAGCAATACCGCGATAGCCCGGGCCCGTCTTGTCGGCAACGCGTTGACTGATTTTGAAGTGATCTATAAGGGCGCACCCAACACCACCAGCGGCTATCACTTCGGTAGCAGAATAGTCTTTGATGGAACCGGGCATCTCTTCTTCTCCATTGGCGACCGTGGCAAGCGTGATGTTAATCCACAGGACCCTGGACGCGATGGCGGCAAGATCTATCGGCTGCACGATGACGGCACGGTACCCGATGACAACCCGTTTGCAGACTCACCCGGCGGCGCAGTGCCAGCCATATACTCGCTGGGCCACCGGAACCCACAGGGCATGGCGGTCAATCCACTGACGGGTGACGTTTGGACTCACGAACACGGGCCACGCGGCGGCGATGAAGTAAACATCATCAAAGCAGGCGCCAACTACGGCTGGCCCATCCTCAGCTACGGCATCAACTACAGCGGGACCAAATTCGCAGAGGGTACAGAGCGAAAGGGCTACGAATCACCCATCTGGCGCTGGGTCCCCTCAATTGCACCCTCTGGCTTGACCTTTGTCACCAGCGACAAGTACCCCGACTGGCAAGGCCACTTACTGGTAGGCGCGCTGAAAGATGAAAAACTCGTGCTCTGTCACGTCAATGGTGAAGGAATAACCAGCACCGAAACCGTGCTCGACGGTATCGGACGCGTACGAGATGTGCGGCAGGGCCCGGATGGTTTCGTTTACATTGCGGTTGACGACCTTGGCATTCAGCGAATTCGGCCTGCCTCCTGAACCCGCACGCCGGCTATTATCAGACCTCGAGCCCAGTGAGAATACAGGCAAAGGGAAGGCAACAAAAACAGGAAATAGTGCAGCAGATACCTGACAATACAGCCTCTTTTATATAGAGCAGTGATTTCCAATGCCAAAGGATGTAAAACTCGTCGCCCTCGATATTGACGGCACACTTCTGGCACCCGGCGTGCCGCACGACGCGCTACCCGACAATGATATCGTCGAAGCGGTAGCGGCCCTGCAGAGAAGCGGTGTTGTTGTCATGCTGGCGACGGGTCGCATGTACCCCGGGACCGCAACGATAGCGGCGCACCTGGGTATTGATGAACCTCTCATCTGCCAGCAGGGCGCTTCGATCCATCAACCCGACGGCAAACTGCGTCATACCTTCACCATTGACCAGCAGATTGCGGCAGAGCTTTATGACTATGCCATGAGCCATGACTACAGTCTTTCGTGGTTCGATCACGAACGCTTTCTCGTCACCCGCAAAACCCCGGCCTCGGAGTATTTCGCGGCCGTTTCCGGGGTCGAGATTGAAGAGCATCCGAGACCCCACGAATCAGCCGTCAGGGCAACTGGCATTGATATCGTCAGCAACGAGGCAGTGTCGTCCGATGTGCACCGCCTGCTCGAAGCGCGTTACGGCAGCAGGGTCAGCCTGCTCGACTTCACGACTGTCACCGCTGTGCACGAGCCCCGCTCCAGCAAGGGAAATGCCCTCGCGTTGATCGCAAGTGAACTTGGCATCGACCAGTCTCAGGTCCTCGCTATCGGTGATGGGATCAACGATGTATCAATGCTCACCTGGGCCGGCCACAGCGCCACGCCAGCTCACGGGGACGCTTTCGCCCAAGATTCAGCCAAGGAAGTTCTGCAGGGCGAGGGTGTCAGCGGCGTAGCAGCCCGCCTGCGGGCTGCCCTGTAAGTAACGAAGGAATCGACAGCGCCACACAGCACAAGGTTACACTGATTGCGTATGCGCCGTGCGGCGCAACCAGCCTGCGACCAGGCCCACTGCCAGCAAAAACAAACCGGGGAGTGTGAACCAGATTTCTGCCACGCTGATGCCGACAACACTCATGTCCGGCAGCGCGACCAGGAGGCCGCCCGTCATAATTGAAAGCGCACTGTGCCCGCTCAGCCGACCGAGTACCGGCAACCAACCCTGAATGCCGGCGGCGATGAAGAAGATAGCCGGCACTACTTCAAGCAGCTGCCAGAACGCCGCCATAAATCCAGAGGCCAGGATCAGTGCGGGCTCAATCACAAACAGGAACGGAATCAGGTAGATCACCGCGCTGAGGCGCATGGCATCCAGGGCAGCCAGCATCGGTCTGGCCCGCGCAATAGCAGCGGCGGCGAACGCACCGAGCGCAACCGGCGGTGTAATGAAAGACAGCATGCCCCAGTAAAGAATGAACAGGTGCACGGCCAGGGGATTCAGGCCACCCTCGATCAGTGCCGGCGCCAGCACAATGGCAAGAAAGATGTACGCAGCCGTGACAGTCATCCCAATGCCAAGAATGAAACTGGTCAAAGCCCCCATGATCAGCAGCGCACCCGTTGATCCACCGGCCAGGAACAGCAGATCATTAATCAGCGTGCCTGATAGTCCCGTCACCGAGAGTGCCCCCACTATCAGGCCGACCCCGGTCAGAATGACGAGGAGTTCCACCAGCAGCCTCGCCGTCGCGACGAGCAGTTCCGAAAAAGATGTCCTGTTGAACCCCTCACCGAAAGTCTGATGCACCAGCAGCAGGCAGGCTGTCGCCGCCCAGGGAGCAAGCTGCTCTCTTTGCAATACCAGTAGTAACACGGTCAGCAGAATAAATGAGGCCAGATAGTACCAGCCGGTTTTAAGCGTGTGGCGGGCACTCGGCAGCGCTTCCGCCGGCAGACCCTGCAACGCTTCCCGACCGGCATAGGCGTCTAGTTGAATGAACAGGGTGAGAAAATACAGGACGGCTGGAATCGCCGCAGCCAGCGCCACCGAGTAGTAAGGCATCTCGAGAAACGTTGCCATGACGAAAGCAGTCGATCCCATGATCGGCGGCAGCAGCACCCCACCTGTCGACGCGCAGGCCTCAACGGCAGCAGCAGTCTGCGCCCTTATGCCGTTCTTTTTCATCACAGGAATCGTCAGCTGTCCGGTGGTCACAACGTTGGTAATCACGCTGCCACTCATGGATCCCATCAGTCCGCTGCTGACAATCGCGACCTTGGCCGGCCCACCCCTGACCCGACCGAACAGGGCGTACGCCAGATCAATAAAAAAGCGGCCACCACCAGTGTGCTGAAGGGCAACGCCGAAAATAAGAAAGCCGATCACGAGATTAGCGAAGGCACGAAACGGCAGCCCCAGCATGCTTTCGATACTCATCACGTGATATGCCGCTGTCTCTTTTATGCCGATCGACATACCCGAGAGCATCTCCGGCATTTTGTCGGCAAAGAGCGGGTAAACAGAAAAGAGCGTCACCAGCGAGAAGAGCGCTAATCCGCCCGCCCGTCTGATGGCTTCCAGCACCAGCAGCCACAACACCAGGCTGACCTGAATCGCCCGGTCAGGGGCGATGAACTCCCAGCCCTCATCCACTATCGGCTCTGCGTGCTGGAACAACCAGACACAGCAACCGAGAGCAAACACTGCGAGCAGGACGTCGAGCCAATAGAGATCAATCCAGTGATTAGAGCGATAG
>Ga0181575_10004058_pt1 | contig 10297 bp, 3 predicted proteins | sample 101ome_23_FD_145599 | JGI IMG/M metagenome (GOLD analysis project Ga0181575, IMG submission 145599) | Coastal salt marsh microbial communities from the Groves Creek Marsh, Skidaway Island, Georgia - 101411CT metaG (spades assembly) | ecosystem: Environmental > Aquatic > Marine > Intertidal zone...
TCGTGGTGGTGGTGGTCCTCGTGGTGGTGGTCCTCGTGGTGGTGGTCCTCGTGGTGGGCATCCGTCTTGTCGTTTTTTTTGGAGCTTGGAGAAAAAAAAGCAGAGTGATGCTTTTTTTCCTCCCTCTTTCCCTGCTTTTTGCTGCTGCTGCTCGATTCTCGATTTCTTTTTTTTCCCGCCAAAAATTGAAGAGCGACAAACCACACACTGACACACACACGCACAGAACATCTTACTCGCAAGCGAGTTTCAAAATATCGTCACAGTACTTGGGCGCGCGCACAAACGCTCTCTCGGAGTACTCACCAACTCATTCGAAATGACTCAAATCGCATTCTCACCGTCCGCTTCCGTCCTTAAAATGATCCGGACGCCAACGACGACGACGCCGATCTCTTCTTCTTCTTCTTGTTCTTCGTCGTCGAGGAAAATTTGTTCCGTGGCTAGCGTTCGTCGTCCTCGTTCCTCGGGTTCAAATCGAAGAAGAGATTTAAAAATCAACGCTTTGACGCAAGATTACGATGATAATAAAGATCAGTTCATGAAAATGGTCTCCTCGGAAGGGAAAATGAACGCTTTGAAGTCAATCTCTGCGGCCGATCAAAAGTTAACGTCCTCCTCGTCGAGGTCGAGCGCGAATAACGTCATCTCCATCGATCAATCCATTTTGAAAGTCGATCCGTACGCCAAAGACGCGTTAGATATGATCGGTTCTCGAACAAAATCGACGCCGGTGAACTTTAGCGTTCACTATGATACAAAATGGGGTGAAAATTTGTTCGTGTTAGGTTCTCATAAGAAGTTAGGCGCTTGGGACGAAGCCAAAGCGATTCCAATGCACTACAAAGAAGGCGGACAGTGGAGTTGCGAGGTGGAGTTGCAACCGGGTGGGATTTTTTTCTACAAATATCTCGTGCGTTCGATATTCGGGACGAGGTGGCAAGAAGGGGCGAACAACTTGCTCGTATTACCAGAAGCTAACGATTTACCGAAAAATGCGACGTATTTAGTCGAAGACTGCTTCAACGGGGGGCCGACGCAGTTGACGAGAACGAACCAAACTTTGTTGGCGGCCAAGTTGATCGAGACGCAAAAGGAGAAGGTGTTGTACGCGAAGGAGTTATCTAAGCAACAACAAATGACAAAGTCCGCGTTAGAAGAGTTGTTAATCGCCAGAGAAGAGCTGGCAGCGGCGCAGATGCAGCTGGCCCGAGCGATCGGGGACGGACGCTCTTACGACGTCGATACGACCACCACCACCGCCACAAACAACGATACTAGCAGCAAGGAAGAGGAGGAGAAAAAGTCAGGCTTCTGGTCTTCGCGATAACAACGCGTAACATTATACATTATTACGAACAAGATTGCATTTACCGGCGCGGTAAAAGCGATTAAATACAATATTTCTTGGCATCATTTGATGTGTGTTTTTAATTGGAAAAAATTTAAATCACGCACAAGGCTACATTTTGTACTTGCATCAAGCTTCATCTAAATCTCCTCGTCAATTTCCTCCTCGTCGTCATTCATCAGAAGCTCGTCTCGTGTGACCATGCGATGAGTTCTTCTGTTCACCCTTCGATGGCTTTTTGTTTCTAGTTTTGCCTCTACTCTATCTGCTCCTCCGGCGGCTTGTTTCATTCGCACGCGCGTCTCTCTTTTATACGCCGCCTCTTTCTCTTTTACCGCAAGTTTCTTGACTTCCTCTAACAACTCCATATATAAATCTAATCTTTCCTGCGTCCAATTTGAATCATCGACTACACACCCTGGCTCGTGGACGTGGGTACAATCGGTAAATGCGCATCGTTCACCTCGCTCTTCCTCGGCTCGTTGAACAGCGTCTCGGATCTCCGGGAAACAAAGCGCCACATCTTTAACAACCATGCTCTCTAAAGACGGATATCCAAACCCGGGTGTATCGGCGAGTAAATTACCACCTTTCATGCGAAGTAAGCTAACGTGTCGAGTCGTGTGTTTCCCTCTCCCACTTCGAGCTGATACTTGTTTCACCGATTGCAAATCTGCCGATTCTAAAATCTCTCTTGCTTTTTCGTTTTCCACCGATCTCGAGCCTTTTTTTAGTTTACCGCCTCCTCCCCCTTCTACGTCTAAATCCGTCACAAAGGAGATCTTCACCTCCTCGCCTTGTGCGGATGCATCGCTCTTCCATTTTTCCCCGTGTTCGTTTTGTTGTCTCTTTTCGACCGAAAGCGCCGATTCCAAAGCGCTCGTCGCGCGAAGTCGATTTATTAAACTCGATTTCCCAACCCCAGAAGGTCCAGCCAAAGCGACGGTTTTCCCTCTTCCGATAACCTTCACGATCTCATCGATACCGTCCCCAGTTGCTACAGAGATAAATTTTGGGTCGTATCCCCACTTTCGCATCTTCTCTCGCCATTCCTCTACTCTCTCTTCTTCTATCAGATCCTTCTTATTTAATACCAGATAAAAAGGTACGCGCGCGTATTCAAACGCGACTAAAAAACGCGTCAACTGCTTCTCTTCCAACGGCGGCTGCGACAACGAAAATGTTAGCAGCGTCACGTCGACGTTTGCGATTGCCAAGTTGTTTCCACCCTCATTCCTCCTCTTTTCAATGCCATAAATGGTTCCAGATCCTTGCACCCAATCGATTCCTGACTTTTCAGCGTCCAAAGTGACGATATCGCCGACTAAAACTTTTTGCTTCATCTTTTTCAAAAGCGCTCGACAGTTGCACAACAACTCGACGTTGTCTTCTTCTACTTCTACTTCTTCGGCGTCGTCAAACTTTCGGAGTTTCTCGTCTAAGATTTCAACGTCGTTCATCGCTTTCGCCTCCTCCGCTTTTTTTCGCGCGGCTTGGAACTGTTCTCGCACGCGGTTCAACTCTTTCGGAGGAAGCTGTCGTCGGTTCACGACGACTCGGAAGTAGTTGGCTTGCGCAGTCACGACGGTACCCAACACATTTTCGCTCGTATTTTTATTCTCTCGAAGAGTACCAACAGACCGCATCGATAGTTCTCCGTCGTCTCCGCCTTCGTGTCCTTCCTCCCGGTCGGCGTCGAGCGTCGATGATGATGACGCCGCCCGCGCCATCGTCGTTCTACTTCTTCTTACTTGTTGCTCTCCTCGATAATTTGCGTCGTTGAAAAGAAGCGGCGTCGCATTTTGTTGAGGAACGTTGTATACTCCTCTTCCGCTGAAACTAGCGGCGCACGAGCGATATCCGCAACGGAGCGAACGGCGAAGGAGCGATGTCATTTTGTGACGATTCGTTGCCGTCGCTTTTGTCGTCGCAATGAGCGACGCTTCGACGCAGAGCATAAAAGAAAACGAAAAGGAGAGAGAGAGAGAAAAAAGAGCTCGCGTGTTTATAAGTGAAGTGTGAGTGTGAGTAGAAAAAATTTATTTGATTGTGAAGAAAACTGGGTACGATTTAACGACGATTTGATTCGATGAACGCATATCTGATGTGAGCGGTAGTATTTCTTTCATCTATTCATCGTTATTGTTATTTAGCGTTCTCTCGACGTACTCCATCGCTCTCGCCTTCACGTACGTCATTCGTTCCGTGTTACCGTGAGATCTTTCGTATTCTAAGTACCTCTTGAATAAGAACTTCATCGACCGAGCGTTCAGCTCCAAGTGCGTGGCCCGTTCAAACAAAGCGCGAATCCTCTCCGGGATATTCTGCTTAATCTCTTGATCGATATATACGGACCAGATGTCAGTTCTCTTCGGATAGTTGCGCAAAATCCCTTCAAACATTGTGCGTCCACGCTCGGGGTCTCCCTCTTTCATCTCCAACAAAGCAACTTTGACCAACAGTTTGATATGTTTGCGTTTGGGTAAAGAAGTCGTCGCGCGGTCGAGGAGCTTTCTAGAACCTTCCGCGTCACCTTTGAGCGTAACGTGGCGAATGTACGTCAGCCACACTTTACAACTCGAGCGAAACTTCTTCACGATGAGCTTGAGCGTTTCTTCTAGAGCTTCCGTTTGTTCCGTGCGCGTGTACATGTCTACCAAGACGAGGTACAGTTTCTTTGGATCGGCTAAATTCACGGCGCGCTTGAACAGTCTCGAGACGGCCTCTTTTGGATTTGGCAATCCGTGGGAGTTCTCTAAATTCAAATAAGCGATCCAAATATTCATTCTCTCGTCTTCTTCTTGCGCTGGAATCGCCTCCAACGCCCGTTCGGCGACCGCTCGCGCATCCTCATACGCACCGACGCTCACTTGGAAGGCGACATATTGAATCCAAAGAAAGGAGGAAAGCGGCGATGCCAAGATCAACTTTTCGTACTCGGATGCACTTTCAGGAAGACGACCTTCGTCGCGCAACTGTTGCTCTTGTCTCAAAATTTCCAGTTCAGCCTCGCGAGCTTTGCGACGCTTCGCGCGTTTCGAAAGTTTACCGGCGTTTTCTCCGTCGTCGAGATGGGTCGACTCGTCTCGACCTCGTTTCATCGCGTTGAGTTTTTGTTTTTGTTCATTCTCTTCCTCTTCCCAGGCAAAACCAACATCTTCTTCCTTCTCAGACGTTTTGTTGTTATCATCCTCGTCCTCGTCGTCGTCCTCGTCGTCCTCGTCGTCCTCGTCGTCGTCATCCTCCTCTTCGTCATCGCTTTCGGAGTCTTCTACCCCTCCTTCCTCTGAATCGGATGAATGCTCAACCTCCTCGTCCGGCTCATCCAAGTCCATTTTACCAGCGTTGTTTTTGTCGTCGTTGTCACCGTCGTCGTCGTCGTCGTCGTCGTCGTCGTCAGAAAGTAACAGGTCTTCCTGCATTTCATCTTCGTCGTCTGAATCGCCATCACGTTGTGCACCACTATCATCGTTGTCATCGTCATCTGCAAAAACAGAAGCTTTTATGCCAAGAGAAACTTTACCCGTCTCGTAATCTACTTTCATGATTTTAGCGCGCACTCGTTCCCCGGCTCGGATATGGTTGGCTAAATCGTCCTTCACGTGCACATCCGCAAACATTGAAATGTGGCATAAACCAGAGACGCCAGTCTCGTCTAAAGTGACGAATACGCCGTAAGATTGCACGCTGCGTACAGTTCCCATGACTGCATCACCAACTTTCAACGATGCAACAGCTTCTTTGTTTGGCATTTTGGAATCAGATAGTGAAGTGCGCAGCGACATCTCGACTCGATTTGTTTTCGCATCGGCGGACAAGATGCGTCCGCGAACTAATCTTCCAGTTGGGAACTCAACCGCTGGCTTTTCGACAAAGCCGTCCGCGAGATTGGTGAGCTTTATCAGCGCGTCCACGTTACGCGAAAGCGCGACGAAGCATCCAACTTTGCTGACAGATTTGACGTATCCGGAAACTTCCTTTCCTACTTCGAGGCTCTTGGCGTCGTTGATCTCGGGATTTTCCACCCTCCTCTTCTTTTCTTCAGATTTACTCAACAAAGACGGCCGCATCGAAAGATCGATTTCACCGCTCGATTTCACGGAAATCACGCGAACTTCTACAACATCACCAACCTTCGTGTCGGAAAATGGATTTTCTTTAAACTCGTCGGATACGTCCGTCAAGAAAACCCGTCCCGTGACGTGCGCTCCTAGCCTCACCATCATAGAAGTACCTTTATTAAAGCGAGAAACGATGCCAAAGAGCTTTTCACCGACGCTGATAGACCTTTGATCCCTGAAAGAAAGATCGACGTGTTTCTTAGAAACGTTGACGTTGACGATTGTTGCTTTAATCTTTTCTCCTTTTGAAAATCTCTTCTCGAGTGGTCTTTTGAGCTCTTTGAGTGAGCTCGCCGTCTCAATCAAAGGAACAAAAGCAGTTATTTCCGGACGAATGCTCACTTTAACGCCATCTGGTAACACTGAGATAACGTACGCATGGATTGATTGACCTGCTTCGAGCGTTTGTAGGGTTGGTCTTTTTAATGATAATTTTTCATCAAAGTTGTCCTCACCATTCTTGGCATTCTTGTTCACATTTTCGTCGTCTTCGTCCTCGTCTACGGTGCTCATGAGAGTAAGATCTAATAGCCCCCCTCGATCACCAGCCATGCCAAGAACTGCAACATTTACAGTCGATCCGAGAGATAATTCTTCAAGTGGAAACTTTGATTTCGCAAGAACGCCAGTTTCAGTAATGTGAATGCGTCCTTTTTTACTGTTCGGAAGCGATACAAGCGCTTGAAGAGGCTGAAGCTCCGAAACGACCCCTTGGAATTTAGTCCCAACCTCAGGACCGTGATTTGCTTTATTCGAGTCCACAAATGGGACGGTGAGTAAAAGTCGGTTGCTGTAGAACTCACCGCCTTTAACATCGTCTGAAGATGAGGAAGGAACCTGCGCAATCACCACATTCACTCTCTGATTGACCTCAAATCGTTCAGATGCGTCGTTCAAACGCACGTTACAGTAGTGAACGGGAGCATATCCAATAATGTCAGAATACTTTGGAAGGGATAAAATGACGTACTGAGCTTTGATGAGCTCTACGATCGCTTCTGTTTTCTCACCTACTTTCAACTTTTTCAGCAGTGCGGAGGTTGTTTTTGCTTTTTTCTTCTTCTTCGATAAATCCTTCTTCGTCACCACGCTCACTTTACCGATATCAATTACACCTTCGCGTCTGGAAACGTCCAAAACTTTTCCAGATAATCGAGTCTCGGGAGTTAAATCTTCCATTTCTACGCTTTCAGGCACTTGATGCGGAGAAACCAACCCGACTGCATTCTCGTCTTCATCGATATCGATCAAAACGCCGTAATCCTTCGTTTCGTTAATCGAGCCTTCAATATCGCATCCAGGTTCAAACATACGTGCTGTTTTATCGGATAACAGAGTCTCCGCCTCCTTGGGATTCTGAGCAACCTTATAATCTAGAAACTCAAGGTCCGAGAAGAATGACCGAATCAAAGGCGCATCTGATAAAGGTTGCGCAGTAGTTTGCAATCTAAGCGAAAGCGAAAGCCGTGGTGGAGTACATTCAACATCCACCGAAAGGACCATAGCTTGAACAGTTTGACCGACAAAGAATGAATCCGTGGCACTGCAACCATCTGGTATTTGCGAGGGGGGCGCTAATCCGGTGAGAGATCCTAAAAATCTTACAAATACGCCCGTCGATGATGTCGAGGCGACATATCCTGGATAAATCTTTCCAGCCTTTACTTTATCAGCTCTTTCGGGTAGACTTGAACTTCTTACTGCCTCTATGATCGAAAGTTTCCGACTCATTATAACCCGTTTGGGCTTTCTTTCGATAACCACGAAAGTATCAGTTAAAACTTCTCCAACATTTAAAGTTGACGCCATACTCAGAGCCGTGACAGGATTATCGGATAAATGCTGAAACGCGATGAGTCCTTGAAACGATCCTTCTTCCGTGCTGGAAGTCACCTCGATTATGCTCGAGCCTTGGACTATTTTAGTAATGGTCGCGGATGCAACAATTCTACCGATCGGTACTGCATCGGTCGACAAGGAGATAGAAGCACCAGTTGCTGTTCCGGCAGCATCGTCGTCTTCATTACCGTCGCCGCTTAGCGAAAGTCTCAGTTTGTTTTCTCCTCGATCAGCAGAAACGATTGTAACTCGAACGACTTGACCCACTGCATAGGCATCGGCAATACTTTGACCCTCGACCAACCCGAGATCTTGCGACCCTGCCAGTCCCTTCAAGTTACCATAAAGTGTGACGAATACGCCGTAATCGACAACACCTGAAATTATGCCGTGTGTCGTTCTTCCAGGAATCGCATCCTCGATCGTTTTCAACACGGGTAATTCCGACTTTATCAACGCACGCTTATGCGTTACAATAGCTCTGTGTCTCGATCGATCGACGTTGATGACTCGAAACTTTAAGATTGCGCCAGGAGCAACTTTGGATGATGTCGTTCGTCCGACAATGTCTGATACATGAATTGGCGGACAAAGAGCTTTGACACCTTCAGCAAGTTTTACGATGGCTCCAAAATGCTCCGTCGCTAAAACTTCGCCCTTGACAATCATTCCAGGAACTAGCTCTTCTAAACTAAAGAAGGGTTGTTCCAAAACAGATTTCTTCAAACTGACGTTGGCGACGGCGTCTAACAATCGATGTCCTATCACCCGAACTTTTACTTGTTTCCCTACTTTATACTTTTTTTCTACTTTTTCTACGTGATCGTCGGAGAGATGCGAAACGTGCGCGTACCCAGTGACACTTCTTTTCGTACCACCTTGGCTGATTTGAAGGGATACACCAACGTTAGGATCCACTCGGTTAATCACGGCGTTCTCAAAGATAGATCCGGTCGATGGAAGAATGCTTGCTGATGAGTGCGCCTCGAGCAAGTGCGGTTGAAGAGATAGACCGACGCGTTTATTTTGAGCATCCACAAAAATCACGCGCGAACGTAACTTCTGCCCTTCTTTAAACGATCCCGTGTCTTCGGCTGCGATGTGAAAGCAGTCAATCGTTCCCGAAAAATACGTCATAAACGAGACAGAAATGCCATCTTCGAGAACAGACTTCACGCGCGCTTTTACCAACATCCCCGGAAGAATCGTGGATATCGACGTCGATTTATTTTCAAGCGCGATTGCACTTGAACATCGTTTCGCTTCTGCGCAGACTTTATACACGTTACTTCCTCCAAGTTTACTGCCTGATTCGTTCTTCTTTCTCTTCTTGTTGTCGTGGTTGTTATCCTTCTTTGCTGTTGGAGTTGACGTGATAACAACTTCTATAAGTTGACCGATGAGAAGCGAATCGTGCTCACCATCCACACTGTCGCGCGGCAAAAATCCAGTAGAATCATCGATACCGAACTCTACAATGTATCCGTGATCCTCTACGGAAGTGACTACCGCTGGTATTGCCGCGCCTTCCGTTAAGCATCCTTTATCCAATCCCGCACAAACTTGCGAGAGACGCAGAGTCAACTCAATCCGTTTACCACCAGTTTTACCCTCGTCGAGGTTTAAAACCGCGCTTCGCACGATTTGCCCGACTTTAAACAAAGATTCCAAACCAATCTTTGCTTTTTTGCTTCCGTCTTCCTCTTCCTCTTCACTACTTTCGTCGCTGCTACTGCCGCTGCTGCTGCTGCTACTAAACTCATCGTCAGACGAGGACGGCCTGTTCTTATTCCTTCTCTTCACTCTATTCTTGTCTTGGATGTAAAACGCGTCCGAGGCTTCCGATCTTGAGACCGTACCTTTCAATCCGTTTTGTAATGATATGATTAATCCTTTGTTCGAAACGTGAGAAACAATGCCGAGCAACTTGACGCCTCTGCGTAACGTCTTCCACTTCAAGGCTTCGATGTATTTACCGCCACCTCCTTTACCTCCAGCTTTTTTGCCTTTCAAGCTCGAAGATGAACCTTTGTAAATCGCCGCGAATCGCTCCGTCGCAGTAGTGGCTGTCTTTGTTCGCGAAGCGCGACGAGATCGTTCGTTTTCTTCTTCATCTTCCCCTTCCTCTTCGTCGACGAAATTCCCGCGAGGAAACGCCTCTTCGTCTTCGTCGTTTTCCCCGTCTCCATTCGCGGCACCTCTTCCACGCTTCATCGCTTTAACGAATGCGTGCGATTTTTCCACCGCCTCGTGCGATGTTACGTGTGTTTGTAGTTCTTCTTCTTCTTCTCCAAGACGTCTTTTGCGTTCGTGCGCTCGCGAGAACGACGATGGTACGTGTTGTGTTACGCGTGCGCTCAAAATTTGGAGAGAGAGAGTTTTTATTTTTTTGGCGGCGGCGGCTCTCTTGTCCTTTGTCCGTCTCTTCCCTTTTTTTTTCGTTTCTTCTCTCTTTTTCTCTCTCGTGTCTTCCTCCTTCTCCTCCTTTTGGAGGCGCACGAACGCAGCGCCACAAACGACACCCCGCAGCAGAGAAAAAAAAGAAGGAGAAGTGAGAAAAAGAGTATTGCTACCGCTGTGGTATTACGTACGCACGGCCCCAATCACCCCGTTCTCGTTATCTCTCTCTCTTTCAGTCAGTCTTTGTCTGAAAATTTGGTTTTTGCTTTCGCGGTAAAAAGTTCCATACACAGGGGAGAAAAAAACTCGCGCTTTGGGGGAAAGCGCGCGGAAAGAACAGTCTCCTCGACTCCGAATAACACTTTACTTGGCACTCGAGAGGTCTTCTTCTTCTTCTTCTTCTTCTTCTTTGGGCGATTTAACGAAAAACAATGGCGAAGAAGAAGAAGAAACCGTCGAAACCGTCCAACCCTCGCGTGAAGAAGTACAAGCATTTCGAGAACGCCGGCGGAGCAGCAGGAGCGAGCGATTGGGAAAACAACAAAAAAGCGGAAGACAACGCTTCCGTTTTTGATAGAAAAAGTTC
>Ga0181575_10004075_pt1 | contig 10270 bp, 8 predicted proteins | sample 101ome_23_FD_145599 | JGI IMG/M metagenome (GOLD analysis project Ga0181575, IMG submission 145599) | Coastal salt marsh microbial communities from the Groves Creek Marsh, Skidaway Island, Georgia - 101411CT metaG (spades assembly) | ecosystem: Environmental > Aquatic > Marine > Intertidal zone...
CATGGCGTTCATTGATCGGGTCGCTCGACCCGACGACCACCTCGTTGCCGCTCGGCAGCTCCGCACGCTGATCGACACAACCCCCCGCCTGCCCGACTTCCTCGGCCCGATCGACCGTCTCCTCCTCCGCGCCGGCTCTCGGCTGGCTCCGATCGTCCCACGCCTCGTCATGCCGCTCGCCCATCGACGTATGCGGAGCATCGTCGGTCATCTCGTCGCTCCGGCCGAACCGGCCGGGCTCGAACGCCACCTCGCCCGACAGCGAAGCGCCGGGTGGGATTCGAACGTCAATTTGCTCGGTGAAGCCGTCCTCGGCCGTCGCGAAGCCGGAGCACGGCTGGCCCAGCTCCAGTCGCTGCTGCACCAGCCCGACGTCGACTATGTCTCGGTGAAACTCAGCAGCGTCCAGGCCCAGCTAAACCCCTGGGCCCACGACGAATCAGTCAACGCCGTCTCTCACCGACTCGCCGAGCTGATCGACACGGCGGCCTCGGTGCATCCGCCGACCTTTGTCAACGTCGACATGGAGGAGTACCGGGACCTCGAACTCACCCTCGACGCCTTTGAGCGGGTCCTGGGGGCGCCGCAGCGGCAGCACCTTGATGCAGGGATCGTCCTCCAGGCCTACCTTCCCGATGCACTTCCGGCGCTCCAGCGCCTCGCTGCGTTCGCGGCCGACCGTCACCGCGACGGGGGCGGAACGATCAAGGTCCGGCTCGTCAAGGGCGCAAATCTGGCGATGGAACGGGTTGACGCGGCCATGCATGGCTGGGCTCTGGCGCCCTACGACAACAAGGCCGACACGGATGCGAACTACACACGCTGCCTCGACTGGGTCTTGCGTCCTGAACGACTCGTCGGCATGCGAATCGGGGTTGCCAGCCACAACCTGTTCCACGTGGCGTGGGCGCTCCGTATGGCGGAGCGACGCGGTGTCACCAACCAGGTGCAGTTCGAGATGCTCCAAGGGATGGCTGAGGCACAGGCACGTGCCATCGCCGAGGCGGTTGGGGCTGACCGGCCCCTGCTCTATACGCCGGCAGTCGACCGAGAGGACTTCGACGTGGCGATCGGCTACCTGTTCCGACGACTCGAGGAGACTGCGGCCCCCAACAACTTCTTGCGAGCGCTGTTCTCCCTTGCGCCAGAGTCACCGACCTTCGCCTCCGAGGCGGCGCGCTTCACGGCGTCAGTCGTCGAACGACACCGGCCATCATGTGGCTCCCGACGGACACAAGATCGATCTGCGCCGGCTGCACGGGCGTTCGAGCCCGGTCAACCGTTTCGCAACGAACCCGAGACTGATCCCGCCCTCCCTGCGAATCGTCATTGGTTGGCCACCGACCTTCGCACCGCCTCGGTGCCCGCAGCCCCAGCGACGATCAGGGTGCCAGGAGAGGTCGATCGCTTGGCGGCAGCCGCACGTGTTGCGCAACGGGAATGGTGGTCTCTCAGCGCAAATGAGCGCCGGGAACGGCTGCACTCGGCCGGCGACGAAGTGGCGAACCGGCGAACGGCATTCCTGCGAACGATGGCAGACGAATGCGGCAAGACCTTGGCTGAAGCTGACATCGAACTCTGTGAAGCAATCGATTTTGCCCGCTACTACGGCGAGCAGGCGGTGGCGTTGGAGCGGCCTGGATTGCGCTTTGCGCCCTTCGGTCTCATCTCCGTGATCCCACCGTGGAACTTCCCCGTCGCCATCGCGTGCGGAGGGATCCTTGCCGCTCTGGCCGCAGGCAACAGTGTGATCTTCAAACCGGCGCCAGAAGCACGCCGGTGCGGTTCCCTCATCCATGACGCACTCCTTGCGGCCGGCCTGCCCCCCGGCCTTGTCGCCTTCGTCCCCACCGACGACGACGAAGCCGGGCGTCGCGTCATTGAGGCTGGTGACGCCGTCATCCTTACTGGTTCGAGTGAGACCGCAGACCTGTTCAGGTCATGGGATCCGCACCTTCCGATCTTTGCGGAAACCTCAGGAAAGAACGCATTGGTCATCACGCCGAGAGCCGACATCGACCTTGCGGTGCAGGACCTCGTCCGGTCGGCCTTCGGCCACGCTGGGCAAAAGTGCTCGGCCGCAAGCCTGGCCATCCTCGTTGGCAGCACAGCCTCGTCGCCCCGCTTTCTCAACCAACTCGTCGATGCCGTCGAAACGCTCGAAGTCCGCCTCCCCACCGACCTCCAAGCCAACATCGGACCCCTGATCGGACCATCCAACGAGCGGCTCGAACGGGCGCTCAACCAGCTCGACGAGGGCGAGTCCTGGCTTGTCGAGCCAGAGCTCCTCAATGATGCACACCACCTGTGGCGCCCCGGGATTCGGACCGGTGTTCGCGCCGGTTCGTGGTTCCACCAGACCGAGTGCTTCGGCCCCGTCCTCGGTCTCATGCAGGCCGACACCCTTGACCATGCCATCGAGTTGCAAAACGGCAGTGCCTTCGGACTGACCGGCGGCATCCACTCACTCGATCCGATCGAGATCGGACGATGGATGGATGCCGTGGAAGTCGGCAACGCCTACGTCAATCGACCGATCACCGGCGCGATCGTGCAGCGCCAGCCGTTCGGAGGCTGGAAGCGCTCGGTCATCGGGCCAGGGGCGAAGGCAGGTGGCCCGAACTATGTCGCCCAATTCGGCACGTGGCACACCACCGCCTCGGCCCCCGATGACTTCGACGAGGTATGGGCCGAGCATTTCTCGGTGGAGCACGACCCAACCGGGCTCGCCTGTGAAGCCAACCTCTTCCGCTACCGGCCCCTCGACCGCATCGTGCTCCGATACGGACCATCAACCGACCCCGCGGAAATCGACCTGGCCCGACGTGCTGCGCACGTGGCGGGCGTCTCTGTCATCGAGAGCGACACCCGGCACGAGAGCGACGAGGCGCTGGCGGCGCGGCTCCCAGATCTTGACATCGAGCGGATCCGGCTCGTCGGCGTCACCGCCGGCACCAGCCTTCGTCGCGCTGCCGACGCCGCACAGGTCCATCTGGCCGACCAGTCACCCGTGCCACAGGGACGCGTGGAACTGCTGCACCTCGTGCGGGAGCAGTCGGTGAGTATCACCCGGCACCGGTTCGGGAATCCTCTACCAGGGCAGTGGCCCCGGTGAGCTTCGCCTAGCGTGCTGCCCATGAGCCGAAGTACCCACCAAGCACTCGCCGACGAGCGCAACGCCACGATCGAGATCTACATCAACGGTGACTTCTTTCCGCGAGACGAAGCCAAGATCTCCGTCTTCGATTCGGGTTTCCTCGTCGGTGACGGCATCTGGGAAGGAATCCGTCTCCACCATGGAGTCTTTGCCCATCTCGATCGTCATCTCGACCGCCTGTTCGCCGGGGCGGCGGCGATCTCACTCGACATCGGCCTCGACCGGGACGGCATCGAGGCCGCACTTCGGGCAACCGTCGACCGCAACGACATGCACGACAACGTCCATATTCGCCTGATGATCACCCGCGGCGACAAGAAGACCCCGTCGCAGCATCCGTCGAACAACATCGGCGGGCCCAACATCGTGATCATCGCAGAGCACAAGGCGGCCGACCCCGACGTCCGCGACCGCGGCATCTCGCTGTTCACCGCCACGGTTCGTCGCCCGGCTCCCGACACACTCGACCAGAAGCTCAACTGCCACTCGAAACTGCACGAGGTCATTGCCCTCATCCAGGCGACCTCGGCGGGTGCCGACGAGGCCCTGATGCTCGACCCGACCGGTGCCGTCGCAACCTGCAACGCCACCAACTTCTTCATCATCAACCGCGACGGCCTGCACACGGCGACCGGCCAGTACAACCTGAACGGCATCACCTCAGAACTCGTCTGCGAGGTCGCCGAAGCTGCGGGAATCCCCGTCCACCAGCACGCATTTTCATTGACCGACGTGTACGCCGCCGACGAAGCCTTCGTCACCGGCACCTTTGGTGGGCTCACCCCCGTCCACACGATCGACGGCCGCACGATCGGCACCGGCGAGCAAGGACCGATGACGATCCGGTTGCGCGAGCTCTACGAGGCGGCCATCGAGGCCGACGTTGCCGGTCGATGAGCACCGGTCACACCACACCATGACCATGCGACCCAGCACATCCTCCGACGCCGAAACCGACAACGTCACCCGCATCCAGTGCTGGTCGGGGCCGCGGAACGTTTCGACGGCATTGATGTATGCATGGCGGCAACGGGCCGACACCACCGTGTACGACGAACCGTTCTACGCCCACTATCTCAACCTCACCGCCCGGGATCACCCGATGTTCGACAAGGTTGTCGCCGCCCAATCCACCGACGTCTCGGAGGTGATCGACGAGGTCATCCTCGGACCGATCGACACACCCGTGTACTTCATGAAACAGATGGCGCACCATCTTCACGGTGTCCCCCGAGGTTGGCTTCACCGCACCGAGAACATCCTCCTCACCCGTGATCCTCGGGACATGCTCAGGTCGCTGTCGGTTCAGCTTCCCGACTGTGGGCTCGCCGACACCGGCCTTGTCGAGCAGGTCGAGTTGCTGGACGCCGTGCTGAACGACGGCGGCTCACCCGTGGTGATCGACTCCCGCCTCTTGCTCGAAGATCCCGCCGGCGTTCTCGCCCGGGTCTGCGAACGACTCAGCCTCGAGTTCGACGACGCGATGCTGTCATGGCCGGCCGGACCCAAACCCGAAGACGGCGTCTGGGCGCCCGCCTGGTATGCGTCGGTGCACACCTCGACCGGCTTTTCGCCCTATCGGCCCTCAAGCCACCCGACACCGGATCGCCTCGGCCCGATCCTCGACGAGGCGCTCCCGCTCTACGAACGCCTGCTCGAGTTCGCGCTCTGACCGCAGCCCTCGTCAGGGGGCGCAGCGCAGCGACATACAGGACAAGCCTCCGTCGATGCGGGCTGCTTCGTCGGCTCGAACGGTGATCACGTGGTAGCCGCTGTCTCGAAGCAGTGCTTCGGTCTTCGGGAAGCCCGTACGCATCAGCACGTGATCGTTGACCCTGATCATGTTGGCCGCCGCCTCCTCCCCGGACGGGCACACGAGCACGTCGTAACCGTCGAAACAGTCGCTGGCTGCCAACCGGGCCGTCGAGAAGATCACGTCGGCACCGATGACCGCACAATCAGTTTTGAAGTGCAGGACGCCAGGCGGGGTCGTCACGACCCGAACCGGGCGACCGGTCGGGGCCACTGCGATGGCGAGCGCTTCCGCGCCGGGCGCGTTCGTGCGGGCAGAGAGGCCAACCAGCACCTCTCGATCGGTCACCAGGATGTCGCCGCCGTCGACGAACCCGTCGTCGACCCGGGCGACGGTCGCAAACCGAGCCTCGAGATCGGCGGTGATCGCCTCCGCCTCGCCAAGCCGACTCGGCGCGCCCGGCCGAAGCACGATCGCGTGCGAACCGAGGCACAGCGCCGCATCTTCGACGAACACGGCGTCGGGGAACGCATCGAGCGGCGCCATCTCCTCGACCCGGACACCCGCCGCTTCCAACGCTCGCCGGTAACCGACGTGCTCGTCGACGAACGCAGCGAAATCCGGGTCGGGGCCATTGTCGGCTCGGAGACCATCGACCACGCTCGGGGTCGGCGGACGAACGAGAGCCAGAGAAAAGTGGATCGAACTCGGCACGGTCAGTGCTCAGAGACCATCCGCAGGAACTTCTTCGTCCGCTCGTGGCTGGGGTGTTCGAGCACCTGCTCGGGTCGACCCTCCTCGACCACCACGCCTGCGTCCATGAACACGACGCGGTCGGCGACCTCAAGTGCGAAACCGATCTCGTGGGTGACGACCATCATGGTCATTCCCTCGCCGGCCAGCGTGCGCATCACGTCGAGCACCTCACCGACGAGTTCGGGATCGAGCGCCGATGTCGGCTCATCGAACAACATCATCTTCGGCTTCATGCTGAGTGCCCGAGCGATCGCAACCCGCTGCTGCTGGCCACCAGAAAGATGGGCGGGGTACTCGTGGGTCTTGTCGGAGAGCCCGACCCGCTCGAGCATCTCGCGAGCGATGCTGATGGCCTCCGCCTTGGGCCGACCCAACACGCCCGTCTGGGCAACCGTGAGATTCTTCAGCACCGTCAGATGCGGGAACAGATTGAACTGCTGGAACACCATGCCGATGTTCGTGCGGAGTTGGTCGACATCGGCATCGGGGTCGGTGATGTCTTCACCGTCGATCAGGATCTGACCCCCGTTCGGTTCCTCGAGCCGATTGAGACACCGAAGCAGGGTGGACTTCCCGGATCCGGATGGCCCGAGCACACAGACGACCTCACCCGTTTCGACGGTGAAGTCGATCCCCTGGAGCACCTCAAGGTCACCGAAGGCCTTGTGCAGATTGCGGACATCGATTGCGTGCGTCATCGGGCCTTTGCCGCCGATCGTTCGAGGCGCCGCACCAGGAAGGTCAACGGCAGCGTGATGAGCAGGTACAAGATGGCGACGACCGTCAACGGTGTGGCGTTGCGCTCGGCGTTCATGAAGTCACGAGCGAACTTGGTGAGTTCTTTCGTGCCCGGCGTGGAGCCCAAGATGAAGAACAGCGACGTGTCCTTGATCAACAAGACGAGTTCGTTGGTGAGGGGCGGAATGATGATGCGGAACGCCTGCGGCAGGATGATGGTGAACATCGTGCGGGTCTGTGACATGCCCAGCGACCGAGCCGCTTCAGTCTGACCCTTCGGCACGGCCTCGATGCCCGCACGGATCGTCTCGGCCATGTAGGCACCGGCCACGAGCGCCAACCCGACCGAGCCCCTGCCGAGCACACCACCCGGAATACGGAATCCGCTGAACGCGATCGGAAGACCGAACCCGACGAAGAGCAAGGTGATGAGTGCCGGAAGCCCGCGGAAGAGTTCGATGTAGCCGATGGCGAAGGCGCGGAACGGCTTGAGGCTCGAGAGCCGCATCAGGGCCAACGCCAGCGCCAACACCATGCCCAACACGAACGACAGCGCGGTGTAGAGCGCCGTGTTCTTGACCGCCGAGGTGATCACCTCGGGGAACATGTCGGCCGCGATCTCGGTGTTGAAGAAGTTCTTCTGGATCTTCGGCCAATCAGCCTGCGTCACCACGACCAACACGACAACGGCAGCGAGGCCGTACATCACGAGTTGGTAGACGAGAACGCGTTGGCGTGGCTTGAGCTTCTTCATGGGGTGAAAACCAGTGAGGGGCCGGACCCTACGGCCCGACCCCTCATCAGATCAACTACGTGTGGTCAGGCTCAGGCGCCCGGGAACCACTCGGCGTAGATGGCGTCGTAGGTGCCGTTGCCCTGCAGCTTGGCAAGGGACTCGTTGACGGCGGCGAGGAGATCCTCAGCGCCCTCTTCCTGCACGGCGAAACCGTAGAACTCGTCGGTGGCGTAGGACTCGATGACCTTCGCCCCGCCGGTGTCGTCGACGTAGCCCTGATTGCCGACAAGGTCGGTGATCACACCGTCAACGTCGCCAGCCTCGAGCGCCAGGTACAGCGCACCGATGTCGTCGAACGCAACGACCTCAACACCTGCAGGCGTGTTGTCCTGAAGCCAGATTTCACCGGTGGTTCCGGACTGGACCGCAACTGCGCTGAGATCAGCGAGGGTCGAGGCGCTGCTGCCATCGGAGACGAGGAGGGACTGCTTGCCCTCGAAGTACGGCTCGGAGAAGTCGATGTTCTCTTCGCGCTCGGCAGTGATGGTGATCGACGCAGCCGAGATGTCACAGTCGCCGGCCTCGTTGGCCAGACCGCTCGTGATCGCATCCCAGCCCGGAGTCGCAACGGCGAGGCCGAGACCGAGGTCGTCAGCGATCGCGCGCATGAGCTCAATGTCGAAGCCGGTGAACCCGCCCTCAGCATCAGGATCTTCGAATTCCATCGGCGGATACGGGACGTCGGTGCACACGGTGAGCGTGCCGGAGCTGACAAGGCCGAGAGCGCTGTCGCCATCGTCGTCGCCGCACGCAGCGGCGAAGAGACCGATCGTGAGAAGCAGCGCAAGAAGCTGCAGAAGTCGCTTGGACATGGGGTGTTCCCTCCAGAAGTCGTGCACCGCCGAAGCGGAGCACCGGAAAGGGTAACCGAGACCATGACAAACCGTCGATCTGTGCCTCCGACCGGCGTCAGCTGCTCGAAACACCGACCAGCTCAAGCAGCTCCTTGACGAGCTTGGCCCCGACCATGGCGGTCAGGCCATTGATGTCACGCTCGGGATTGATCTCAACGATGTCCGCCCCGACGACGGAGGCACCGCTCTTCGCGATACCAGCCAACGCATCGAGGAGCTGCCGAGTCGACCAGCCGCCCGGTTCGTGATGCGACATGCCCGGGGCGAACGCCGGGTCGAGCACATCGACATCGATCGTCACATACACCGGGCCGTCGATCGACGGCATCGACACGACGCCCTCGCGAGCCTCGTGGACCTCGACGCCAAAGCGTTCGGCCTGCGCTCGCTGGTGCGGGGTCATGGTGCGAATCCCGAACTGGACAAGACGGGCAACCTTGCCCTCCTCCATGATCCGAGCGAACGGGCACGCATGGGAATACCGGTCGCCGTCGAGTTCGTCGTAGAGATCCGGATGCGCATCGAAATGCAACAGCGTGAGCCCGTCATGTTCACCGGTCATCGCCTGGACGAGCGGCCAGGTAACGAGATGATCGCCGCCGATCGACACCAGCCGACCCCCGTCGACGATCGCATCTGCGGCCGCCTCCCGGATGATGGTCACGGCCGGCTCGACCTCCTCGGGGAGATCGAGATCGCCGAGGTCCCGCCAGGCGGCACCCTTCGCCGGATCGAGATCGGTGCCCCGCTCGGTGCACCAGTTGGCAGATCCGCCATCGAGCGCAGCCCTGACCGCCGCCGGAGCGCCGGCCGGACCGCGAAGAAACGATGAATGCGCGTCGTAGGGAACACCGAGCAACGAAACAGCGGGCATCGACTCACGCATCGACATAGATCTCGAGCGAGCCGTCGCGCGCGAAACCAGCCAATTGCAGCCCGGCGCGCTCCGCCGTTGCCACCGCCAACGCCGTTGGTGCGCTCACCGCAACAAGTGCCCGGAAACCGGCCGCCCAGGCCTTGTGCACGAGCTCGAAACTGGCCCGGCCACTGACGACCACCGCCCGTCCCGTCGCCGGAACCTGCCGATCCAGCACGAGTCGGCCCACTACCTTGTCGACCGCATTGTGACGACCGACATCTTCTCGAGCCAGCACGACGGCGCCATCGGGATCCAGCACACCGGCTGCGTGCACTGCGCCGGTCGTGTCGAACAGCTCCTGCATCGGTCGAAGGCCTTCAGGGCCTGCGGCCAACGCCCCCCACTCGATCGGGTCGCCTTCGACCGGTGCGAGCATCGCCGCCAGTTCATCGATGTTGTCCGTGCCACAAAAACCGCACGAGGACGTGGTCGTTGCCAGCCGCGGTGTCGGCTCCGGGGCACGGCCGCCGGTCGAGACCGTGACAATGTTGAAGGCGGACGCGGCCGCCGAACCATTCGCGCAGTACTTCACCTCAACGACCGGTTGGTCGGCAAGCAGCCCTTCGTTGTGGCAGAAACCAACTGCGAGCTCGAAATCGTGGCCCGGGGTTCGCATGGTTGTCGCGACCCTCGTGCCGTCGAGCTCGATCGCCAATGGCTCCTCGGTGGCAAGGGTGACTGGTCGGCGGCCCTGCGACGGATCGTCGGCGGACCAGGGCCGGACCAGCCTCGTTTCGGCGCGCGATCTCGAACTCACCCCGTCAGGCTACGCCTGAGACCCTGGCATCGACTCGATCTTGATCGAGCCGCTCGGCCCGTCCACGCGCAGATCCCGATGGGTTGGCGTCGCTGATCAGGGCTGACGGGTCAAGACGCTCCGGAGATGATGGGTGAGCGGCTCGCCCATCGCCGCCATCCAGAAGTCACATGTGAGCGTGTCGCCCTCGACCACATATCGGCGGCGGGTTTCGCGCACCATCTTCGCCGACGGCGACAGGTGTACCGCCTCGGCGGTCAGGTCGACCTCGACTCCCGCCTCGGTCTCCACGACCGTCCCGGTGTGGATCTCGACGATGCCCGACGGCTGACTCAGCACGAGCTCGATCGTCCCGTCGCCCTGAGGCCGCAGATACCCGGCCTCGGCGTGTAGTGGCATCCCCGACTCGCGCTCCTGGGTGCGCTGCCGCAGCGCAAGGAACGGCTTGCCGACATGCCCGAAGGTCAGCGTCTCGCCATACGAGAACGATCGGATCGTCGGGTAGGCGCCCTCCCCCGGCCCATGCCATGTGCCCAGCAG
>Ga0181575_10004080_pt1 | contig 10261 bp, 8 predicted proteins | sample 101ome_23_FD_145599 | JGI IMG/M metagenome (GOLD analysis project Ga0181575, IMG submission 145599) | Coastal salt marsh microbial communities from the Groves Creek Marsh, Skidaway Island, Georgia - 101411CT metaG (spades assembly) | ecosystem: Environmental > Aquatic > Marine > Intertidal zone...
GTTATCTTCAACCACTGTCGTGACTGCATTGATCTCCGCGTCGAACAGGTCATCGTCGCTCGACTCATATGCGTCCGGTTCCATTCCTGGCCCGGGATCAATGTTTTCAACCTTGCTGCTGGCGACTGTATCAGCCATTTCCTCGCCGCTGATCGAATCAGCTTCCATCGGCAACTCGGTGTCGCCCAGCGCCGATGCTGTCTCGGCTTCATCAAGCTCAACCGAACCGGTGGCCGCGATAGTCGACTCGGTATCGATCAGTTCATCATCTTTAAAGAAGCCGGTATAGACGTTGCCATCGGGCAAAATCATGGTACCGGGACCATTGCGCATATCGTTTTCGAACTGACCGACAAAGCGAGTGCCATCCTGCCAGAAAATCGTGCCCTTGCCAGAACGTTTGCCGTCGAGTACACCGCCCACATAGCGTGTCCCGTCGGGCCATACCAGTGTTCTTGTGACCGGTTCTTCGGCCGCCGCAACGGATATCGGCAGCAGCAGGCCGATGGCGGTAGAAAGGATTGTAGCTAAAGCAAATATTTTTATGGATGGCATAACAAGTTACCGGTTCTCCGGCGCGCTCGCCGGTCTGTGCGGATAGGCACAAAGAATAGCGGATTATGGACGATTTTTGCACATGGGATATTGATGTTTTGTGAGTAAAGTCGGGCAGTTATGGGCCTTTGGTGAACAGATTCTGGCGAGCGGCCTCGGCCATGACGATATCGGCCTCAATAATACCTGGCCCGTCGCGCTCGACCCTGCCGGTCGCCGTTTCACCTTCACTCAGCTTGATGATGCGATCGCCGTCAAAAGCGATGATGCCAGGCCCCTCGAATTCGATGGTTTCTCCCAGTTCGAGCCGCCGTATGGCGGCAATACCGACATCCTGATGGAGACCAGGTGAGATCGGCACGTTGACCCGCTGATCGGCGTCAGGTGTACATTCAGTCGCCACACCGGCATCATCGTGGTGTCCTGTCGGCAGCAGGTAACCGCCAATAGGAGAAATACCAACAGAGGCGGGCTCCGCGCGCGTCAGCAGGATCGTCGACAGGTTTTCAGCGGCGAAAGGCAGCAGGCTGCCAATGAAATCATTGCGCAAGAGCACCGCGTCAACCAGGGCTATCTCAGACTGGCCCTCGAACTCGACGGTGATGCGCTTGCAGGGTCGACATAGTGCAGCTGAGACCTTGCCGCTTGCCACCATACCCGCTGCGGTACCGGCAACAGAGGCTTCGAGCCGGTACGGAAAAACGTTGTTGGTGCCGGTCGAAAGCGGCAGGATAATCGCCTCGGGAATCTCATCGGCAACAATGCGGGAAGTTCCGTCACCGCCCAGCACGATGAAGACCCGGCAACCTTCGGCCCACATGAGCTGGCACATGCTTCGCGTATCAGCTGCGGTATGGGTCAGCGGATAGCGGAGGATCTCCACCTGGTTTCGTTCGGGCAGATTCTCGACGGCTTTCTCGTTGATGCGAAAGGGTTCGTGACCGAGATAAATCCTGTCGACGCCTGCGGCCAGAGCACCCAATACGAGGCGGGTGACCTGCTGTTGTTTTTCATGGTGATCCGAGGTGCTGGCGCGGGCCGCGACACGTCTCACATCGCGCCCGGAAAACGGATTGACGATGATGCCGAGTCTGGGGGTCACGAAGCGAAGGTCTTGTTGAGTGGTTGCCAGCTGCTTCAGCCCTTGCGGGTGAATACCCAGCGATCGTCGCTTGAGAAACCGTCGTTGTACTGATAACCGTCGACGTCGAAGTTTTTCAGGTCAGCGGGTTTGTTGATGCGATTCTGAATAATATAGGTGGCCATCGCGCCGCGGGCTTTCTTAGCGAAGAAGCTCAAGACGCGGTAGGTGCCTCTGCTGTAGTCTTTGAAAACCGGGGTGATCACATCACCCGGCAGTTGTGATTCATCAACTGCGTTGAAGTACTCGTTCGATGCGAGATTGATGAGAGCCTTGTTCCTGTGCGTGCCCAGCTCTTCCGCCAGCGCCTCGCCAATCGCACTGTCCCAGAAATCGTAGAGATTATTGCCTTTAGGGTTCTTCAGTTTGGTGCCCATTTCGAGACGATAGGGATGAATCAGATCAAGCGGGCGGAGTACGCCGTAGAGACCAGAGAGTATGCGCAGGCTTTTCTGGGCGAACGTGAAGTCTCGCTCGTTGTAAGAGTCGACATCGAGGCCTATGTAGACATCGCCCTTGAATGCGAGGATGGCCTGCTTCAGGTTCTCACTGTTGCTGTTGAATGAGGCATACCGGTCTGCATTGAGTTCGGCCAGGTTGTCGCTGATGCTCATTAGCTTCTTCAACTCTTGTGATGACTTTTTCTGCATCAGTTGAACGAGCGCTTCGGTCTCAGCAGCGAAGGCAGGGGCCGACTGTTTTCTAGTAGCAGCCGGCGTATCGAAATCCAGGGTTTTTGCTGGCGATAGAACAGTTAACATCGTGAATCGTGTAGTTCTTACAAGGAACTAAGAATAGGCAAAGTAGATCGAGAATTCCAGACATGCCGAAGATCGGACTGTCATGGACATGTCAGTGCCGATAACGCAGAATTGTCAGTAAAAATTGTCGCGAAGCCTGCCTTACCCGCGGCTGCCTGGACGAGAATAACAAGTCATGAAGAATCCGCTGAAACGCTGGGACGTTGCGATCACACTGGTCTTTTTCCTCCTGACGATTCCTGCTGAGCGCTTCGAAGTTTTTTCCCTGCTGGAAGATCAGACGATTTCCTATCGTCACATCCTGCGCACGGTCTACGGTGACCCCGAGCACACCCGCTTGCGGGATGAGATCATGATTGTCGCGCTGGACGAGGACCTGTACGAGGAGTACGGCAGCTTTCCCTTCCGACGCACTGATCTCGGCAAGATCGCAGATGTTCTTGCTGGTTTTGGCGCCAAGGTCGTCGGCCTCGACTTCCTGATGGATTTCAAGAGTTCCTACGGTGAGGATGAGCCAACCGCTGAGATGTTGACACGGGCAGGGAACGTCTTGTTGGTGTCCTATGCCAACTTTGATGGTGACAAGTTCACCGGTCTCAGTTACCCGACGGAAACGCTGCGCAATACCTCAGTGACGGGATACACCAACCTACAACCCACGAGTGCCATTGTAGACAACTTGGCGCGACTGCGAATTCACAAGGACATTACGAACAATAAAGACGGCTGGCCCTATGCTGTGCAGGCCCTGGCCATGTACTGGGACGTTGAACCGCGTCTCGAAGGTGACAGTCTGGTTCTGGGTGATGTTGAAATGCCGCTCGACCAGTTCGGTGACATCTACATTGACTTCCCGGCTTTGGTTGCCGGCACCCAGTACCTGAGTGAAGGCGAAGCTGGCTTCTCAGCGCTCGAAATTCTTGAACTGGCAGATGTGCCTGAAGAAGAGGCAGAAGAGTGGCGTTATGTTTTCGGCGATAAGATCGTTCTTGTCGGGGACACCTGGGAGGTCACTCACGATAAGTTCAATACCCCGATGGGATCGGTTTATGGCGTTGAGATTATTGCCAATTCGATCAGCACAATGATGAACGGCGCGCCACTGCGGCCGGCCGGCACGCTGATTGAATCGGCGGCAACCGGTGTTTTCCTGATGCTTTTGTTAGCCTCGGGCATGATCAGGAGTCTTGGCAGCAGGATGGCTGCGGCTGTGGTCATCTACCTGCTGTTTACGATAGCTGCCAGCGTCGCCTACATCTACCTCGGCCTGGTGATATCGATGGTTTATGCGATGCTTGCAGGGTTTGCCTGCCTGATCGTGATGAGTACCCGCCTCTTCATTCTGTCAGAACAGAGCCAGGCAATCAGTGCGGCGGATTCGGCAGAGAGTAACCGGATGCTGGGGCTCGCCTACCAGGGACAGGGTCAGCTCGATGCAGCATTTGAGAAATTTCGTCACTGTCCACCAGAAGAAAGTACCTTCAATATGGTCTACAACCTTGGGCTCGACTTTGAGCGCAAGCGTCAGTACAACAAGGCACAGAGCTGCTACGAATTTATTGCGGCGACCGCTGCTGGCTTCCGTGATATTGAGAAGCGAATCAAGCGCTGCGAGTCGATGGATGATGCAGTACTCATGGGTGGCGGAACGCAGGGTATGCTCGGTGCCACTATCGTCAATGAAGATGGCAGCGTGGAGAAACCCATGCTCGGTCGTTACCAGGTCGAGAAAGAGCTGGGGCAGGGTGCCATGGGGATTGTTTATCTCGGCAAGGACCCGAAAATCAATCGCGACGTTGCTATCAAGACCATGGCACTGTCGCAGGAATTCGGCGATGACGAGCTGAAGCTGGTGAAAGAGCGATTTTTTCGCGAGGCTGAATCAGCTGGACGCCTCAATCATGCCAACATTGTCGCCATCTACGATGCCGGTGAAGAGCATGATCTCGCCTTCATAGCGATGGAGCTGTTGAAGGGCTACGACCTTGACCGGCACATCAAACCGGGAGGGCTGCTGCCTGCAGGCGACGTGCTGAAAATTGTCAGCGATTGCGCCGAGGCTTTGGACTATGCCCATGCACAGAACGTCGTGCATCGGGATATCAAACCCAGCAATATCATGTATGACCCTGATACCGGCACGGTCAAGATCACAGACTTTGGTATCGCGCGCATTACAGACTCAAGTAAGACCAGAACGGGTACGGTGTTGGGTACACCGAACTACATGTCGCCCGAGCAGTGCATGGGCAAAAAAGTGGACGGCAGAGCGGACCTGTTCTCGCTGGGTGTGGTGTTGTATCAACTCGTCAGTGGCGAGTTGCCATTCAAAGGTGATTCCATGGCAACACTGATGTATTCCATTGTTAATGACCGGCCGATTGACATCAAGATTGTAAAACCGGACATTAATCCTGCGCTGCGCAAAGTGATTCACAATGCTATCGGGAAAAAGCCTGAGAAGCGCTACCAGAGCGGCAAGAAGCTCGCTGCACATCTCAAGGTGTGCATGGAACGAATGGGCGTTGAGCGAGACGAACGAGAAGCCAGCGAAATATGACAGTCAACCTGCAAGGCAAGATTGAGATAGCCAGCCGCACTGATGAAGGTCAGGTGCGAGATCACAACGAGGACTATATCAGTGACAATCCGACGCTGGGTATTGCCGTGCTGGCGGATGGCATGGGCGGCCTGAACGCGGGTGAGGTCGCCAGCTCTATGGCGGTGCATCTGCTGATGCAGGAGCTGATCGCCTACCGTCTGGGCGAATCCAGCTTGCCGGCAGAACTGCCCGAGGGAGAGACCGAACTGCCAATCGAGTCTCGGGTCGTCAGAAAGGCGGTCGAGATAGCTAATGATGCGGTTTTTCATTCCTCCCAGACGCAGGCACAGCACAAGGGTATGGGAACGACCGTGGTCGTTGCGCTTTACTATGACAACCGCGTATCGATTGCCCACATCGGTGATTCCCGGGTCTATCGGTTCAGGAACAATGCGTTGGAGCAGGTCACTAAAGACCACAGCTTTGTTCAGGAACTGATTGATAAGGGCCTGTATACAAAGGAAGAGGCAAGAACCTCGGACAAAAAAAATGTTGTGACTCGCGCCCTTGGGGTGGCCCCGTTCGTTGAAGTCGAATGCCATCAATATGACACTGAGGTCGGTGATGTTTACCTCATGTGTTCAGACGGTTTGCATGACCTTGTTCCCGACAGGAATATAGAGCGGGCATTTATGGAACTGTCAGGTAATCTGACGGAGCTGGCCAATTACCTGGTGGAACTCGCGAATGCCAATGGCGGCAAAGACAACATCTCTGTGATACTCACTCGTATTGTCAAACCTTACCCTCAGGAAGAAGAGGCCGGATTGATCAAGCGTATTGTTAACTGGTTTGAATGAGGAAGCTTGAATGACCCTCAAGATTATCATCATCAAGGAAGGCAAACCGGTGCAACAGGTCGCCATGGAGCATACCCGGCTGACTATTGGTCGTCGGGCACAGTGTGACATTCCCATCAAGGATCCAGCCGTTTCCGGCAACCACGCTGAAATTGAATTCGTGGGGAACGGCTATATTCTTCGCGATCTTGGCTCAACCAATGGCGTGCATGTGAAAGGTCGGCAGGTGAAAGAGTACGCGATAAAAGATGAGGACCTGATTACGATAGGTGAGCATCAACTGCGAATCCAGATGATAGACAAATCTCCCCCGGCCAAGCAGGCACCGGCTCGGCCGTTGGGCGTGGAAAAAACGGAGGAAAAGACTGAAATTCGCTCGATGCCGGTCGCCAATCAGACTGACGGGTACCTTAAGATCGTGGTGGGTGGAGAGCCGGGTGAGGTTCTGAAACTCGAAGATGCACTGACTACCATTGGCGTTCCCGGCATCCAGGTGGCAGCCGTGTCAAAGCGACCCCACGGGCATTTCATTATCCACGTCGATGGCGGTAAGGACCGGAACAAAACACCCGTCGTCAACGGTGAGCCCATCGGCTTTAAATCGCGCAAAATCGAATTGGGTGACCTGATCGAAGTGGCCGAACTCCAGTTCGAATACTGCATCGATTGAGTCCGAATTACAAAAACCTTACATTTACTCCCTGATTATGTGACGCAGTGCGCATTTCCTGCTGGCGTTGGTTGGATACAATAACCTCAAGACGAAGGGTGAATGCGCTGTGTCGAGCAGATGGAGTTTGCAGGATTGCCGATGAAAGGCAGGCCCTCTGTCCCGGGCTGGTTTAACATATTGGAAACTGAGTCTGACCCGAAATCGGGTTAGCTTTAAGACACCTTAGGGTAATCGGAGGAAGAACATGAAAATGACAGTTATTGGCGTAATCGTTGGCATCCTTGTCGCGTTGGTCGGCATGGAAGTCAGTGCAAAAGAACCGCCGGTTGCGAAACTGGTGCAGATAGAAGGAGAGGTTGAATACAGTCGTAACGGCACACGCTGGAGCCCTGTCAGGCGCACGAAGTATCTCTTCGCCGGCTACCAGGTCAGAACCGGTGAAGATGGTGGGGGCAAGCTGATCAACCAGGCCAGCGGAGATTCACAGGCCCTCGGCGCTAACAGCCTGATTGAAATTGCAGCTGAAGGTGCAACAGTCATTACCGGCAGTCTGTCAGAACCGAAAGAGGAAGAGGTTAGCCTGTTTCAGAGTTTGATGAACAAGTTTGCCAAGGCTCAGCGTTACACCACGGTTCGGCGCAGCGTGAACAAAGGTGATGAGCCGCTTTGTGACAGCAAAGTCAGAACAATTCGGGACGTGACGGTGTCGCAGGCACATGCAGACCTGGTCTGGCGTAATGCCTGCCCTGAGTTCTCTTATCGACTTATTATCAATGACAGTGATCCGATCGAAGTGCCTGCCCAGAGCACATCCGAGATGATTCGATACAGTGTTGCCGATGTCGGCTTCGGCGAACACACCTATCATGTTGAGGTGCTCGATAAGGACGGCACAATCTACATTCCGAGGAAACAAAGCAAGTTCACGGTCATGCCGCCTGAAGAGGAAGAGGAGGTTATGAACCTGCTTGAGCAGGTTGGCGATGATATTTTCCTTGAGACTAACATCCTCGAAGAGAAGGGCATGTACGTTGCGGCAATGGATGCTTACCGTGAATACTTTCAGCAGAACCCGGATGACAATGATATGCGTCCGCTCTTGATTCAGTCCTATCAGGATCTGAAGTTAAGCAACCTGCGTGAGAATGAAGCGCGACTCTACAACGCGGCACTCGAAGAGGACTACTAAGCAGCCCAATGCCTTTGCGTCGGTAAAGGCTAACTGTAAAAGCCCATGGGTATCTTATAAGATACCTACGGGCTTTTTTTCGGTACAGCGTACGTTGTGACCGGACGGGATCATGAATAAGAACCAGAAACACTATGACCTGATTGCGGTTGTGTTCTTCTTCCTGCTGGCGATTTTTCTTGAGTATCGCGAGGCATTTTCACTGATTGAAGACGAGACGCTTTCTTACCGTCAGATACTCAGAACGCACTATGGTGATGAGTCACTTGTGTCACCCCACGAAGATCTCGTTATCGTTTACACCGACGAAGCGTTTTATGAGGAATACGACAAGTACCCCTTAAGACGGGTAGATCTCTCCACCATTATTGTCAGGCTCGGCGAAATGGGTGCCAGCGTTATCGGTGTTGACATGCTGCTCGACTTTAACAGCGCCTATGGTGAAGACCCGACGCTCGAAAGTGCCCTGCAGGAAACCGGGAATGTGCTGATGGTTTCGCAGGCGGAAATAGAGCGTGATGAATTCAAGGCGCTCAACACCGCCATCGAGAGATTCGCCGCCATCACGGAGCACGGTTACTCCAACATCACATCCAATAGTGCTATCTCAGAGAGTGTCGTCCGCCTCAGGATACACCCGGAGATGGTCGAGCTGTATGACGCCTGGCCATTTATTGTTAAAGCCGCGGCCATGCACCTCGAAGAGCAACCTTCAATCGAAAACGGTGTTCTGTCTCTGGGGCAGGATATCGAGGTCAAGCTTGACCAGTTCAATGATATGTACATTGATTATCCGCTCCTGCCGGTCCTGGGTGACGGGACAGCAAGGCTGCACGAGGTGGTCGGCATCTCTGCCTCCGACCTGCTGTTCCTTGACGATGAGGAAGAGCTGGAAGAACTCGCCTACCTTGTCAAGGACAAGATTGTGTTGATTGGCGAGGTTGCTGAAGTGGCCCACGATGAGTTCGAAACGCCGGTTGGCGATGTTTATGGTGTTGAAGTTATCGCCAAAGGTATCGCCACTATTCTGCGTGGCGGCCCTCTGGTAGCTGCTTCGCTTGGCGTCGAGATATTTTTTGGCCTGCTGTTGATGGCGGTATTTCTGGGAACACGTCGGCTGCCGAACCCGGTGCCGCGAAATGCCATCAGCCTGGGCACCATCGTCATCTTTATCCTGCTGACAACGTATCTTTATGTTTACCAAGGTTACGTCATTTCCATGAGCTACCTGGTACTGGCGGCGGTCTTTTCAATGATAGTCGTCAATGTTCGGTTCTACATCTCGGAGATGGGTCAGAAGACGATGATCCGGGACATGTTTGGCCAGTACCTGTCGCCGAAAGTGGTACAGGACCTGGTTGAAGACCCGTCGAAGGTCCAACTCGGTGGTGAAGAGCGGGAGATGACGGCTTATTTTTCTGATATCGCCGGTTTCAGTACGATTTCTGAACACCTGACACCATCCGAATTGGTGCAATTATTGAACGATTACCTCACGGAGATGTGCAACATTATCATCGGCTATGAGGGCACTGTCGATAAGTTCGAAGGTGACGCGATCATGGCGTTCTGGGGCGCTCCCAATGTTCAGGCCCAGCATGCCCAGCTGGCCTGCTTCTCGGCAATTGATATGAATAAACGTCTCGTCGAACTGCGGCAAAAGTGGGAAACAGAAGGCTCGCCGTTGATTAACGTACGAATGGGATTGAATTCAGGTCCGATGGTCGTGGGCAACATGGGATCAGTCCAGAAGCTGAATTACACCATCATGGGTGATGCCGTGAACCTTGCCTCTCGCCTCGAAGGGGCCAACAAGGCGTTCGGGACCCAGATGATGATATCTGAAACCACCTACCAGAGTTGTGCCTCTCTCATCGACGTACGTGAGCTCGATACGATCCGGGTCGTTGGTAAGTCTGAGCCCGTCACGGTATACGAGCTGCTTGAAAGGAAGGGTGAGACCGCGGGGGCCACAGCGGATCTGGTTGATCAGTTCGAAAAAGCGCTGACGCTTTACAAGCTTGCGGATTTCATTGCCGCGAAAGCTGCTTTTGAAAAGTGTCTTGGTATCGTCGGCGGCGATGGCCCCTCCACAACCTATATCCAGCGTTGCCAGACCTATATTGACCAACCGCCTGAATCAGGCTGGGATGGTGTCTTCGCCCTGACAGAAAAAGGCTGACATGAGCGTAGAGGCAGCGATAGAGGAAAAACTCGCGGTTGAACTGGACCTTCTGCATCTCGATGTCGTTAACGAGAGTGGTAATCATAATGTGCCGCCAGGTTCTGAGTCTCATTTCCGCGTCGTGCTGGTCTCCCCTGTGTTCGAGGGCGAGCGTCTGATCCAGCGACACCGGCGGGTAAACGCAATACTCAGCGAGGAACTGGCGGGGCCCGTGCATGCCCTCGCACTGCACACCTACACCGAACGGGAGTGGCACGAGCGTATGGGTGAGGTGCCGATGTCTCCTCCTTGCCTCGGTGGCTCAATTGCAGACAAAGACCTATGACGGCACTTGAGTCCTCCACCGCTGCCGTTG
>Ga0181575_10004089_pt1 | contig 10244 bp, 12 predicted proteins | sample 101ome_23_FD_145599 | JGI IMG/M metagenome (GOLD analysis project Ga0181575, IMG submission 145599) | Coastal salt marsh microbial communities from the Groves Creek Marsh, Skidaway Island, Georgia - 101411CT metaG (spades assembly) | ecosystem: Environmental > Aquatic > Marine > Intertidal zone...
GTCTCAATCGCATCACCATCTCAACTGAGTTCTGAAAAATATATAAATCTTTTCTAAAACATTTTCTCAAAAAAATATTTGTAATCTATTCTCTGTTCCCACCAACCCCATGAATACCTAGATGGGCTATGATCTCGTCCCGTTCATACTTACATTCATCTATGACTGATTCAATTGACAATCGTCGGTACTGCTGTAAGCGATTGTGTTCCTTGAGATACCATTCATATATAGATTTCGGTGTGGTATTAGTGTGCTCCAATATAGCTTCCTCTGTGTACTCACGGAGAGAATGAAGACCCATCACACATGAGAAGTGTTTGATCGCTTCGGTCTTTAACTTAGGTGATAACCTTTTCCGGGTATGTATAGATTCCAATTGTTTCTTGAGTTTTTCAATGTGCATCACAAAGTAATGTAGATCCGTTTCAAGTTCCTTTAATTGTTCGTCATCTATTTGATTCTCAGTTTCGTTATCACTTTCTTCTTCACCTTTAAGTACTTCATGAACTACTTTGAGATTATCACATAATTGGAGGTAGTCCCCCTCCAACAATCTGTCAGAGTTGGCATCTACAAGTTGCATAAGACGCGCGAGGTTCTCCATAATTAGTCATGATATTTAAGATCTTCATAAATCTACTTAGGTTTTGTTCTCAATACGAAGGATGTTTTCGTTATGGGGACAAATGTTATTTGGGTGTAATCCACTTCTTAGTTCCTTTAGCCCATTTTGTGATTTTCTTGAGACTCCATGTGGTATCAATGTCCTCACGGAGTCTGATCTTTCTCAGTCGGTACTTTACCTGACCCTTAGTGGGTGGGATCTGAATGTAACCACGCCTCATCTTAAGACGCTTTCCATCTGGACCAAAGGTCTCGAGAATGTATGGGAAGTATTTCTTGAAGTAAGCCCATTGGGGTGTATTGCGGCTACTCTTGGGAGTATATTTGTATATGAGACCCCAAATGATCTTCTTGATATACTCAAGACGCTCTCGGGGATCCTGGGGGGCAGATGATGTAAGACCTAGATCAATCATCATTGCGACGAATGACTCAACATAGCAAAAGTGATGCTGGGAAAGTTCATCGTATTGAGAGATCACAAATGCATCTTGCATCAACTTTTTGGGAACCCCACCACGACCACCAGCAAAGTTTGCCTTTTTGAAATTACTGAACGAATTACTGACGAACCCCCCAGTAGGCTGAGGCATCAAATTTCTCTTTGAGTCATCTTGAATACGGGGGAGGCAGCCATATATGCTACCAAGTGTAACTGTATAACCCTTACCAAGAGTGGTTTGAAGGGATGGTTCAAAATCAGATTCTTGATTAGTCATAGAATCAAACACTCTAGCAATCTTTTTGTCGTGATTAATCACAGCCATACCGTAGTGTCCCGATCCATCTGGGTAGGAGTGCTCAATTAGCATATAAGCCTTGCCAACCTTATTCTTCGCAGCGACGGGTCTCTTTTCCATAGCACTCGTTTTACGCAGATAAAACCTGAAGTTTTTCTTTGATTCCGCTTTGATGTCTTTGGCGATCTTTTCAAAGACCCCCTTCTTATGAAGGTAGAGTTTAGCCATTTCAGACGCATCCTCAATGGCTAGAAGGTTCTTAGCCTTGGTGTTGGTATTGATTCTAGACTCAATGTAGTCATTTTTATCAATTTCCTCGGTTTCCCCCTTTAGCCGTAAAAGGCGGGTCCGGTTGGATTTGTTCTTTAGTAGCTTGATTGGAACCAAAGACATATTATACTTTCTGTTGACATTATTTTTAACTTAGGTTTCTATTGTAAATCAACCCTATTATCAACAACCTTTATAGGACTCTTGAGTAAAACTAAACACATAGTAAGAGTAATCATAACCAAATTGAGTATAGACAAAGTTACGATTTCATGATTGTTTTCTTCACACATCTGTTTAGTGTTGAAGTAGTTGAAAACCATGGAAGATACAGATGAAATCGAATACAGAATAATATCTTTCCACATTATTTCATTAAACGACTAAAACTCTATACCGCTTCACTCACCATGCTATGGAAATGCTCACAGAAGTTCTGAAGCTTGGGTCTAATCTGGTTGTTCCACATCTCATCGTTCTTCTCAATCAGATAAGCCTTCCTCTCAACGTCATACTGCTCAATCAACCGACAGAATTTGATATCCCCAAGCAGCTGAAGGTAGGTTTGACATTGAATGTTCTCATAGTCCCTCACCCTACCAAAGAGCTTATTCGCTCGGTTCTTGATCTCAACGAGTGTCCTTGACCCATCCTCATTGAGTTGAATACGATCCACGCATCCCACAATCTTGTACCTGGTACCCTCAATCTCACATATATGCATCTCATAGAAGGTATCGTCACAGATGAGGTTTGCTGCGTCAGCGTCAGCAGTTCTGTCCTCGTTTCGTGTACCGTGGTTAGTGAAGAGAGTCTTACGGACATGCTCCTTCGCTAGGATAATGTCCTTAGGGTTGAGCCCCGAGAACTCAATCTGATGGTACAGAGCCCGAACCTTTTGGTTTACGTCAGTACTGCTATCAGATTCAAAGCTCTCAGCCTCCTTCAGAATCTTCTTGGTAGACTCGTTACTGTTAAGAATCGCAACGGACCTTTCATCTACCGTTTGACCATCAAAAGAGATTGGAATGAACTTTTTCCAAAGCTCTTCAACAAGTTCGGGTTGCTTCTTGAAACCAACCCCAATGGCAGAAGCAACAGAAGACGCACCAATGATGATCTCTTTGACACCAATAGGCTTCAGAGACCTCGTGTGTCCAAGTAGGTAAGGGTAAACCCTACCACAGGCGATACAATCAGCCAATGAATTGTGAGCATTCTCAAAGTCCTCACCGAAGATCTCTTTGTAAAGGACACCAAGTTGAATTGGCTTGAGGAAACGCTCCTTGTACAGCTGGAGAGTACATCTGAAATGAAGATCATCAACCAAACCCATATTGATATCATGTCGCAACATCTCGGAGCGAAGAACACTTGTATCGAACTGAGCATTGTGAGCCACAAGAGTTTTAGACCGAGGACCAATGAACTTCATGAAGTCAACGAAAACATCGGTGAAGGGTCTACCCTCTGAGATTGCACGCTCTTGGGTGATACCATGAATCTCAATAGACTTCTGACTGATCGTAAAATCAGTGGGAATGATGATAGCATCAAAGGTGTCAAGAAGACGACCCCGATGTGAAAAGCGTGCGGCAGACAATGAAACCGCGCGACACGAATCAAAATTCTTCAGTGTCTCGGAAGTTACGTGAACATTTCGGCGACCCTCAGGAAGACCCGAAGTCTCGAAATCAAACGCAATGTATTGCATGCAAGCCATATTTAAATTTTAACTTAAAACTTTATGTTACTTAGGTATTAGAAACATGTGTTTTCCGTTCAAGTGGATCAAGCGAGAATATAAAAAACTCCGTGATTTTTCTAAACCTTTCGAATGTTCTTGTGAAATATGTGGGAACAATTTCGAAACAATGGATCAACTCATCGTACACATGGGATATCACGAAACAAGAGATCTAAATAGAAATCTTCGTCATGGATATGGAACGGTCAGATGTAATACATGTTTTAGGACTTTTCCTTCTGTGTCAGCGATGGAGGATCACCAATGTTCTTTAGTGATTCGGGGTCTATCTCCGATCGCGAGTTCCGAAAGTCTCGAGACGGTCCTAATTCATGAGTAAATTTACAATCAGTCATACATTTACATTCACCGAGGATCGAATAAAATTGGGATTTCGAGGCGTAACATAATATAGGTAGGTAGATGTCCTTGTACATATGACGGATCATCCGGTTTTTATAGATACTCATGAGTATAAATTATCTCAGATTAATATATGAATCAGATGAATGAGATAGATAATCTGTATAGAGCGACGAATATGTCTGATCTTACCAATATGTCAACACGACTGTTACAAAAATACAAAAACAATAGATCAAAGATTATGATGATTATGAACCGTTACAAGAAACGCAGAGATCTTATGAAAAAGGGTAAAGAGATTCACAAGGTGTACACATACATACCCAGCAATGTTAACAAATTGGTAAATGCTGGAACTATTATAAGTAAGAAGAATCAAAGTGTAGAAAACTATATACGAGGAAAAGCTTCATTTAAAAATGAAGATATGAACAACTTGGGTTTTATAAACAAAAAGTTAGTAGCTAGGAGATCTTTTATGATTTTTGGTAGAAAGGTAAAAGGATTTATAGCCATTCCACCATCTTTAGACTTGGAAGAAGCACACTCATTTGCCAAGTTTATGCAAAGATCACTTATCAACGATGATGTCAAGGTTAAGTTTACCGTCATAACAGCGGATCAAGGTGGAGCAATCTTTTTTTAAGGCCACTCTGGTGGAGTGTCATCCTTCTCTCGCACCGTCCATCTACCATTGAGTAGAGCTGATCGGCGTTCCCAATCAGTTGTTTGTATAGTCTCAGTAGGAGGAGTAACTAGAACACCATCATTTACAACACGGCAATTGTAATTACCCAACTCACACATGTGACATAGTTCAAAATGTGATGCAAATTGAATATACGAATAACGTTTCATTTCAGCATCAAGAAGAGTCTTGTAGCGAAAAGCATCCTCAAAGTTCCTCCACGCTATGATGTAATTTTCAGGTAAACCATCATTATTGAGTTTACGGAGACTGTAAACACCTTCATCGTTGTTGGGTTGGTGAAATGTTATGACATGAAGTAGTTCCTTAGAATCTTCTGGACTCAATGGTCTTGTATTATTCTCATCAATTGTAAAATAACTCTTACATACACGAGAAATCTTACGTCTCTTGTATGTACGGGGAATGGGAAGGGGAGCTCGGAGGGCAAACATTTTAGATGTTTTTTGATGATAACGTTACCCACTTAGGCGTAGTAAGGAATGACATGCTTGATATCAAAATTCTTGCGACTGACGGGGCTCTTACCCTTGAAATCTTTGGATCTCACGAGTAACTCAATAATACCATCTTGGTTATAAACTTGCTTAATCTTACCCTTAACAACATCTTTTGAGATATACACGCGTTTATCCTTGGGTATATTTTTGGATTCACTGTTAGAGAAGTTAGAGTTGTAATATGTGGACACGTTATTCTTGTTGACATTGTTGGGTAAAAGGTTGGGAGCATTTCGTCTAATCCTGATGTGATCAGCCATCAACTCCCTTACCCTTTTCATCATCTGGTTTGTGTTGTTGTTGCTGTTGCTATTTACTGGGGGAGGGGGAGGGGGAGGTCTTCCTTCTCTACGCCTTCGACGAATTGTGCTGGCTGTCAAACGCACCATTTATTATAAACGTAGAAATTTTATTAAAATTTAGCTATGTCTCTCTGTAATCATATATGATGGGTACAATTCACGCATCATCTTCTTCTGTCTGAGATACACCTCCATCCTGTCATTCGGTGTTAGGGACTCCGTGACAAAATCGATAATCTTCTCATCGTGGCGAACATCCATTTGGATCGTGTAGCCCCAATATTGGGTAGGAGCCAACTCCTCATAGACTTTCACAGAAGGGAAGAGGATCTCTTCATTGAGGGCGATCGCGTTAAGGTGACGCCTCATCACCCCCAAACGCCTTGTAGCTCTAGCGATAGTGCTCATGATGTAACCAGTCTTGAATTTTTCCTACGCTCCAAACGAGACTCAAGATTGCCGTGGCGTTTTTGAAAGTCTCCTTAGGGGTGTTCATTTGTTTGATTTTTTGTACAGTTTTGTGTTCACTTAGGTTCTCGATTGGTTGGATCGCATCTGTCTACGATTGTTGGCAAACATCGTAGATTTTAAATTTATGGCTTTTCTGTTCAAATTGTCACTCTTGCCGCGTCTTAAAATCTTGTTCAGAACATTTCGAATGATTTGCTTATTCGTTCCATTGTATTTATTCTTATTGTAAGTAATACGATTCAGTAAATTTTTTACCGTTTCATTATTAACATTAGGTGTATTGAGGAATAGTTTGAAACTCTCCATTTTCGGTTTATTCATCCTCATGTTTCCAAGTGCGTTAAATTTAGCCTTAGTAATATTATTTAACTTGTTAACTTGTAGATTTTGATTCTGACTGGTAGCCTTAGTAGTATTATTTAACTTGTTAACTTGTATATTTTGATTCTGATTGGTACCCCGTCGTTTCGCCGCGAGTGCGTTTCGTCTGTTAGAAGCCTGTTTAGCTCTAATCGCAGCCAAATTTGCATTTCTTTTCTTTGCGGCGGCTTCGTTTTTAATTCTCTGTGCACGAGTTGCTTTCGCTTTTGCTGCTCTTTCAGCCCTAGTTTTACTTGCTTTTTTTGCAGCCATCCGTTCTTTATCACGTTTCTTTTTAGCTGCTTTCACTCTCGCCGATTCTACACACCCACCCTCACCAACAACTTCACCCCATGGGAGTATACCTTTATCCGCTGGATCTAATAGACCAACATTATGAAATACAGAGTATTTTTTCATACACACAGGTACACTACCATTAATAGCATCAATAACTAAACACGCATTTTTTCCTTCGAGTAGCGTCTTACATATGTTTTCACCAGGTTCGCGTCCAGGATTACGGAAATTCCATGGTTGATTTACAGACTCATCATTAGATAACTTTATCATGATATCACGCGACAGTTCCTCACATTTACCAATAAGTCCACGTGAAGGATGACTTCCGAGTACATTGGTAATGAAATACAAAAAGTGTGCGACCCTCAATTGAACGGGGATATTCGGTTGTCTCTGGTTAGACGTCCCGTCGCGCCTATTTGTCATAGAAAGTGTCTTTGTGAGAGAATTATTATAAGTATCAACTTTTCTGTATATGTCAATACCCAGTAACTTTACCAAAAATTTATGTTGTATAGATGTTGATGGAATGTTTCTGTTATTTATACCATTACGAGTTTTTGCCTTAGCATTCGAGTACACCTTAGGATTCTTAGATTCGGGCCATAAACCATTGAAATTCGCAGTTCGTTTTGTATCCGTGAAATCATGGAAAGTGTCCAATATGGCTAAAAAGTGCTTAATCACTTGTTCATTCACACCCGTATCACCATTTTCATCTGGGTAATGGAACACCCAATAGAATAAAATTAATGCTTTATCCATGTCATCCAGATCATGAAAATTAGATCCAACAATCCTTTTTCCATTCTTGTTCGTTTTTTCACCAACATTACGCGTGTTTAAAAACCATGCGAACAATGGACCAGATGTTATTACCGGTCGTCCAGCTCGTGTAATCAACTCTTGAGTACGATTTGGATGATTGTTCATAGGTGTCTTATTTGTAGGTATAGTGTATCCTCTTATTTTAGTCAGTCTAGTAGCGAGTATAGTTCGAATTTTAGGAATAACATTACTCGTTGGTACATTATAGTAATACTGAGTACCCGTTTGATAAATTGTTGGTATTTGACGAACCACAGAAGCTAAGGCGGCTACACGATCCATTGTGACAAAATACGCTTTACTGTACATCTTGCTATCTTCTACTTTCATTCCACTATAGGCTTCCTCAAGTGAAATACCATCAGTATGTACAGCTTCCATTACTTGATAATTATTTGGGCGCGCCAAATAAAGATCATTCTGAACCGGATTACCATTAGAGTTTTTAACGGTTTTGCTTACCTTTTCAACCATTAAAAATTGTATGTAATCAAGTAATCGCTTATATTCCAATGGACTTCCACGAACTTTTATATCACCTGGTCGTTTAGCTATGTCATTAAGAAGTTTAGCCAACTCTGCGACGGATAAACCCTCATTTCTATCACCAATTCTAGTCAGTGTATATCCTTTATTATTTAGTGTTGGAGCAAGAAGACCGAATCTTGAAACTACAGTTTTCTTTCCCGTTTTTTTATCAACTCTTTCCTTTACTAAAAGATCACTAGATCCGAGATGACCCCTACCAGTGCGAACAATTTTTGCACCAGCTTGACCAGTGAGTAATTGAGTAATCGTATTCTTAGATTTGATACCCCAATCACTTTGTACTCGCAAAGATGGATGTAGAACACCTTTGGCTTGAGATAAAGTATGGGTCGCGAATGGACTTTTATATGTTACATCATTGTCAAATGAGAATCCTGTACCGGTTTTTTTGACAATAACGAAAAATGGATTCTCTTCACAAGACATATCTACTATTGGGAGAGAATTAAAAAATGAGCAACTTGGTTAATTTCTTACTCGTGGAAGAGTCAATTTTGGTGATGTTACCTATGATACCTGTTATAATTTCCGCGGAATTGTTCTGAACTTTAATATCCACTGTACCAGTTAAATTCTCTGCTTCCTCATACATTTGTGAATAACGATTAAAATTGGTAGATGAACGAGCGATCTTGTCTATAGAGTACATAATGAGTAAAATATACTTTTTGAATATCTTTCGTTCCAAACCAGGTTTCATCTCATAAGCAAAACTAAGATATGTACTAACAAGTTGTTGCTGAAGATCACTAATATTTATACGGTTTGTAGTAGCCTTGAGTGCGAGTTTCCTCATTGTGTTGCGATTCGGAGTGCGACCATTGTTTATAGGTGCATTCACGAGACGGGTGATACCATTACTATTAGTTCTTACAACTTTACCCCTGTTTGGTGTATTACCTGTAGTGGTAATAGTATTAGTCCTAGTTGTAGACATATCTATTATGACCTGAGAATTTTTTGTCAGGTCATAGTAGATGCCTCCCAGTCAACCACAAAACATCATACATGGTTGGAATAGCAATAGCGAGAATGAGATAAACAACAGCAGAAATAATAAGACCAGGTTACGCAACGAATTAACAAATCTGTATGGTGGTAACAATGGATTCCTTAATAGTAGGGAGATAAACGGTTTTGTTGGAAAGTTAAATCGTAATAATACTAATACCTTGAATATTAAGAAGCAAGCATACAAAAAAGCATACACTAAATACATGAACTATATGGCAGGTGATTTCACACAGGATATAATTAGAGCAATTAAAGCGAAAATGAAATCTTCTCCTAAATGCCCATCTGGAGTAGAGGGAGGTGGGCCTAGTATAGGTGGTACGATCAGGGCTATTACCGGTGGTATGCGAGCTGCAACTATTAAACAAAATCAACAACCGCGGAGGTCTGAACGACAGAGGAGATCTACAGCTAACACTGTACTTCAAAACTTTAACACGACTGGACCAAAGTAAATCTTAGTCAAAACTGACCGAGCAATCATAGGCGTAACACTTGTCCTTACCAAGCAACTCGTACACCTTCTCCCCATCGACGATCTCTTCCTCGATGAGTAGATCCTTGAGTTGTTCAAGCTTGTCCCGGTTGTTTTCAAGCATCTTTAGGGTGTACTTGTAACATTCAGAAACGATAGCTTCAATCTCCTGGTCCACCTTGATCGCAGCGGCGGGAGAGAGGTTACGGTAGTCATACTTGTTCTTACCGAAACCATAGGTCGTCACCATTTCACGAGCAATCTGGTAGACCCTAGCGTAATCAGAACTCGCACCGGTCGTTACACGGTTAGACGTATAGATGATCTCCTCCGCCGCACGTCCACCGAGGGCCACCATAATTTGAGAAAGGAGATATTCCTTGGTATAGAAGGGTGAATCCGCATTCTCTTCTGAGGGTTGGAAGAAAGTCACACCACCCGCGGCACCCCGGGGCATGATAGAGACCTTACGAACCGTGTCATAATCCGGTACAAGAACACCCACAATGGCGTGTCCAGCCTCGTGGTAGGCCACCAGCTCTTTCTTCCTCATAGAGTACTTCACATCACCCTTAGCTCCAACTACGATACGCTGATATACATTTTCTACAATACCCTTTGTGATTGTACCGTCACCATCCTTTACAGCCCTAATAGCACACTCATTCAACAGATTTGCCAAGTCTGCACCAGAGAATCCAGTCGTCTGCTTAGCGATGTTCTTTAGACGCACGTCAGAAGCGAACTTCTTATCTCTTGCGTGTACACCCAAAATCTTTAGGCGTCCCTTAACACTTGGGAGAGATACCTGGATCTTACGGTCAAACCGACCAGGGCGAAGAAGTGCCTTATCCAAAATATCAATCCTATTCGTCGCGGCAATCACCACAATGCCAGTCTCGTTGTCAAATCCATCCATCTCAGTGAGAAGCTGATTGATGGTCTGCTCACGCTCATCATTACCTGGGGTGGTACCTCCACCA
>Ga0181575_10004100_pt1 | contig 10227 bp, 29 predicted proteins | sample 101ome_23_FD_145599 | JGI IMG/M metagenome (GOLD analysis project Ga0181575, IMG submission 145599) | Coastal salt marsh microbial communities from the Groves Creek Marsh, Skidaway Island, Georgia - 101411CT metaG (spades assembly) | ecosystem: Environmental > Aquatic > Marine > Intertidal zone...
ATAAATTCGAAAAACCAACAGGATTTTTTCGTTTGTATTTGAACTGTTCGTTCATAAGGTCATATTTACAATCATCATGAAGCTTTTTCAATTGACTTACTGACATTTTTGCATAGTCCATTTTTGTCTCCTATACAGGCCATCCCATAACTGAGAACTTACGGCCATCTGTGAGTGTGTAAATACCTTTTTCTTTGTCGTGTTTCTTTATAATATCATCTCCTTCCAAAGAAATAGAGCCATCAGGCTCTATAACACGCTTTTTATCAGTTATCGATCCATAAATCCTACTTGTGTAGGTTCCAGTTTGTGAATTCCAATTGGAAAGCACAAATTTCCCCGTTTTATCCGGGGAAAGCCTAGTTTTTTCTTCATCGACAGGACCAAGAGGTTTCTCTTTCTCTGTCATTACGACTTTTGTGGGTTCTTCATCTTCATTTTCGGCAGGTAACTCTTGACCTTCCTCAACAATTGCCTTTTCACCCAAAAGACTGATGATTTTCTTTTTCCAGTACGCAACACCCGGTTTAGAAGAGTAGGTCTTCTTCTTCTTAACACCTGATTCTTCCCAAATTACGTAATATTTCATTGAACACCTACTGTATTTCGAACAATTTCACCTTTTTCACGGTGAACGGTGATTGCCTTTAAGGATTTACGAGTAGTAAAGGCTGATCCGGTTGCATAAGCATCCCGACTTGCCAAAGTTCTGTGTGATTCCCAAAAAACACCACCAATATCTTTTGCAGAGTCGTGGTGAACGTGTCCTGTGTCGAGGTAGCGCCAGTACGTTTGCCCCCATTCCTTCGAAAAGTCGTCTGCAACCTGCATTGCAAGCCGTTGTGGGGGTGCTTTGTCGCCGTGATGGGCAGCAAGAAGGTTATTGCCAAACGTAGTACACCACATTTTACCGGGATTCCACGTAACATCGACTCTTGGGTCATCCTGATACCGCATCATAAGAGCTACTGTCAGGAATTGGTTCGAATCAGGGTCATGATTTCCCGAAATGCCAACATATCTAACTTCATCATGTTTTGTTTTCAGAGTTTCGATAGTGGCAACAACAGATTGTATCGTTTCATAAATGACTTTACTAAAACGACCATCAGCATCAAGGATGTGTCCACTTCCCGGCGTCATGTATTTCTGATCATTTGCATGAAACATGTCTCCAAGATTTAAAACTACACAATATTTACTGTCTGGTGTTGTCTGGACAAGTGTGGAAAGGGTGTCTTTTAGTCTATTTTTGGCAATATCGAGGTCATAATCTTCACCGGATTCCTTTCCCCATGCCAACATGCCGAAATGCAGATCTGTCAGGATGTATCTAGTCAGAAGATCTGCATCCGTGCCTTCAGGTGCAGCAGTCGGTAAAGAAGTAGGACAATCCTTAAGAGCCTCTTTGAAGGTATCGATAAGATTATCAATACCACCTTCTTCCTTTGGATTAACAAAATACAGACTAGCTTGCTCTGTTTTGAGCCATCCCGAATGAACCTTGCTAATATCGTTTAATCCGGTGTCAAACATTGCCGTTTGAATACCAGAATCTGTTTCGAGGTACTTTTCAGCCCTCCGATAAGTCCGTCTTGCAACAGTCTTATCAATATTTAGAATTCGAGCAACTTCAGAAAAGTTCTGATATTGCTGATAAAGATCATAAACTTCTTTTTGCCGTGGCGTCATACAATTCTCTTACAAAATCATGATTTTTAAAACCTGACAAATACCGTAAACAATCATAACAAAAAGTAGAAATCCGTAGATTTGCTGAATCACAAGCTTACTTCCTCCGGTATTTAAGCTTTACGATTAACAATACACGCTAATATTAGACCTGTCTATCAGAAACTCCCGTAAAATAGAAAATCCAGCAGGTTGACGATATAAAAAGCCGCCAAAACCCACACGAAAAACATTACAATCCTAAGTGCTACGTTCATGATGCCTCCTTTTCGTAACGTCGAGCCTTAAATTCTAGGGAAATGTCGTGTACTAGGTCTTCAAGAATTTTCAATTCTTCAACAGATAACTTATCCATTTGAATTTCAACATCACCGTAACGAGCAATGTTCTCTATTCGTGTAATTACAGATTTAATCTGTTTCGTCTTGTCCATCAAACTCTCCAAAGTAAAACAAAAAATGCTACAACAAAAACAAAAACGATACCAAAGCCGATTGACTCGAAAAGCCAATGCTTTTTAAGTTTCTTCACACAACTTTTAAGCACTATTATTCTCCTCTATTTTACAAACTCTGTCCAAAAAGATTCGTGTTGTTTCTCCCGTGTCATGCCAATTGATGTAAATTTTAGACTTGTCATGAGTATCAGAAAACTTTTGAACAGTTCCTTTCGAGAGTATAGTTCTACCTTTACGATATTTTGTAATATTAATAGTTTGTGGGCTATGCGTCACAACTTTCTGATTTAAAGTCAGAATGCCGACAACAGTATCACCCACCGACAGAACGTTACCAAACTTATCCAAAACTTTAGTTTCCATGATCAAGCTCTCTTCTTTAACCATTTATCCTTTTTGTCAGAAAAATTCATATCCGTAAAAACTACTGTAAACTGTGGAAAGATTTTCTGACAAGTGTTTTTAAACTCTCTTGCTTTATTTGCATCTTCGAAGTCTTGATGCAGAATGTAGTCAAGTTCACCCTTGTAATGAGTGAACATTTCCACTTTATACATGTTTTATCTCCTATTGAAGAGTGTGACGCATGGTTGGAACATCATACTTAAACTGAAGATCTTCAAGGTATCGAAGAAGCTTTTTGCCCTCTTCGTTGAAGATAGGCTGATCGTTCAGTTCTTTCATACTTTCTTCACCTTCCAACTGAACAGCCATGACATCCCGTAGGTTAGCTGTAAATCGGATTGTGTCAACAAGCATGTCTAGCTCATGTGGCTGGATACGAACAATAACTTCACGGGTCGTTTTTACTTTTTCGGTCATCTTACTTCTCAGTTTTAATGTAACGTAGTTTTTGTCTTACTTGAGCCAAGACCTCTGACGGATGCAAATCCTCTTCATTGTCCAGAATTTTAAGAACATCTGCAACATGATCGGCTATATACTGCAATCCTCCAACCGTGTTGTAGTTTTTGTTTACGTGAATGATAACATTACTTATTTCTTTCATTACATATTCCTAACCATGATGAGTTATGATGTCACAAGAACTTTTACTGTAAACATCCCATACTTGAATATTGGTGTTTAGTTTAAAGTCCCTGTCTTCTGCTTTTGTATTTGCTTCGTATTCCTTCCACATTTCCCTAAGCCAAGCTCTTGCATGGTCATATTTTCGAAATGCTTTGATCTGTTCTTCAGCATGGTAATCCGTTGCACTAGCAAAGTAAATTTTCATGACAGGGGGTGTCCACCATTGTTACGGATCATTTCAGAGATTTGATGATCAACATACTTTTCAGCAATCTGATCTACGATTTCGCTCTCTTGCTGAGTAAACTTGTAAAGGTACGATGCTTCATCTTTATCGTCAAAAGATTGTGAAATGTCTTCCAGCAATTCTTCATCAGAAAGATCGATCATACCCATAGCAATTTGCTCTTGAGCATACAGCATAAGCTCGCCAAGGTCCATCTGCTCGACAACATATTCAGAATATTTTTCGATAAGTTCTTCACGGCGGATTCGAGGGATTTTGTTTGTCATCTTACTTTCTCACTCAAAGCTTGTTTGATTTTACGAATTTGTGTTTTGATTTCAGAATAGCTTGTCCCAAAAGAAGTTCGAGGATTTGCATCATAATACTTCTTTTGTGTTTCAAGTTCTTCTAAACGATTTGTCAGAAAAACATGTAGGTTTTTATTCATGTCATCCGTCCATAGCCTCATAGATTTCTCTCAGTTCGTGCAGATCACGAAGTCTCTTCCAAAGTGTTGCATAATGCAAAGACGATTTGTCGAGAACTGAAGATTTTTCATGTTGATCGATCTGTTCTTCAATCGATTTGATTTCACTGTTACAGATTTTAAGCAGTGTTTTGCTTGGCATTTGCTTTGTCCCAAGGATTGAAGTTGAAGGGTTCGAAAAAGGTTACTTTCTTCTTACGTTTCTTATTGAATGTCTTGTCGTAATAGCCATGAAGAAAAGGTTTCAAAGGGCCATGATCGCCATATTCACGACCAAGACGATAAACCTTTACTTCTCTGAAGTGTTTACGACTCTCAGCGTCAGGAAACCTTGCATAGTACAATTCCCGTGCTTCTTTGATACTATTTCGTAATGGGAAAATAGAAGTATTCCCATCGACTCGATCAATCGTAAAATATACTCTCATATCATTTTACCTCTTTTGCTGAATCGACTTTAAAGGCCGACCAAGAGCCTTTAAACATATCGATAACTTCTACTTGAATGTCTGTGAATGCATTTGCAATTGACCAACCATAATCTTCAGCTTTCTCGTAATCGTCAAACCGAACAAAATGATCTGTCTTATCCCGTGGGTCTGTCCATTGTACCTGATACATAATCAATTATTCCTTTATGGTCCTACTGCTTTATAATAACCGTCTGCTTTAACTTCCAATAAACGATCCGGCATGATAACCGCAATTTCCTGTAGAGTAGAAGAAGTGAACCACATACATGCAGCTTCCATCACAGGCCAATCACGAACATGGATAGTTGTATGGATAGGCATTTTCCAGTTATCCATATCTTTTGTAAGTTTATCAAATGCCTCACCCAATTCATCAAGACTAAAATCGTTGAAACTAGTAACAGCACCACACATAGTTATATTTCCATTTTCACAAGTTTATAGAATTCAACATCCCATTTTTTAATTTCATCAGCCGTTAAGTATTCATTGCATCGACCAACTTCATCAGTCCATAATTGCAATGTTTTCTCTATCGAATCATACATACCGACTCGGTAAGTGTTGTCATCCCAAATACAAAGATAAGCTTCTTTTGCAATTTCACGAATATCCATATCACTGATCCTTAAAAGGTGTAGGTCACGGAACCAGCCAATTCCCACCTACTCTAGAAACGCATGAGGACATTTCCAGAAATCTAGAGGAAGGGTGAGCCAAGACCCACCCCGCCAAAGTTTAGGATGCATTTGCAAACTCTGTAGCAAACTTGAGAGCATTTGCTTTCAGAGCATTGTTAGGACCGTACCAAGCGGACTGAAGACGTGCATCAGCAGTCCGACCAAGTTGGTGGTCAGTCAGGTAGGTAACAGCATTGAACGCTTGCCACCACGATCCAGCACCAAGTTCAGCGCCGGGTTGTTCTTCCATGACATTCACAGCCTTACGTGCTGTGTATGAAAGACGGTCGATAATGCTGTCAGCAACCTTGAGCGTCTTGGCCTGATTAGACACAGGGAATACTTTGTTGAAGTATTCAATAAGTGTATCAGGATCATAACGCTTGGAGACAAGAAACTCAGCAGCTTCCTGATACGTCTCAAGCTTCATGTCAGCAATACCCAGCAACCGCTTGGTGTGTTCTGGATCGAATGCAGTCCGGTGAGTAATCCGAACAGAAGACTTACCATTTGACAAAGCAGCAGTCAGCGTATTGTTACAAACAACCCGAATAGGACTGAAACGAACATCTGCACACTTACCAAATTCATGTGGATTGGAGAAGAGAAGATATGAATCCACAACATCTTCGCCTTGGTCAGTCTTGAGTGCAAAAGACTTTTTGACTTTTGCAAGACCCCACACAATCTGTCCATCTTTGAGTGAACCAGCCGTGTTCATTTCCATGTCACCAGCTTGGCACATCTCATTGAACATGGAGAATGCATCCTCGTTCTGGATGGGGTGCCAGTTGTTACCGACGATTGACAAAAGTTGGTTGTCGGTTTCCCGAACAAGCGCAGCTTTGTTGTCAATAGCAGTTTTCTTTTCGTTGCTGTTGCCGTACTGGATAGGCTTTTTGACAACCTGCCAATCAAGGCCAGCAGCAACCATCATTTCATGGGGCGATAGGTCAGAAGATACCTGAGTACCGAGACCATGCCAAGGAACCTCCCCAGAATAAGCCATTTGAGCCTGACCGTCGATGATTTCAATTTCGTGAGCCATTTCATATTTCCTTCATAATGTAAGTTTGGCTATTGAATGAACATACAGTAACAAACCATATGTTACTTTGCAAGACATTTTAATTCGGAATTGAACAAACGCCATTGGAAATGGCGTGCTGCGCCATTCGTTGATATGAACCCTGTAAATTCCAGACGATACCTGTATCAATAAGATATTGTATAGAAGTGATATGGTCATCATAGGTAGCTTCTTCATAACAACCTTCAAGGATCATTGTTGCTAAGACAGAATCCATCTTTTGACCAAAAGACAAGACATATTCATTATTACTCATTTTACGTTCCAGCATAAAAGTTATCAGGCTTCAACAGACTTGGCGACACACGCCACGTCTGATAAGCATCAGTCCGAACAAGAATAGTTTTACGATTGATTTTTTCAATGATCCCACTTTCAGATTGACCATTTCTAGTGGGAAACGTAACCGATTGACCGACAGAAAATTCACTGCCAGCTTCTTGTTGAATAACACTTTGACGTTTTTTGATTTCCCCAATGATTAGATTGAGAGTATCATTGTCAGCCGAACGAATGCAGTCATAGACTTCTTTGTTAAGCAAAATCATAATATAGAACCTTTCACTAAGCCATATCTAAAGAAAGAACAAACTTACCATCTTTGTTGGTAAATTCTACTTCTGGCTTTGAGTAGTTTTTGATTTTAGAAGGTTTTACAGTACGCCAATCATTATCAGTGATACTGAATACACGTACATAATCTTTTTCAGTAATTTCTTCTAAAGTCATTTCTGTTTCATCTGACTTAGGCTTTTTCTCACTAGGGATAAGAAAAGGTGCTAAAGTCACATAACGTTCAGTTAGACTTCCATCTGCTTTCTCAAATTCAACATTCACAATTGAATTTCTTACAGATCCAAGAAACATACCTACTGTAAAGATATTATTATTTTTCTTTCCTTCACAGTCAATTATATCGCTGTTTTCTGCAATGTCAACAATTTTAAGGCCGGGGTTTCTGTCATCGCTTTCATTGTAGTAATATGGGTCTTCTGTATCAATCACCTCTTCAAGACTGCGGTAGGAGTCAGCGTCGGTGCTAGTCGCTACAGCCCATGTTCCATCGATTTTGAGGATGTAGAAGTATTCACACCAAGACTCTTTACACATTTTAATAAAATCACCGAGATTTTGTGTTACCGCTCCGGTGTCTTCATCACCACGATCAACATAGTATTGAATATCACTGATATTTTTTTGCAGTGAAGAGAAGTCACCTTTGTGTAAAAGTTTACGGACCTTTGCAGGTGTGTTGTAATGTTGAAGAAGCATTTTGCCGTTGTATTCGACGTATCCATCCCAATGGCAGTAAACGGACGTGATTGTGAGGTCACGATTGACCATACCGATGAAAGAACGAGTAGACATTTTAGTTATCCCAAATTTGATCTAGTTGGCGAAGAAACATTGCAATATGATATGACTTGATAAATGCAGTCGTTTGACGTTTTTCATCAAACAAGTCATCGTGCATTCGATCATTTTCATAACGATCAAGCGTTTCTTCAATATACTTTTTGACCAGACTATAAGAGCGTGGCCCGATAGGTTCACCATCCGCCATAAATTTGAAGTCTGAGATAGCCGAACCTTTGGGCGTATCAATACTAATTTTAGGCAATTTGGGCGAAACCGTTTTTACAACGTCTGTCACAACAGATTGAGGAATTTGTGTTTGCCAGTGCATCACTTCAATCTGGTCATCAGTGTAATTGTCGTATACCATAAATCAGTTTCCTATAGATTAACTGTCAAGCCATTCGTCAAAGGTTTTTACGTTCCAGCCAAGGTCTTCAGCAGCAGCCACGTAAATCTCGTACTCTTGTTCCATCCTTCCCCGGACGGGATGCTGGAGCATAAGTTGATTTTCGAGGTCGTTTCGGGTTAGAAACAGGCTGTCAGTCTGATTGTTAAGGGCATCCATGATATTCACCTTTTTTCAGGGTAGGTAGATAGTGCAGGAATAAACATACACTATCAAACCATATTTCAGTTGTCAATAATTTTTTATCAACCCCAGTCTTTTCGGTCGGGTTCATCGTTATAACCCCGCAGATATTCTTCAATTTGTTCTTGAGTCATATTTTCTTCAGTGATTTTTTCACCCAAGTGATTTTCTTCAGTACAAATCTCATAATGGGGGCGTGGTGGGCGTCCATAGTAGGCATCTGCACCACCCCGCTTGTAAGGGGAAACGATAATCGGGTATTTGCGTTCTAACATTAGGAATCCTCCGCAGAACAGATAATTTTTCCAAGTCTTAATTTGAGAGCGCCTGTGATAATTTCTTCATGGGCTTCAGATACACGATTGGCGTCATTTGCCCAGCGTTGTGGATATTTGTCGGCAATCAATTGACACCATTCATCCCACAATTTTTCCGAGCCGCCACACTGAATACATGTTTTGATATAAAGTGTTGCTTTCTTACGTGCTGTCAAATATTTAACTTTTCCGAATTTGAATGTTTGAGCGCTCAGACCGAATCGGCGTAGATTATGCACGTCAAGGCAACCAACCTCACCAGTACACAACTGCAACACGAATCCAGCTTTGACCAGACCGATACCCGGAATTTCTGCAATAGATAACAACTTATCTTCTAAATCCATATCTGAGAATACAGCTTCAAAAAGCAAGTCTTTGTTTTCTAGTGTATAGCGCCAAGTATCTTTTTTAGAACCCCATAGGTGTTTTGAATCCAAGCCACATTCACGAACATCGTCAACAATGGCAGGAACCGTATGGAACATTTGCTGAATAGTAGCAGAAACGAACAACACAACTTGAGCAAAGTTGTCAGGGTTTTTGCGTGCAAACTCTTCAATATTTTGTTGGTGTTTTTTGAACATGACGAAAACCTTTCTCAATCAATCTTTGTATATGTTGCCACAACAAAAATGCTATGGCAACATATTTCGTTTCAGATTTTAGATAGTTTCAAGTTGCTTTGCCAATTCAGACTGCAATTCTTTCAGTTTCATAATTGTGCGTTCTGCTTTATTTGACGCATCCATAATTTCACTGATTTTCATAGTACGGGATGAATAATTCTCAAGGTAATTAAGAGAACGCTTTACTTGATCCATATGAAATTCTGCGACATTGAATGCAACGCTGTTAGTTGATACGGTATCAGACATTTTGTTATGCTCCAATTTGTACTTTTCCGGTTCCGATAAGATAGATAATGACAATTGCAATCAAAGCAAAAGTCAACCACAATTCAGCCATGCTAATCATTTGTCTCTAATCCCTGTTGTGACAACTTCAGATTCAGTCTCAATCCATAATTTTGCACCGCATGGGCGTGGATTTTCTGGATTGTAAACCATACGTGACGGACCTTTAATTTCTACTTCCATGCAATACACAACAGATTTACCACGCTCAACACGACAGACAGGTTTTGTCTGATTATGTTTTGCATTTTGTTGAATGATATTTCGATTGATATGAATAATTGTCTTTGACATTTTTTACCTCACATAATCACGTTGATTTTTAATGTCCCATTTTTCGACAACATAACCAGTTTCAATTTCATCGACAACGACATATGCAACAGTCTTTTTGACCAATGCATGACGATAGCCACCATCGATATGGGATGGAGTAGTTACCCACACTTTATGAGGAAAGTAAACAGCTTTCCCTTTAATTTCATAAACGGGTTCCCATCCGTCATTGAATTTTGAATATTCAAACAAATGGCCATTTTCTTTTTCATTAAAACAGCCAACGATTGAAGCGTCACCTCTATCAAAAGAGACTTCTAACGGTGCAAAAGCCATTATCCCACATACTCCATTTCATCGACGTAAAGATTTACACGGGGCTTACATATTGTCAATTCATATTGTGAATACAGACTTACTTTATAGGCTTCCATCGAATCCACTTTTGTCTTTGCCGTAAAATCTGATACGGTTGCGTCTTTGTTGTAAGCAAACCCAATTTCGAATTGTGGATTGCACCATTGTGAATTGTCAAGACGTTTCATATTGACAATGTAAGCAGTAACTGTTGCTTTTGAACCTTTTTGCAAAGAATACATTTTTTAAGCCTCCGATTTAGGGGTATAGATGTC
>Ga0181575_10004110_pt1 | contig 10215 bp, 11 predicted proteins | sample 101ome_23_FD_145599 | JGI IMG/M metagenome (GOLD analysis project Ga0181575, IMG submission 145599) | Coastal salt marsh microbial communities from the Groves Creek Marsh, Skidaway Island, Georgia - 101411CT metaG (spades assembly) | ecosystem: Environmental > Aquatic > Marine > Intertidal zone...
GGAGCTGCAGCAGTGACACCAAATTTTTCTTCCATAAGTTTTACCAAATCAACTACATCCATAACGCTCATTTCTGATATCGCATCGAGTATTTCTTCTTTAGTAGTAGCCATTATTTTTCTCCGTTATGCCTAGATAATTAAGATTTAGTTTGACTCACTGCGTTAACAGTTCTAACTAACTGTGACGGAACCTCATTTAAAGTTCCAGCAAGTTTGTTAAGTGGAGCCTGGATTAATCCTAAAAGCATTGAAATTGCTTCTTCTTTTGATGGAAGAGAAGCTAAGGCCTTAAGCTCATTTGGCTCAAGAAAACCTTCTCCTATGGAAAGTCCTTTTACTTCAAATGATTCTTCTTTGGCAGCAAAGTCTTTTACGAGTTTTGCTGCACTTTGAAAATCATTCATAGAAAAAGCCAACAGGGTTGGACCTGTAAGAATTTCATTTAAAGAATCGAATTTAGTATTCTCCAAGGCTCTTTTTGCTAAAGTATTTTTTATAACTTTTAATTGAACAGACTGTGATTTAGCTTCCTTTCTAAGTTGAGTTAAACCAGGAACATTAGTTCCTCGATAATCAACAGCAATCACAGAAAAAGCCTCTTGAGCAATCTTATTTAAATCCTCAACTAGAACTTTCTTAGTATCTAAGCGTGACATTAATTAAAACCCTCCTTCTTTGATTAAATTTCCAAAAGAGGAACCTTTTGTCCAAAAAGAGAAATCTTTTTGAACTATCTGCGTAGGAAACATTAAGTTTAATGAAGTTAAACTCCTACGGTCTAAGACGGTTGTAACGAAGTTACAACAGCTTAAAATTCTTATTTTTCCAAACAAACTCATCTATAAATTAAAAATTAAGTTTTGCAGTATCAATTTCAAACCCTTTACCCATAGTGGAAGAGAGAGTTACTTTTGAAATATAAACCCCTTTTGCCGAAGGGGGTTTTGCCTTCTTAACATCTGTTAAAAAAGCTTCTAAATTATCTTTCAATTGTTCTTCTGTATAACCTATCTGTCCAATACGGGCGTGGATTATACCTTGTTTATCTGATTTGTACCTAATTTGTCCTGATTTTGCGTTTTTTACTGTATTTGGAATATCCTTAGTAACAGTTTCTGATTTTGGATTTGGCATCAGTCCCTTTGGACCAAGAATTTGTCCTAGAGGAGAAACTACTCTCATGGTGTCAGGCGTTGCAATCACAACATCAAAATCCATGTTGCCTGCTTTTATTTCCTCTGCAAGATCTTCCATGCCTACTTTATCTGCTCCTGCTTCTTTTGCTTGAATTGCTTCATCGCCATCAGCAAATACTGCAACTTTGAAAGATTTGCCATTTCCATGAGGAAGATTAGATGCTCCTCGAACATTTTGGTCTGATTTGGAAGCATCAATTCCTAAGTTAATTGAAACATCTAAAGATTCAGTGAATTTTTTTGAAGCATTAGAATTAAGTTCACCCAAAGCTTCCTCAATCAAATATTTTTTAGTTTCTTGAGACATTAAATTACCTCTATTCCCATACTTCTGGCACTGCCTTCAATAATTTTTACAGCTTGATCCATATCAGTAGCGTTTAAATCAGCCATTTTTGCTTCTGCAATTTCTTCTAATTGTTTCCTAGATACTTTTCCGACTTTTTCTGAATTTGGGGTTGGACTTCCTTTAGAAAGGCCTGCTGCTTTTTTTAGAAGAACACTTGCTGGAGTCGTTTTTACAATGAAGTCAAAACTTCTATCTTCGTAAACAGTAATGACTACTGGTACAGGAAGGTTCTTTTCCAATTCATTAGTCTTAGAATTAAATGCGTTACAAAAGTCCATTAAATTTACTCCATGTTGTCCTAAAGCTGGACCAACAGGAGGACTTGGTGAAGCAGCTCCCGCAGGAACTTGAAGTTTAATGTATGTCATTATTTTCTTTTCAGCCATATTTAACCTCTTTCAATTTGAGAAAAGTCCAATTCAACAGGAGTGGATCTTCCAAATATCATCACAGCAACTTTTACTTTGCCTTTTTGATTATCTGCTTCTTCAACAACGCCACTGAAGTCATTAAATGGGCCATCAATAACTCTAATCATTTCTCCAGGCTCATATACAGTTCCTTGTGATGTCTCCTCAATTCCATGCTCCATTTGATTTAAAATCTTAGCTGCTTCAGCATCAGAAATAGGCTTAGGATTATTTTTTGTACCGCCAATGAAACCGAGCACTCTAGGAGTCTCTTTAACCAAATGCCAAGTTTCGTCATTCATTTCCATTTCAACTAAAATATATCCAGGGAAGAATTTTTTTTCTGTAATCTTTTCCTTACCGCCTTTCAATTCAACAACTTCATGAACTGGTATTTCTATCCTGCCAAAATGATCTTCCATTTTTTCCAACTTAATTCTCTCTAAGAGTTGCTCTTTAGCCTTATTTTCGTAATTTGAGTAAGAATTTATAATGTACCAAGATTTAGACATTTATCACCCTAAGATTAAACTCATTACAAAAGAAAAAAGAGAATCTAAGCCCCATAAAATAAGAGCAGCTATGATCACTACACCTACAACAATAAGAGTAGTTTGAGTTGTCTCAGTTCTATTTGGCCAAACTACCTTGCGGATTTCAGTCGTAGACTGTTTTATGGTTTGGAAAGCAACAGATCCAAACTCGGTAAATCTTAAAACAAAAAGTCCTAATGAAAACAAAGCAATAACTCCTATAACTCTATAAAGAAGACCAAAATCGCTGTAATAGGAATTGCCCCACACTGCAGCAGCAATGATTGCCAATCCAACTAACCAAAGACCTTTACTTAGAATCATCTAGCTCCTCTCGTGCCATGCTCTTTAAGAAGAGGGCTTCTCTTTCTGGCAGGCCAGGAGGGAATTGAACCCCCAACCTGCGGTTTTGGAGACCGCCGCTCTACCAATTGAGCTACTGGCCTATTGAATAATTTTAGAAACTACTCCGGCACCAACAGTTCTTCCGCCTTCACGGATAGCGAACTTCATACCATCTTCCATTGCTACTGGAGAAATAAGCTCTACGGTTACTGCAACATCATCTCCAGGCATAACCATTTCTACACCATCAGGAAGAGTTACTTCACCGGTTACATCTGTAGTTCTTACATAAAATTGGGGTCTGTAACCTTTAAAGAAAGGAGTATGTCTTCCTCCTTCCTCTTTGCTAAGAACATATACTTGAGCTTCAAATTTTGTATGAGGAGTAATTGAGCCAGGCGCAGAAAGAACTTGTCCTCTTTCCACATCTTCTCTTTTGGTTCCCCTTAAAAGGACTCCAACGTTTTCCCCAGCTTTTCCTTCATCCAAAAGCTTTCTAAACATTTCAACTCCTGTGCAAACGGTTTTTTCAGTATCCTTGATACCTACAATTTCCATTTCATCATTAACTTTGACTTCTCCTCTTTCAATTCTTCCTGTAACCACAGTTCCCCTTCCTTGAATAGAAAAGATGTCTTCAATTGGCATTAGAAAAGGCTTATCGGTTTCTCTGGTTGGTTCTGGAATATATGAGTCAAGAGCTTCAACAAGCTTTTGTACAGATTGAACTCCGTGTTCTGAATCTTCTCCTTCTAGGGCTTTGAGAGCTGAACCTATAATTATAGGAGTGTCGTCTCCTGGAAATTCATATTCGTTCAATAAGTCTCTTACTTCCACTTCTACAAGCTCAATAAGTTCTGCATCATCTACTTGATCAGCTTTATTAAGATAAACAACAATGTAAGGAACACCCACTTGTCTGGCAAGAAGAATATGCTCTCTTGTTTGAGGCATTGGGCCATCAGCACAATTGACAACAAGAATGGCTCCATCCATTTGTGCAGCTCCCGTAATCATATTCTTAATATAGTCAGCGTGGCCTGGACAATCTACATGAGCATAATGTCTTGCATTAGAATCATACTCTACGTGAGAAGTAGCAATTGTAATTCCTCTTTCTCTTTCTTCAGGAGCATTATCAATACCATCAAATGCAATTGCTTCGCCAGTACCTTGAGCTTCAGCACAAACTTTAGTTAAAGCAGCGGTTAAAGTCGTTTTACCATGGTCTACGTGACCAATAGTTCCTACATTTAAATGCGGTTTGGTTCTCTCAAATTTTTCTTTAGCCATTTTTTTCCTCTTTCAAAAAACTTTATATTATGGAGCTCATAACCGGACTTGAACCGGTGACCTCTTCCTTACCAAGGAAGTGCTCTACCAGCTGAGCTATATGAGCAATTCCCTTAATAATTTAGGAGACGGCATAAAAAAAGCAGATAATAAAATAACTCTCAACACCCGTTGCTCCGAACGGCTTTATACTTAAATTTTTACTTAATTGCAACACTTTTGGTGGAGGGGGCAGGATTCGAACCTGCGAAGCCGAAGCGTCTGATTTACAGTCAGATGGGTTTGACCGCTCCCCAACCCCTCCTATAGAGTTGTGTATTCTCTGAGTACATATGAAAGATGTCAAACAAAATAAATTAAAAGAAGAAGAAATCTTAAATTTTTTAAATAAAAATAGTGAATTGACCTGGGAATTATCAATTTTTGATGAAATCGGATCTACTAATGACTATCTTCTTAAGAATTCAAAAGAAGATAAAATTGCAATATGTCTGAGTGAAAGCCAATCAAAAGGAAGAGGTAGAAATTCGAAAAAATGGCAAAGTCCAAAGTATGAAAATATTTATATGTCAGTCAGCTTTTCTACTAATCACAATTTAAATTTTTTTAGTTCTTTTAGTTTAGTCGCAGCAATTTCTATCCATATGGCTCTTATCAAACATCAAATTAAGTCAGAAATTAAGTGGCCAAATGATATTTATATTAACTCCAAAAAAGCTGGTGGAATTTTAATAGAAACAATTAAAAAAAATAAAACTAACATAGTTGTAGTTGGGATTGGCTTAAATGTTTTTATGAAAGGTAATTTAGAAATTGACAGAGAGTGGACCTCGCTTATTTTAGAAAATGAAAACATGACTTTTAATAGAAATAAAATAATTCCCGATATAGCAAATGAATTGATTATCAATAAAAAAATTTTTGAAGAGAAAGGATTTAGGTTTTTTAAAGATCAATTTAATAATCTGAATTTTCTAAAAAACAAACAAATTAGACTTTCAAATATAAAGAATGAAAATGCGGAAGCTTTGGAAGTCAATGACGATGGTTCGCTTAATGTAAGAATACAAAATGAAATAACTAAAATAGTTTCAGGCGAGGTTTCAATAAATATAAATTAATCTGCAATTTATTTTTTAATTAATATATTATCTTCATCTGATTTGCTGGCGTAGCTCAGTTGGTAGAGCTCCTGATTTGTAATCAGGCGGTCGTTGGTTCGAATCCAATCGCCAGCTCCAAAATTATTTAAATTTCTCTTCCTCGATTATTTGAGCATCTTCTATATCTGAAGCTTGACCTTTTGGATTTGTTCTTTCTGAACTTCTTTTTCTCAAGAATAAAAATATAAATCCAATTAGATAGGGCCAGAAAAAAAGTAACGTGGAAAAAAAGATATTCCACTCCCAAACAAAAGTAGCTCCTAAGATTCCTAAAATTGGGCCTAAAATAGGAGTAAATGTAAGAAAGAGAGAGATGATAAATAAAACACCTTCCAGAAAGGTGCTTTGAACCATAAAGATAAGTTTTAAAGCGTCTGTGACTGCACTGATCTGATAGATGGAAATTGTGACGTAAAAAAATAAAACAATAAAAAAAGGCATTCTCAAATAGCAATTTTACAAAGTATACTCTTTAGTCTGTTATGAAATTAAAAAAAATAATTTCCAAACTATCTCTTGAGGAAAAAATTTTCTTGTTGTCAGGCTTTGATAACTGGTACACCCCGGATATAAAAAAATATGGAATACCTAGAATAAAAATGTCCGATGGTCCGAATGGAGTAAGAGGAGACTCCAGCACTCCTCAAACTTCTGCTTGTTTCCCCAGTCCTATTCTTTTGGGAGCTACCTGGAATAAAAAATTAATTAAAAAAATTGGTTCGGCTACAGGTGAGGAAGCCTTATATAAAGATGTTGATGTTCTTCTTGCTCCAACTATCAACTTACATCGTCACCCGCTTGGAGGTCGTCATTTTGAATGTTATTCGGAAGATCCTGTTTTAACCTCAAAAATTGCCTGTTCATATGTTTCTGGTGTTCAAAGCAAAGGTGTTGCTGCTTGTCTAAAGCATTTCGCTGGAAACGATACTGAATTTGAAAGGCACCTTGTTAGTTCCAACATAGATGAAAAAACTTTAAGAGAGCTTTATTTATATCCTTTCGAAATGGGAATAAAAAAAGCCAAAGCTAAAGTCGTAATGTCGGCCTATAACAAACTAAATAATATTTATTGCAGTTCTCATGATGAATTGATAAATCAAATTTTAAAAAAAGAATGGAAATTTGATGGTTATGTTGTGAGTGACTGGGGAGCTGCCTTAGAAACAGTAGAAAATGCCAATGGCGGTCTAGATTTAGAAATGCCTGGACCAGCGAAAACTTGGGGGGAAAGCCTGGTCAATGCAGTTAAAGATGGACTTGTTGAAGAAGGAACGATTGATGAAAAAGTTAAAAGAATTCTTAACGTTGCAAAGTTCACTAATAGGTTCAACAAAAAAAGAGTCTCAGAAAAAAGTATTGATAAAAAGTCGCATCGTGAACTTATTAAAAAGACTGCTACCGAAGGTATGGTTCTTTTAAAGAATGAAGAAGTACTACCTTTTGATAAAACCAAAATTTCTAAAATTGCCCTTATCGGTCCAAACGTTAAAGATAGTCAAATTATCGGTGGCGGAAGCGCAGGTTTGAAACCTCATTACGAAATTCATCCCTTAGATGGAATTTCAAATTTCCTAAAGGAAGAAAAAGTAAAAATAAATTATGCAAAAGGTTGTCATATTGATAAATATCTCCCTGCTTTAGAAAAAGAAAGTTCTTACGTTCCAGGAAAAAAAGAAAATGGATTTGAAGTTGAGTTTTTTCGAGGAAAAACTTTTGATGGAGAACCAATATCAAGACAATTTTTAAGTGGAAATAGATTTTGGGCGTTACAAGGATTTGCAAGAGAGTTTTTGGATGAAAAGGAAAGGCCTGAATTATCTGTTAAATTTTCTACTACTTATAAACCAAAGATTTCAGGAGAATTTGAGTTTGAGGTTTTTAGTATTGGTTTGTCTAGAATCAAAATCAACGGAAAGGAGTTAGTTGATAATTGGTCATCTCAAAAAAAAGGAGAAGCTTTTTTTGGTTTTGCATGTGCTCCAGAGAGAAATAAAATAAAACTTACCAAGGGAAAAGAGTATCTTGTTGAGGTTGAGTATGAATTTGAAGGGAGATTTCCAGCCATTCAATTTGGCTGCAGGCCTCCTGACCCAAAAAATTTACTTGAAGAAGCAGCCAAAATAGCAAAGCAATCTGATGCAGTCGTTCTAGTTGTAGGCACAAATTCAGATTGGGAAACTGAAGGCAACGACAGAAAAAGTTTAAGCCTTCCAGGCGAGCAGGATGCTCTTATCAAAAAGATTTTAGCCACAAATAAAAATACAGTTTTAGTAATAAATACCGGATCTCCTGTAAGCATGCCTTGGATAAAATCATGTCCAGCAATTTTACAAACTTGGTTTCCGGGCCAAGAATTTGGAAATTCTTTAGCAGAAATATTATTTGGCAAAGAAAGTCCAAGTGGTAAATTGCCTACAACTTATCCCAAAAAAATATCTGATACCCCAGCATATTCTTCTTATCCAGGTAAAGACTTGCAAATGGACTACAAAGAAAAATTATTGGTTGGTTATAAATGGTATGACAAGAAGAAAATTGAACCTCTTTTTCCTTTTGGTCATGGTTTGTCTTACTCAAAATTTGAATTAAAGAAGGTTTCTGTCACGAAGAAGAAACACGAAATCAAAATTAAAGTAAAACTTAAAAATATTGGCGACTTTTCTACTTTTGAAACTGTGCAGTGCTATCTTGAAAGAAAGGCGGTGAAGGCAGAGACACCAAAAAAGAAACTCGTAGATTTTAAAAAGTTAAAAATTACAAAAAATAAATCTAAAAAATTAAATTTAAAAGTTTCTAAAAGAGATCTCTCAGAATGGGATGTAAAAAAATCCAAATGGGAAATTGCTAAAGGGGATTACGTCATTCATATAGGGACCTCTGTAAAAGATATTTCTATTACAGAAGAAATAAAAATCTAATCTAAATCTAACTGTTCTTTAGAAATTAATATCCCGCTTTCATCAGCGTAAGCCCAATTTCCAGATTCAATTGAGATGCCCCCAAATTCAATGTTGATTCCTATTTCGCCTCGATCTTTTTTTTCGCTTTTTTTTGGAACTGAGCCCAAAGCAAATATTCCTAGCTTGAAATTAGATAATGCCTCAACATCTCTCACACAGCCATTTATTATGACAGCTTGCCAATTATTTTTTTCTGCAGACTCTGCAATCATGTCTCCCATTAAGGCAACTCTGGTGCTACCTTGACCATCTACGATCAAAATTTTTCCGTCACCCTCTTCACCCAGAATTTGCTTAACTTTTGAATTATCATCGGGGCAAATTACAGTTTCAATTTTTCCTGAAAAAAAACCTTTTCTGCCAAAATTCGTAAACTGCAAATTCAAAAAATCTACTTGGGGATATTTATCACTTAAGTCTGGGGTGGTCATATATTTCTATCAATATACATTAAAAAATTAAATCGCTTTATAGATTTTCAGGGACAGTATAATTGAATCAATGAGAGAAAATTTCAAAGCTAAGGTATTTTTAAATAAATCAGGCAAAGGAAGAGTAAAGTATTCAGAGGAAGAATCTCTCTCTTTATCGAATAGAGAAATGTTCAAAGTTTTTCCTGGAGATGAAGTTGTTTGTCAAAAAATACCTGGTGGCAAGGCAAAAATTAAGGAGGTCTTAAAAAGAAATACCAGTGAGCTTACGGGCATTATTAAGAAGTATAAAGGCAAGACTTTTCTAACTAGTTTAGACAAAAGTTTTCATCTTGATATCCTGTTAGAAGGCAAGAATTTGAAGAATTTCAAATCAAATGACATTTGTGAAGTAAAAATAACCTCTCAACCATCTCTGAAGTACAAACCCAAAGCAAAGCCTTTAAAAACCTTAAAAAGCAATGATGTATTTGAGGAGGCTTTTATTTTTGCTACCAATGGAACTGAGCTTTCTACCAAATGGTCCAAATCTATTATTAACGAATGCAACAAGATCAAAAGAGATATCTCATCACAGGATATCAACTCCAGAAAAGATCTAAGAAGATTAAATTTTGTGACCATTGATGGAAGCAATGCTAAAGATTTTGATGATGCTGTGTATGCTGAAGAAAGTTCCGATGGCTTTCTTTTATATGTAGCAATAGCAGACGTTTCCGAATATGTACTTCAAGATTCTTCGCTAGATAAAGAAGCTTTCTTTAGGGCCACCTCGGTTTATTTTGAAAAAAAAGTTATCCCTATGCTGCCAGAACTTATATCAAATAAACTTTGTTCGTTGAGGCCTAACGAAGATAAGTTGGTTTTAAGTTGTGAAATTTATCTAGATAAAGAAGGAGAAATAAAATCCTTTGAATTTTTCAATTCTATTATCTGTTCTAAGAATCGTCTCACCTATGATGAGGTTGAAAAATTTTATCAAAAAGGTCAAACCGCTCTTTCAGATGATATTGTGTCTAATTTAAGTACTCTAAAAAAAATACATGCTTTGAGAAGAAAAATAAGAGAAGAAAGAAAGGCAATAGATTTTTATCTTCCTGAATATAGGCCTGTTGGCAAAGATAACAAAATAATTAAGTTCAAATCGATAAATCATCTATTAGCAAACGAAGTTATAGAAGAGTCTATGATTCTGGCAAATATTTGTGCAGCAAAATTAACTAAAAAACTTAAAAAACCTATCCCATTTCGACACCACGATAACCCGGATTATAATGAATTGGAAAAGCTTAAAGAATTTCTAAAAGCGAGAGGTCTTCGTAAAGGCATGACTGAATCTAATCCTAGAGAGAAACTCAACGCTTGGCTAAAAGAGATCAAACAAAAAGAAAAATCCTTTTCTTTGATATATCAGATCTTAAGAAGTATGAAGCTTGCTGTCTATTCAGGAAAAGAAAGTAATCATTTTGCTCTTGGACTCGAAGAATACTGTCATTTTACATCTCCAATAAGAAGGTATTCAGATCTGGTAAC
>Ga0181575_10004111_pt1 | contig 10212 bp, 10 predicted proteins | sample 101ome_23_FD_145599 | JGI IMG/M metagenome (GOLD analysis project Ga0181575, IMG submission 145599) | Coastal salt marsh microbial communities from the Groves Creek Marsh, Skidaway Island, Georgia - 101411CT metaG (spades assembly) | ecosystem: Environmental > Aquatic > Marine > Intertidal zone...
TGGTCTGCGAGCCGGCGTGCCACCTTGAGCGATGCAACACTGTGGACCCAGCTAAAACCGGCTGCAACATCGCTGGTCTTCCGGCTCTGTATAGCACCAATGAAATGCCAGTCAGCGGAGGGACAGTGAGCGATTTTGGGCGAAGCATCCTGGAGGTAGTTTTCGCCGAAGCTCAACTGCCCGGCCGCCATGGCCTCCTCGATGGCTGAGGCGGGTTGCGTCTTGCTGACGGCAAGCAGTCCGACAGTGTGTCGCAGACGCCCAGCTTTATCGCAGGCCACCTGAACCTGCTGGTTGACGCTGGCCAGTCTCTGTGCGATCGAATTCATCGGCGCATGATACATGGAAAAGGCCGCTGGGCACGGGGCATCAGGCTCTGCCACTGGTTTATTTTTGCAGGATTATGGATACTTGTTGCCCTCGCTGGTTCTCATCAGGACACAACTATGGATATAACGGAATTACTGGCATTCAGCGAAAAGCAGGGTGCATCCGACCTGCATCTCTCGGCCGGCCTGCCACCCATGATTAGGGTTGATGGTGATATTCGCCGCATCAACCTGCCAGCGCTGGATCACAAAGAGGTCCATGCGCTGATCTATGAAATCATGAACGACAAGCAGCGCAAAGATTACGAAGAGTTCTTCGAGTGTGACTTTTCGTTTGAAGTGCCCGGGGTTGCACGATTCAGGGTAAATGCGTTCAACCATAATCGTGGTGCCGGTGGCGTTTTCAGAACCATTCCTTCGAAAGTCCTGTCAATGGAAGAACTCGGTATGGGCGAAATTTTCCGCACCATCTCAGAAACACCGAGAGGCATGGTGACCGTCACGGGGCCAACGGGTTCTGGCAAGAGCACAACGCTCGCTGCGATGCTCGATTACATCAACAATACCCGATACCAGCATATCCTGACGGTCGAAGACCCCATTGAGTTCGTTCATGAGAGTAAGAAGTGTCTGGTAAACCAGCGGGAGGTGCATCGAGACACACTTGGATTTAACGAGGCACTGCGTTCCGCGTTGCGGGAGGACCCGGATATTATCCTCGTCGGTGAGATGCGGGATCTGGAGACCATTCGCCTGGCACTCGAGGCAGCAGAAACCGGTCATATGGTGTTTGGTACCCTGCATACCTCCTCTGCAGCGAAAACGATTGACCGCGTGATCGACGTATTCCCTGCTGCAGAAAAAGCCATGGTGCGTTCGATGCTGTCAGAATCACTGGCAGCGGTGATCTCCCAGACCCTGCTGAAAAGAGTCGGCGGCGGTCGTGTTGCGGCGCATGAGATCATGCTTTGTACGCCGGCTATCAGGAACCTGATCCGGGAAGATAAGGTCGCGCAGATGTATTCCGCTATTCAGACCGGGGGTCAGCTGGGCATGCAGACGCTTGACCAGTGTCTCAAGCAACTGCTGCAAGCTAACACAATCACCAAAGAAGCGGCTCAGGAAAAAGCCAAGATGCCGGATGACTTCAAATGATCGATTTCGACAAGCTACTCAAGGTCGTTGTCGAGCAAGGCGCGTCTGACCTGTTCATTACCGCGGGTCTGCCACCATCGATTAAAGTGAGCGGCAAGATGATGCCAATGTCAAAGACTGCGCTCACGCCGGAGCAGGCACGCGACATGGTGCATGCGACGATGAATGAAGCCCAGATCCAGGAATTCGAAGCCGAGCGTGAATGTAACTTCGCGATCCACTCCCAGATCGCGGGTCGATTCAGAGTCAGTGCCTTTTATCAACGTAACTTCGCTGGCATGGTGCTGCGCCGAATCGAAACAGAGATTCCGTCGTTGGATGACCTGCAGCTGCCTGAGATTATCAAGAAGCTGGCGATGACAAAGCGCGGCCTGATTATCTTCGTCGGTGCGACTGGTACCGGTAAGTCCACCTCGCTCGCGGCAATGATTGGCTATCGCAATGCCAACTCCAAGGGCCATATCATCACCATTGAGGACCCCATTGAATTTGTCCACGAGCATGGCGGTTGCATGGTGACCCAGCGTGAAGTCGGAGTCGATACGCCAAGCTTTGAAGTTGCATTGAAGAACACGCTGCGTCAGGCACCAGATGTCATCATGATTGGTGAGATTCGATCTTCAGAAACCATGGACTACGCTCTGGCGTTTGCTGAAACCGGCCACCTTTGTCTTGCGACACTCCACGCCAACAATGCTAACCAGGCACTGGACAGGATCATCAACTTCTTCCCAGCAGACCGGCAGCATCAGGTATGGATGGATCTATCGCTCAACCTGCGGGGCATGGTGGCGCAACAGCTGATCCCAACTGTTGATGGCAAGGGTCGGAAAGCGGCGATTGAGGTACTGATCAATACTCCGCTGGTTTCCGACTTGATCAAGAAGGGCGACGTTCATGCGCTGAAAGAGGTCATGACGAAATCTTCTGAACAGGGAATGCAGACGTTTGATCAAGCGCTGTTTCAGCTTTACAACGCGGGTGAAATTACCTACGACTCATCGCTGGCAGCGGCGGACTCGGCCAATGACCTGCGCCTCATGATCAAGTTGTCAGGGAATCAGCAGCCCCAGTTCGCAAGTGCAGCGTCGACCCGGGGGCTGTCACTGCAGGAAGGCTTGGACTGATATCTGTCCGTGCCTTGTGTACCCTCGTCTTCAGGTTAACGTTGCCCTCACCCGGGAAGTTGTTTAAGCGGTCAGGCTTGATTCATGAATGATTCGAGAATCAGCCTGGCTGCAATGGCATCAATTTCATCCTCTGTTGCGGTCTCACGAGCCTCGAAGGATGTCAGGCGTTCATCCATCATGGAAAACGGTGTCTGATACCTGCCTTCGAGTCGCCGGCCGAAGCGCTTCGCTGCTTCGGCCATTTCACTGATGCTGTCATCCATGTTGAGCGGCAGACCGACGACGAAGAGTTGGGGCTGCCATTCTGCGACCAAGGTATCGAGCTGATCCCAGTCAGGCTTACCGTCCCTGGCACGGATGACCGCCAGCGCACTGGCTGTCCGTGTGACGGTCTGACCCACAGCCACGCCGATCTTGCCGGTGCCGAAGTCGAAACCCATCAGCAGGTCCGACATCAGCCGTGCCCCGGGGTTGGGGCGATCAGGTTCAGATCGACCCCGATTGCATTGGCGGCGACCTGGGGCCGGTCCTCGCAGGCGGAATTGAAGACAGCCTCGTGAACATAGGGCGTGACCAGCCAGACATCGCGTCTGATCTCATCCTCAAGCTGTCCGCCTGACCAGCCGGCATAGCCAAGCCCTGCCATGATATCGGTGTGCCCGGCAGCAGTTTGAATCTTCTGCACGAGATCCAGCGAGGTGGTCAGCACAATTCTGTCGTTAACCGGGAAGGCGTTATCAAGCTCGCCGTCGTGGCTGTGAAGGAAAAACAGTCTATTCTGTTCAACAGGTCCTGATTCCATGAGAGGTATGTTGTCGAAGATTGCTGCGTCTTCCAACAGTTCCTGATCCCCCAGCAGTTCAGCCAGGGTAGCATCCAGTGGTCGATTCACGACAAGACCGAAAGCACCATCTTCGTTGTGCTCAATTAACAGCGTCACGGTATGCGAGAAATAGTCACCCTGCATGGACGGCAGAGATATCAGCAGCTGGCCGGACAGAAAATCAGACATCAGTAGCTGCGCAGCGAGGAGTTCTTTCTGAACTGCCAGGTTCGGATAATCTCGAGCACGTCTGTCGATTGCCGCAGCTCATCGGGGAAGGGCGCATACGGTGCAGCGAGTCGGACAATGCGGATAGCGGCGTCGTCGAGCACTTTGTGGCCTGATGACTCGAGCACTTCGATTTCTTTCAGGGAACCATCTGGCAGGATTGCCACCATCAGTCTGAGAGATCCGTACAGCTTGCGTCGCCGCGCTTCCTCCGGGTAGTTCAGGTTACCGATGGTTTCGATTTTGCGTCGCCAGGAGTTGAGATAAAAGGCATCGGCGCTGGATACTGTCGACAGGCTGGTCAGGCGCTTGATTCTGGGTCGTTTGGCAGAGATTTGGCGCTGTCGATCCAGCCTTGCCTCGAGGCTGGCGATCTCCATTGCCCGAGTTCGCAGCGACCTTTCGGTGTCAATCTCAGATTTTGTCGTCACATTCTCGATCAGCGCCTTCTGCGTCTGCACTTTGTTCGGTGAGCTCGACGTGGTGGTGACAATCTCGCTTTGCGCTGCCGTCTTGCGGGCCCTGGGTTGCGGCTTGTCCAGGTTCGTTTCGCGAATCTGGGTGTCCTGAAATTTTGCCTCGGTAGGCGAAGTCAACAGCGCTTTCTCTTCGAGGGTACCGCTGCCGACCTGGTTGAACTGGGCAAGGAAGTCGGGCTTCTCAGGCTTATTTTTGCTTTGATGCTGGGCCAGCGTAACTTCCATGATGTGGGTGGAAGGTTTGTTCGCAACATGGGTGAATGTTACCCCGAGTATCAGCGCAGCATGCAGTGCCACTGCGAGGAACAGCGCAAAGCTCAGGCGATCAGCGGGACTGGCGCCGCCTTGAAGGTCTGTCGGGGTTACCGCTGCCATGAATTGTAGCGATGAGGCATGAGGTCAGGCTCCCCCAGCTTTAATAATGCTGTCAGCGATAAACTGCATATAATCGCCGGCGATATCGAGATCGAAGGCCTGGTTCAGTTCACGTATACAAGTCGGGCAGGTCACGTTGATTTCTGTGAGGTAGTCACCGATAACATCAATGCCGACAAAGTACAGGCCTTTTTCCCTCAGCACTGGCCCAACCTGCTCGCAGATAAAGTGGTCCTGCGCCGTCAACTCTCTGCCAACCGCTGAACCGCCTGCGGCGAGGTTGCCCCGGGTTTCGCCCGACAAGGGGACCCGTGCCAGCGCATAGGGAACAGGTTCGCCGTTGATCAGCAAGATGCGCTTGTCGCCCTCGATGATTTCAGGGATGTAGCGTTGTGCCATCGTCTGCACCTGACCATGATTCGTCAGAGTTTCGATGATGACAGACAGGTTATGCTCCCCTTTGGCCGCTCTGAAGATCGAATCGCCGCCCATACCATCGAGGGGTTTGTAGATCACGTCCTCATACCGGTCATGAAAGGTTCGCAGCTCGACAGGATCGCGGCTGACGAGGTGGGGAGGCGTACATTGCGGGAACCGCAATGCAAAAAGTTTTTCGTTGCAGTCTCTGATGCTGCCTGGTCGATTCAATACAGGCGTTCCAGAATCTTCAATTATTTCAAGAAGATAAGTGGCATACACATACTCCATGTCGAAGGGGGGATCCTTTCGCATGAGGATGGCATCAAAGTCACTGGCATCGGATACGGCTGTTTCAATGACCTCAAACCACTGCTCGAGGTCGTCCTGCAGCTTGACGACACGGTGATTGATGCGAATAGCACCATTCTCGACAATCAGGCCAGCTTGTGTAAAAACTGAAACCGTCCATCCGCGGGCCTGGGCGGCCAGCATCATGGCAAGAGTGCTGTCTTTCTTGGGATTGATTGACTCGATCGGGTCCATCAGAACCCCGATATGAATGCTCAACTTTTCTCCCTCTTGGCGTCGACGTCTAATTATGTGAGCATTCTATCTAGAATGACACGACTGTCCCGGCTGACCTGAAAGGGTTCACGGAAAGTGTCGCCATTGTATCCGAACTCCGAATGATATGTGAGAGAATTCCTTTTACTGTCGGGTACTTATGGATTGAGCTTAACAACTGTGCTACAAAATGCGTTGCAACTTCCCGGAAGCAATAAGTTTTTTGTTTGTCCGTCAGGGTAAACGCATGTCTGCACCTGCCAGGTGCGGTTTGAGATCGGAACTATGGAAGACAATTTTGAAGGCGTGAAGGTCATGGTCATCGATGACTCCAAGACTATTCGCCGCACTGCAGAAACGCTGTTGTCCAAGGCAGGCTGCGAAGTGATTACGGCGACTGACGGATTTGATGCGCTGGCCAAGATTGCAGATTCACAACCTTCGATCATTTTTGTTGACATCATGATGCCACGACTGGATGGCTATCAGACCTGCGCGCTGATCAAGAACAACGTGGATTTTCAGGGTACGCCGGTCATCATGCTGTCAAGCAAGGACGGCCTGTTTGACCGGGCCAAAGGCAGGATTGTTGGGTCAGATCAGTACCTGACCAAGCCCTTTAGCAAGGACGAATTGCTGAGCGCGATCCGCGACCACGTCAAGGCTTGATAGCCAGGGAACAGAACAACAAAAATGCCTAAGATACTGGTTGTTGATGACTCGCCGACGGAGATTTTCCAGTTCAAGGAAATGCTCGAGAAGCTCGGCCATGAAGTAATCACGGCCGAGAATGGTAGAGACGGCGTCATTATGGCGATCAGTGAACAGCCAGACGTTGTGCTCATGGATATCGTTATGCCTGACATGAACGGATTTCAGGCCACACGGCAAATTGCCAGAGCAGAGGAAACCAAGCACATACCCGTGATTATCGTCAGCAGTAAAAACCAGGAAACTGACAAGGTCTGGGGCCGGCGTCAGGGCGCAAAGGGCTACATCACGAAACCCGTCCTCCAGGCTGACCTGGTGTCTGCGATGAAAGACTGCTTGTAACACTGTGAGTGAGATCAACCCCTTTTCAGCGCTTGCGGGATTGGCTCAGAAAGCCAGGGACACGGCCATCGAGCTGCCGCCTTTGCAGGATCGTCAGGCGCAGGCTGCGGGTCTGGGCTTCAGTTTGCTAGACCAGCGTTTTGTCTCGAGCATGGATGATGTCAGCGAGCTGATGCGTGTGCCGCAGGTAACCCGGATCCCCGGCGTTAAGAATTTTGTCATGGGTGTGGCTAACGTCCGCGGTCGCCTGATGACGGTTATAGACCTCGCCCTGTTTTTTGGCCAGGCGTCACAGCTGCCGAGGGCCCAGCGCAGGGTGCTGGCAATCGAGGATGATGAACATCTGCTTGGATTCATGATTGATGACTCTTACGGTATGCAGCATCTGCCAGCGGATTCCTATCGCGATTCAGCTGGAGAGGTGCCCGATATGTTCCGCTCTTTTATTAAGGGGGAATACGAAGTCGCGGGCATGCAGTGGCCGGTGCTCAGTATGAGTGTGCTCACTGCTGACAGGCGACTCGAAAACCTCTCTTTTGGCGCCTTGTAGAATAGGTGAGTATTGGCAACCAGTGAAAGAAGGACATAAAGATGGCTAGCGATTCGGAAGCTTCGAACATATTCCGCAGCCCGCTGATGCTGGGCCTCATTACCCTGCTGTTACTGCTATTCGTCGGCCTCGCCGGCAACATCTACCTGATGGGCAGCAGTGATGGCGAGAACCCAAACTTGTTCAAGGCTTCCGTCTTGAAAGCGACCTCGCAGGCGATCGCGAAGCATGCCGGTATGGCAATGGCCGGAACGCGTGCTGCTATTTCTGAGCTTGATCGCGACCGCGAGTCGTTTGAGAGTACACTGGCATCATTGAGGTCTGTGCCACAGCAGGCACAGTCGAGTCTCAGCCAGGTATCAGCGCTCTGGTCAGAGCTCACACCGGCGCTGGATATCCTTGTCGACCGGCAAAGCGCCATCAATGAAATTCGTGAGGCGAGCGCTGACATCAATATCAACATTCAGTTGATACAGCAGGAAAATAACAAGATCGTTCGCGCTCTTGCCCGGGCAAATACGAATCCCAACGAGATTGTGACGGCGCAGAGGCAGTCCCTGTTGATGGAGCGCATAGGTCACACGCTGGACAAAATCACTGATCGTGGTGCAGAGCAAAGCCTGCAGGACCAGTTGACTCGTGACAGTCAGACCTTCAGGGCAATTCTCCGCGGCTTTAAAAACGGAGACACAAATCTTGTTCTGACGCAAATTACAGATCCAGATATTGTTGCCACTCTGGACCGTCTTGAAGAACTGGGCGGAGCCATTGATGCCGGTGGCCAGGATCTGATTGCAAAGGCGAAAGAATTTGCTCAGGCCAGAACGGCAGCAACAACCATTTACGAACGCTCGGCGGAATTCCCTCCTGCCATTGAATCGCTGGAGAGGGCGCTCGCCTCGGCCGGGAGTGGAACTGCTCTGATCGCTTCACCCATCATAGGCTGGTCGCTGGGGGGCACCATGCTTGTGATCTTCCTGATCATCGTCATCCTGGTTTACCGCGACTCAGATACGAATGTCAGCGAAACGACCCTTCAGAATGAAGAAAACCAGACCGCTATCCTCCAGCTGCTGGATGAATTGGCTGATCTTGCTGATGGTGATTTACGAGTGCAGGCGACGGTAACTGAGAGTTTTACTGGCGCTATCGCTGACTCAATCAACTTCTCGATTGACCAGATGCGCGGACTAGTTTCCAACATCAACGAAACCTCTGGCAAGGTGTCCAAGGCGGCGGATCAGACCCAGGGGACGGTCAGTGCCTTGTCAGAAGCCTCGCAGCGTCAGGCAGCTGAGATTGCAGATGTATCCGAAGCCGTGAACGAGATGGCCGTGTCAATCGACATGGTGTCTTACAACGCCGCAGAATCATCGTCCGTGGCAGAACGATCAGTAGACATTGCTAGTAAGGGTGCGGTCGTCGTCCAGAACACAATTGATGGCATGGACAACATTCGCGGCCAGATCCAGGAGACAGCAAAACGGATCAAGCGACTCGGGGAAAGCTCTCAGGAGATCGGCGACATTGTGGCGCTGATTAACGATATCGCTGATCAGACCAACATTCTGTCCCTCAATGCGGCAATTCAGGCATCTATGGCGGGTGATGCGGGTAAGGGTTTCGCGGTGGTGGCGGACGAAGTTCAGCGTTTGGCTGAGCGATCCGGTGCAGCGGCAAAACAGATCTCGGCGCTGGTTAAGACCATTCAGAGTGACACGAATGAGGCTGTCAGTTCGATGGAACAGACAACAGCTGAGGTTGTGCAGGGTACGAAGCTTGCCGAGGATGCCGGCGTGGCGCTTGGAGAGATTGAAGGCGTTTCTAAATCCCTGGCAGAGATTATCGAGAACATTTCTGATGCCGCGCGGCAGCAGGCGGCATCAGCGGGCAAGATTTCCAACACCATGAAGAGTATTCAGGAAATTACCACGGCGACTACTGACGGTACCCTTGAGACGGCGACGGCAGTGGGCACGCTCGCGCAGATGACAAATGAGCTGAGGTCGTCAGTATCCGGCTTCAAGTTGCCGGAGTAGACGGCCAGGTTAATCTGATATGAGCGCAACACAGGACTTTGTCGCCCTCGAATGGATCAGGGCCGAACTTGCCAATACTTTGCAGAATGCACAGGTCGCGCTTGAAGCGGTGGCGGAATCGCCTGAAGACACGGCTAGCATGCGCTCATGCCTGACAGCTATCCACCAGGTGCATGGAACCCTGAAGATGGTTCAGCTGCAGGGCCCGACAGAAGTGGCCGGTGAGATGGAGCAGGTTGCCCAGTCCTTGATGAACAGTTCTGTGCCCGACGTGCCAGCAGCACAAGAGACCTTGATGCAGGCGATCCTGCAATTGCCGGCATATCTCGATCTCATCCACCGCGAGCAGAAAGACACCGAACAGAATTACCTGCCAATGGTAAACAACCTCAGGGTTTCCCGTGGTGGAGAAAAAATTCCTGGTACTGAAATGCCAGTGACAGAGAGCAAGGGGCCAGATCTTGGCCCTCTAACCGCTAGGCCTGCAGATGCAGTCGTCAATGCCTATTTTCAGGCTGACGGTGAGGGCAACCTGCCGAAAATCAGAGCAAGGTACAAAATCGCATTCGCTAACATCCTGAGGAAAAATGAGGTCCGCGAGAACCTGACGACAATTGGCAAACTCTTTAGCATGCTCGCCAGACTGTGCGGTGAATCACCGGTGGGCAATATGTCACAGCTTGGCGTGGCGGTGGTTGAAGGTATTGCCACTGGTGGCATCAAACTCGACAACACCTCTGCGGGCCTCTTGAGGCGTGTTGACCCGGTGCTCGAAAAGCTCGCCGATGCCGGGCGGGACGGGCTCGCGGAACCCATCCCAGAATCGCTGGCTATTGGCCTTATTGGCCTGATCAATGGTGCTACCAAAGAAAGTGAGCGCATCCTTCAGTTGCGCGAGCGCTATGCTGCTCAAGAGGCAGAACCTGAAAAAATAGCCATTGGCCCGGATGAAGAGACGATGTCAGCCGTGGCCAAGATTCTGATTGAAGAGCTGACGTCCGTCACAGATAAGCTCGACCTCTATGTGCGCTCTCAGAGCCGGAATAGTGCGGACCTGCTGGACTTGC
>Ga0181575_10004133_pt1 | contig 10186 bp, 8 predicted proteins | sample 101ome_23_FD_145599 | JGI IMG/M metagenome (GOLD analysis project Ga0181575, IMG submission 145599) | Coastal salt marsh microbial communities from the Groves Creek Marsh, Skidaway Island, Georgia - 101411CT metaG (spades assembly) | ecosystem: Environmental > Aquatic > Marine > Intertidal zone...
CCCTCGCAGCGATTCTCATGAATGACAGACCAGATTATTTCACCCGTATTGGCGTTTATGGCATGCAGACCGGGAGCATCTGGATTCGGATAGGTCCTGCCATCCGGCATGTCGCTGACCGGAACCAATACGGTTTCGCCGCTGACCGCGATGCCAAAGTGAACACCTCCCTGGATACCGCCTCGACCAGCTCGTGTCTGCCAGATCAGCTCGCCAGTATCAGCGCTAATGGCGTGTACCATGCCAGATTTCTGGCCGGCGACAATCATACGACCGTGCTTGCTGCTCTCGAGTACGACACTCGCTCCGCCAAAATCAAAATCCGGACCGTCTTCTTCAGGGCAATTTTCCGGCCGAGGCGAGTCACAAGCGACATTCCAGGCATCGTTAGCGGTGCCCTGGAATATCCAGTTGATGTCCCCTGTTGCCAGGTCCATTGCAATCAACGCATCGCTGGTCCCGGTCGCGGGCGATGATGCATTCTCGGCCGTGCCGATTATCAGCTGCCTGCCTGCAACGTCTATGGACGGACTGTTCCAGACCGCAGCCCCTGATGGCCCGATGATGTCGGTACCCAGCGGGTTCTGGCCAAAGATCGAAGGTTCTTCGAGAATAGTATAGCTTCGCCACTTCTCTTCACCGGTCATACCGTCTACTGCAAGTACCGAGCCTCGAAAGGTGCAACAAACATAATATGGGTCGATAGCGTTACTGACTTCAAGTGAAGAGATCGGAACGTAGACGACACCTTCGTAGTAAGTCGGTGCGCCGGTGATCGTCGCATTCGGATGCTCATCTGCCCTGATTTTCCAGACCTCAGTACCATCGAGTGCATTGATGCCATAAACATTGCCCAGGACGTCACCAAAATATGCCATGGCAGTATCGGCTTGTTCACTCACAACGATGGATGTTCTGACTTCTGCCGATGCCGAGTAACGCCAGACCTGACAGCCTGTTTCAGGGCTCAGCGCGTAGATATCACCGGAGTGTGAGCCAACCAGTATCAGCCCCCCGGCAAAAGTTGGTTGTGATCGAACGCGATTGGCACCCGGCATGGCAATCGCCCAGCGGGTTTTCAGGGTGCTGACGTTTTGCGATGTAATTCCTGCCTGCTCTGCAGATATCATTCGCTGATTAGACAGATTCATGCCCCAGTTACCGCCACTCTTCGACGCTCCGATGACATAGTTCTCGCTGTTATCACAGGCGGGTAAAGCTGGGATAGCGCTGAGCTCAACGCCGCTGAGATATTCCGCAACGACGCGCTGTTGTTCATTGGTTAGACTGCTGGCCTGGACCTTCATGACGCCATCGGTCATCGCCTTGAGGATGGCGTCCGGCGTCATCAGTGCAATCATGTCACGATGAGGCGCCTTCTTGACGTTCCCGTCATGACAATTGGCACAGTTTGCCTCGTATTCTTTCGCACCTGGCAAATCTTTTTGCGCGAGCCGCTCTATCGGTTGTGAATTGGAACTGTTTAGCTCAGCGCCTTCATCGACACTGCTTACCTGCGTATCGGCGGCCTCCAGGTTTTTGGCGGGTTCACTATCACAGGCTGCTGCAAAGACGAGCAACATTAAGACAAGCCATGCACGGCGGAGCACAATAACTTCTTTCATCAGCTTTCCTGGAAATGTATCTAACAACATAACTACGCCTCTCGAATCAGGTCTGTGACCCCGTCCCATTCCTCGTGCTCTGTTTTCCAGCCGTCAAACAAGTCACGAATCACCGGGGCGTCGCCATGCAGCTCAACATAACAACCCATGTCTTTACGGCAATCCATGTAAGCCACATAGTCACCGCCCCAAAGAGTACAGGCCGTTTCGTAACCTGCTTCATTAAAGCGCGCAACCTCCGCGGTCACGTCATGGATCAAAAGCCCTATATGATGAAAGCCGAACTGACCTGGCTGGTACATATCACGGTATATCGACGGCGTATCGTCATGTTGGGCAATAAACTGGATATGCGCAGGCCCCGCTTGACCAAAAGCATAGCTGACATCGGCCTCTACATGTTCGCCCAGAAATCTGAAATCCTCAGCGACGTGGTGACGCACGACATGAAATGGACCGGCACCAACCATTTTGTTCCACGTCCGGCAGGCCTCATCAATATCTTCGACAAAGTATGCGTACTGCCAGATTGGGTGTCGGATGATGCTCATTGTCTCTAACCTCCGGTTGGTTGCCGATACAGAAGCCTACCTATAATCTGCTTACTTGAACAAGTTTACAAATGACAGGGAAAATCATGAGTGTCGAAAACGGAGAAAGATTCATCAAGCTGCTGCAACAGGATCCAGAACTACGCAACAAACTCAGGCAAGATGGCGAATCGGCGTTTCTTGATATCTCTGCCGAAGCAGGAGCATCCTGTACCCCTTTTGAAGTCGTATCAGCCATGCTTAGAGCCATGGAGGACTGAATCCATGGCGTTAACAACCTTTTAGCGATGCCAGCTGCACTCGACATAAATGAAGTATCAAGAACCATCGAACGGCTGATTAAGCGCATCAGCGAGCGATTCCCGGAATCAGGGCTGCGCAAGATTGCCAAGGAACTTCACACAGTTTCCCTCGAATGCGCTGACCGATCACGGTACATCTCCCGTCCACAGATTGCGCTCAGGTTTGGTATCGGCGGCCTGATTGCACTTGGCACCCTGCTGCTCTTATTTGCTCTCACCCAGATCGCCGTCAAGGAAACCTACCTACTGGGTGAATTAGTTCAAATAACCGACGCAACACTAAATATTGCCGTGTTAACAGGCGCGGGGATTTTCTTTCTGATTACAGTAGAAATCAGAATTAAACGCAGTCGTGCGCTGGAGTCTTTAAATCAGCTCAGATCGATCGCTCATGTTATTGACATGCACCAACTGACCAAAGACCCGGCATCGACCCTCAACCCAAATCCGACTCCCGCATCGCCCAGCCGGAAGCTCAGCGTTTTCGAGCTCAATCGCTATCTGGACTACTGCGCCGAGTTACTCTCACTCACTGGGAAGATTGCAGCCATATTCGGGCAGTCTCTGAATGATCGTGAAGTCATCGCCGCTGCAAACGGCATAGAAGACCTGACATCCAACCTGAGTCGCAAGGTTTGGCAAAAACTTGGCAGCCTGCCAGTCAGTTAACTGGCAGCTCCCTGGTTTCGGCTTCACTTTAGGCGCAGAAAGTGAGCCACTGCATTAGAGACAAAGCACAACCGGTTAATGGCGGTCCTCGACAACGGCAGGGTTTGGCAGAGCGTTCCATGACTTCTCATAACGTCTGAACAGGCTCACCACGCGAGTGCAAAAACCTGGGTGCGACTTAAAACGATGGGCATGGCATGTTGAAATGTGCAATATAGCGCCCATGAATCAAGACGATAATGAATCCTCCGTATTTGCCGCCGTCCGTGAGTTTATGCGGCTCGAGTCAGCATCGGGCGTCCTCCTGCTGGCTTTCACGCTGCTGGCACTGCTGCTAGCTAACTCACCCCTTTCCCATTTCTACGGCCAGATACTCGATACCACAGTCGCCGTACAGGTAGGTGCTCTGACGATACACAAACCACTGCTACTGTGGGTTAACGACGGACTGATGGCGGTGTTTTTTTTCCTGGTTGGACTGGAAATCAAGCGGGAGTTTCTGGAAGGCGAGTTGTCGTCAATATCCCAGGTGGTATTGCCGGGCATGGGCGCCCTCGGCGGCATGCTTGTGCCAGCAGCGATATACGTCGCGTTCAACTGGGGTAATCCCGTGGCTCTGGATGCATGGGCAATTCCGGTCGCAACAGATATCGCATTCGCACTGGCGCTTTTGGGCGCATTCGGGGCCCGGGTGCCGCTCACGCTGAAGATTTTTCTGCTTACCCTGGCTATTTTCGACGATCTGGCCGCTATCGTGATTATTGCCCTGTTTTACTCCCAGGATCTGTCAATGAACGCGTTGATATTCGCCGTCATGGCGTTGAGCGCGGCGGTCACCATGAACCGACTAGGCGTAACCCGCACTTCCAGCTACATCATGCTGGGCGTGGTACTGTGGGTGGCAGTTTTAAAATCCGGGGTGCACGCAACCCTTGCGGGCGTGCTCATTGCATTGTGCGTACCCATGCGCGACGAGCAAGGCGGTTCGCCACTGCGCAGGTTGGAGCATGACCTCCACACACCGGTTGCATTCGCTATTCTGCCGATTTTTGCTTTTGCGAATGCCGGGTTGTCTCTGGGCGGCATTACCTGGGCGGATATCACGCATCCGGTGACCGTCGGCATCACTTTAGGCCTGTTGATCGGTAAACCCCTGGGCATTGTCGGGTTTGTGGGGATCGCAGTGGCCTTGGGACTAGCGCAGCTTCCTCGCGACATCGGCTGGCCGCATATTCTTGGCGCTGCTCTGGCTTGCGGCATCGGCTTCACGATGAGCCTGTTTATTGCCGGCCTCGCGTTCGAGCATGGCAGCGGTGACTACTTCAGCGGCGACCGGCTGGGTATTTTGTTAGGCTCGGTGCTGTCTGCACTGGCAGCGTTTGCCGTACTTCACCTCGCACTGCCGAAATCCCCAGCCGACGAGACATCTACGTAGCCAGAAAACACCCGGTGGGGGAATTCGGGCTCAGACCAATTTATCTATAGCCTGTTAAGACGCCAAACCTTGACCAGTTCCGCAACAGGGTCTGCGTTCGCGTTGCTAAAAAACGCCTGCCACTCTGCATCGACCGCCAACTTTTCTGAAAACTCTCCATAGGCAGCCCAATTTTCGAAACTCAATTCGTAATGCACGTTGCCTATCTCATCTATGTTTACACCCGCGCTGGCGCCAAGCCTCTCATGAATTTTCTGCGATTCAAGGCACAAAGCGACAAAGTTTTCTGTCTGGCCCTGCTGCACATCCCAACTGAATACCATGTGGACAGGGTGCGCCTTGGCAACTACCGGAACGTTCAGCATGAAGGTGCGATCAAGCTCTGCAGTCGCTTCTTCCCCGGCACGTTGCCAGAAGCTTTGCCATTCCTTGTTTAGAGCCATTGCGTCAACAAATTTGCCCCAGGCGGCCCAATCCGAAAAACCGAGCACATAGTGCATATCGCCATCCTGGTCTAAAAGGATATTCACTTCGGCACCCATTTTTTGATGAATGGCTTTGGCTTCCATACCGTTACTCAGCAATTGAGCCCCTTTGCCCGGCATCGCTGACCAAATGTTCGACACTGCCACATCAGCTTTCACCTGACTGCAAAACAGAAAGAGAACTACAAGTAGAATTCTTTTCATTTTTTCCCGCCGTTATTTTGTGTGTCGCTTTATCAAACTTACCGAGCAGCTACCTGTCAATTTTAGTTCGATTTTCGTTCTCATAAGCACGGCGCTCCACTTCTCGCCCCGGCAGTTGAATGGTTCGTAGTGGCACTTCCTTTGTTGGAAGCAATCGGCCTGGTCATCGATTGATGGGACGGACTCTTTTTGGCGAGCGGCAGCTAAACCAACTCTGCAGATACTGACAGGTTGTGGTCCTGGCCGAGGCGGGCCCCAGGGCCAGCCATCTCAGCCGGGCAACCATTCACCCGACAAATCCATTGCTATGACGTGCGTAGTGCCCATCGTCATTCTGATATATTCTGCAAATAGACGACAAACTTTGCAGGAGAGGGGAGATATCGATGGAACATGATCTGATGATTACCGGCGGCACTGTTGTGGATGGCACAGGTACAGCGCCGGTCAAAGCTGACCTTGCGGTCAAGGACGGACGCATATCGCGCATCGGCGATCTGGCCGGCGATACCGCCGCAGAAACAATCGATGCCACCGATAAGATCGTAACGCCTGGCTTTGTTGATCTGCACACCCACCTCGATGCCCAGATCGGCTGGGACCCAATGATGACATCGACTTCCTACCATGGCGTCACGACAGCCATGATTGGCAACTGCGGCGTCACCTTTGCGCCCTGTGGACCAAAAAACCGCCGCTATCTCGCCGAACTCATGGAGTCTGTCGAAGACATCGCAGCTGACGCAATTATGGACGGCCTCCCCTGGGACTGGACGAGCTACGGCGAATACCTTGATTCTGTCCAGGCGCTCAACCCTGCACTGAATGTTGTTGGTCTCGTTGGTCACTCTTCCGTTCGCTATGAAGCGATGGGCGACAAATCCATGGACGAAGGTGTGCAACCAGACGACGCTGAACTTGAATACATGGCGAAAATGGTGCGTGAATCCATGGAAGCCGGCGCAGTCGGGTTTTCAACTTCACGCTTCCTGCAGCACAAAGTGCCCGACGGCCGCTGTACCCCTGGCACCTGGGCTGACCTGCGTGAAACCAAAGCCATCCAGGAAGCCGTCATTGCCGGTGGCGGTGTTGGCGCCATGTTCCAGTCAGCCAATGACATGGCGACGCGGTTTGAAACCGAACTGGAGATGTTCAGAGACGCCATGGATATGGGCTGCCAGGTTCTGTTCTCAGGCGGTACCGGTGCTCAAGGTGATGGTGGTGTTGGTCACTGGCGTAAGTTTCTGGAAGACGGCAATCAGAACGGTAAGCGCATCGCGAGTATCTGCCACACCAGACCCAGCGGCGCATTCTTTGGTTTGGCACAGCTTTCACCCTTTACCCGAAAATCAGCCGCATGGCGCGAGCTGATGGCTCTGCCGACGATTGCTGATCGTGTCGCGCACATGAAGAAAGAGGACGTTCGCAAGACACTGATTGCCGATGGTATCGAAGCCGGAGATCTGAAGCAGATGGCGCATATGCTGCATCCCTTTGGGCACGATGAAGTCCCTGATCTGGACTTCGATCGGAAGTCCAGCCTGGCCCAGCTTGCAGAAGCTGAAGGTAAAGACCCGGTTGAGATCTACATCGATCGCCTGATTGCGTCCGAGGGCCGCGAGTACTTCAACCTCTGGATGTTCGGCGGCAACCTCGAAAACCAGTGGAATTACATGCGGCTGCCGCACGTCGTGCCCATGCTGGGTGATGCGGGCGCACATGTTGGTTTCTTCACTGACACAGATTCGCCGACGGTACTGCTGAGTGAACTGACACGGAACCGCGGCGTGTACACCTTGGAAGACGCCATCCACAGGATTACCGGTAAATCAGCTGAAATCATCGGTTTGAAGGAACGGGGCAACCTGATCGAGGGCTGGCACGCCGATATCAATGTCATTGACTACGACAATCTCTCAACGCACCACGCTGAATACGTCAATGACTTCCCCCATGGGGGCGGGCGATTTACCGTGAAAAGTACGGGCTACGATGCAACCATCGTTGCGGGTGAGGTCGTCGTCAGAAACTGTAACCACACCGGCAATCGCCCCGGTGAGGTTATCCGCGAGTTCCATCGCGGCTGAAGCTGCAAGGCCCGGGCTCAATCGAGCCCGGGCCTACTGCACCCATCAACCTATGAAACCTAAAGATTTTGTTCTCGAAGTTTTCCGGGAAACAGACTTTATCGATCAGTCTGTTAACTGGGACGCCATTCCAGATGAGCCCACCCGGGACCAGCTGCGCCAGTCTCTGGCAGCCATCAACAAAGCCTGCAGTGCTTTCCTGAATGGTCAGGATACGACGCCTCATGTCGACAAGTTTCTCCGTCGACAGCTCGAGCTTGACGTTTATGAAGAGCTGGAGATCTGGGGGAAGTTTTCACCACCCCCACAGATAATCGAAGAGAGTGACGAACGCTGAAATTGCGGCTCTCAGCCTGCCGTAAGCTCAAAAAAGTTTAACGTGGGGACAGGACACGACATCATCTGGTCATTTCTCGCTGTAACCGAGGTCAGTCAGATTATCGTGATGGACATTCCGGTCAATATCGTAAAGCAGAACGAGCAGCGTTGATATGATCGGCAGACAGAAACCAATCGCAACATGAATCCAGCCAAATTGAATAATCGCCTCACCTCCGTAGAGCGCTGAACGCTCAATACCCGGGGTGTCGAAGCCTACAAACGAGATGATGATGCCTGATATCAGCACGCCGCCGGCTCCGACCAATTTGTGAACAAAGGAGTTAACCGTGCCAAGCAGGCCCTCTTCGCGACGGCCTGTGCGCTGCTGCGCCTGCTCGACGATTTCCATGCCCATGGAACCGATAAAGACAAAACCCAGCGCACCAAGCGCAGCCATGCTGCCGCTATGGATCAAGAGGATCCACCAGAGCAGGTCCGAACCATTCGCCGGCAAAAACGACAGGCCGTAACTCAAATCAATCAACCTGAGAAAAACCGGCAAGGGGCCTACGACGATCGTGAAAAGGAAGATCCCGACCGCGATGTGTTTCTTGTTTTTCCCCTTGGCTATGGGATGTGCGAGAGCAACCGCAACAATCACAGCAAGCACCTGAAAGATGGCAAAAGGCGCAATGGTTTCCGGCTTCCACTCCCACAAGTATTCGTTGTAGTAAGTGCCCACTCCCTGCTCCAGACCGACCAGCAGCGCGTAAAAGCAACCAGCAATAAACAGTACCAGCCAGGACCTGTTGGCGAGCGTCTCCCGAGCCTCTCGCAGGAAAATGCGGTAGTTTGCCGGCCTGGGTTCTGGGGCATGTAGATCTGGAATATTTCTATGCGTCCCCAGGCAGGAGATGACGCTACCCAAAAATATTCCCAGGCCACCCCAGAATGCCAGGAGCTGATAGCCTTCCCGGTCAACGAAGGAATCGAGCAGATAACGGTTCGCTATAAACGCGATACCGGCACCACCTAGCCAACCAAATGCCATGGCCCAGGCTGACAGGGCGTTACGCTGGTCATAGTCCTTCGACAATTCGGGCGCCAGCGCCCCGCGCGGCACCTCGTAGAAGGTCATCGAAATTCGAAGGATGATCAAGAGGACCAGCAATCGAAGAAACAATCCTTGATCCGAGATGTCTCCAGGGTCGCTCAGTAGCAGATAGTAGGAGCCAGCAAACGGAAGAATCGCTGCATACATAAATGGATGGCGTCTGCCCCAGCGCGAGCGAACGCGGTCTGACCAGATTCCGACGAGCGGATCAGACACCGCGTCAACGACCAGGGCTATCGCCATTGCCAGGGCTGCAATACCCGCATCCAGGCCCAAAACCTGGTTGTAGTAGATCAACAGGTACGTTCCCAGCAGATTGTTCTTAATGCCGATAGCAATGGAGCCACTGCCATAGAACATCTGGGTCGAAAGACTAGCGCGATGGGTCGCCATAGTTTTACCTCTTCTGTCTGATCGATCCTCGGTCAAATGCCAGATCGTCAACTTCTTCACATCCGTAGCTTTAAGAGACTCAACGGATTTGAATTCGCTGCTAGAATAGCTTGCCTTAGCTGCACGAGTCTTAACGTCACAGTCACTCAATGATAACCCCAAGAGCAAACAGATTGCAGATTAAGGATGTTACTCCAGACGACAAAGAAGGCTGGCAATGGCATCTGCAGCACGCCATTCGCAGGGCCTCCGATCTAAGCAACGCGTTGGGCTTGCCGCTTGAAGACATCAAAACCGACTTTCCTCTGCTGGTGCCCCGGCCTTATCTGGCTCGAATAGAACCGGGTAATCCACGCGACCCGTTACTCCTGCAAATACTGCCTCGCTGGGAAGAGAATCTGGCGGTACCCGGTTTTACTCGAGATCCCGTTGGTGAGAGCCATCTCAGCGACACACCTCCGGGCCTATTACAGAAGTACGCGGGTAGAGCACTGGTGACCTTGAGCGGTGCCTGCGCCATCAACTGTCGTTACTGTTTCCGCCGACACTTTCCCTATGAGAAACATCAGACAAGTTCAGACAGTTGGCAGGATATCGTGGCTTTCCTGAACCAGGATGACAGTATTTCTGAAATAATCTTGAGTGGCGGCGATCCCCTGATGGTCAATGACCGTCGCCTGGCAGCGCTGCTGCGCGGTATCGAGGAGATTCCCCATATCGATACCCTCAGGATTCACACGAGATTGCCCGTGGTCATCCCTCAGCGAATTACTGCGTCGCTGCTAGAGAGCCTGGCCCTGTCTCAAAAACAGATCGTCATGGTGTTGCACATTAATCACCCCAACGAGATCGATCTTTCCGTCAGAACCGCCGCTGCCAGTTTAAGAGAAGCCGGCATTACGCTCTTAAATCAAACTGTTTTATTGCAGGACGTCAATAGCGACGCCGACACGCTCTGCCATTTGTCAAAGACGCTTTTCGGTGCCGGCGTTCTTCCCTA
>Ga0181575_10004144_pt1 | contig 10178 bp, 8 predicted proteins | sample 101ome_23_FD_145599 | JGI IMG/M metagenome (GOLD analysis project Ga0181575, IMG submission 145599) | Coastal salt marsh microbial communities from the Groves Creek Marsh, Skidaway Island, Georgia - 101411CT metaG (spades assembly) | ecosystem: Environmental > Aquatic > Marine > Intertidal zone...
CCTACAAGTTTTGAAAACTTGGCTGCCAAGTCGCCGGTGCCGCCAGCAATATCTAAGACGGTCTGACCTGATCGCACGGCACTGAGCTCAATCGTGAAGCGCTTCCACAGTCTGTGTAGACCTCCGGACATCAGGTCGTTCATTAGATCGTATTGCGCAGCGACTGAATCGAAAACCTCGCGAACACGTCCGGCTTTCTCTGCCGTTTTGACACGCTCAAACCCGAAGTCAGTGGTGTCGTCAGTCCGATTATCTTGGGAGCTCATGGCCTATTCCTAATTCGATGGACTCTTGGTCTCAGCCTAATATCTTCACGATGTTTGTGTCGGGGTCGCGTGACTCACCCGCCCGTGCCAACTTCATCAAATAGTCGGCCCATAGCGTATCTTTATTTTCAGCGAGTTGCGCTAAATACGCCCAAGTGTACAGCCCGGAGCTGTGTCCGTCGTCAAAACTAAGCTGCACCGCATAGTGACCGATCGGCTGCATGTCGGTAATAGAAACCCCTTGTTTACCCGTCTGCAGTACTTCCTGACCGGGTCCATGACCTTGAACTTCAGCCGATGGCGATAGCACTCTGAGCAGCTCGGCGGACAACTCCACCGGGTCACTTTCAGGAAAAGAAATGGTCAAAATGCGTCGACTTTGACTGTAGTTAATCGCCTCTGGCGCCCTCACTGTCATCACCTTCGACCTATGTTCATTGGGCGCGCTTTAACAGCAGCGTATCGATATCAGACTGAGCGGTCAGTGCTCTCGCTTTAGCCATAGCCGAACGACTATCAAAGGGTCCGATGTAAACTCGGTGCCAACTTCCAGTGTCGGTATCCATTTGCTCAATTGAGGACTCTAGCCCCAGGAGCGCAAGCTCACCACGGCGCCTGTCCGCATCGCCAACAGCTCGAAAAGAACCCGCTTGAAGCACGTATTGGGTGTATTCCGATGGCTCAGAATCCAACGAACGCCCGGTGTCCAAGCTGAAGGATTCATCTTCCAAGGTATTAAAAAAGGTAAAGCTAGGTAGGGGTGCAGATTCCACTATCCCTGCGGTGGAGGGCGTGATTGCTGCGGGCAGGGCACTTGGATTGATGCCGGCGACGATGCCTAAACTGGCTATGGCGCCTGTCATCACGCCAACAATAAACCCGTTGATATGAGAGGCGTTAAATAGCGGGGTGTCAGCAGATTTCTTCTTGGTCTGTGAGGGAGCGCGGCGAGTTGCACTCGAAGTGCTTCGCTTGCGTTTCGCATTCGCTGATGGAGTCGCCATTACTACATTGCCTCTGGTGCAGACACACCTAAAATTCCGAGTCCACTTGCAATCACCTGCTGCGTTGCGGTGGCGAGCGCTAGGCGTGCCAGGCTAATTCCTTGATCGGCTTCCATTATCTTGTGCGCGTTGTAGAAGGAGTGGAACTCCGCTGCTACATCGCGAAGGTAATTGGCCACCGCATGCGGTTCTAGGCGCTTTGTGGCCCCAGCCAGTACCTCTGGGTATTTGCTGAGTGCCAAGGCGAGAGACTGCTCTTCGTCACTGCTCAAGAGTCCGAGATGCTGGATGCCATCGGTGGCCGTCCAATTTCCGAATTGCTCCAGTGCTTTGCGCTGAACGCTGCAGATTCGGGCGTGCGCATACTGGATGTAGTACACGGGGTTTTCGTTGCTTCTCGACAAGGCCAGATCAATATCAAATGTGAGCTGTGACGTGGCGGCGCGTGCTGTGAGGAAGTATCGCGTCGCGTCTCGACCCACCCAGTCTATGAGGTCGCGCAGCGTGACATAGCTACCTGCGCGCTTGGATAACTTGACCTCCTCACCGTCACGCATAACGGTCACCATTTGGTGCAATACGTATTCTGGCCAACCTTCAGGAATGTCTGTCTTCAGACCTTGTAAGCCTGCTCTTACTCGGGTGATGGTGCTGTGATGATCGGCTCCCTGCTCGTTAATGACGCGCTCGAAGCCACGGTCCCACTTGTTATGGTGGTAAGCCACGTCCGGAACAAAGTAGGTGTACCCTCCCTCACGTTTTCGCATAACGCGGTCTTTATCATCACCAAAATCAGTGGTCCGTAACCAAAGAGCACCGTCTTGCTCGTAGGTAAATTGATTACTGATCAGTGTTTCCACTGTTTTTTCTACGGCGTTAGAGGTGTAGAGCGATGACTCCAGAAAGTAGTAGTCAAAGTTGACGTCGAATGCCTTTAGGTCTTCGTCTTGTTCTCGGCGCAACCATGCTACTGCGAACGCCTGTATGTTGCTCAGGTCAGCCGGATCCCCAGACGCAGCGACAGAACGGTCCGCCGCATTTACGGTTTGCTTATTAGAATAGGCGGTAGCGACGTCCTTAATATAGTCACCCTGATAACCGTCCGCAGGCCAGGTGTCAGTGCCCGGCTCAACGCCATCGATTCGTGCTTTCACAGATAGCGCGAGATTGCTGATCTGCTGTCCTGCATCGTTGTAATAAAACTCTCGGTATACCGACCATCCAGCATTGTCCAAGAGCCTGCACAGTGCATCACCAATCGCTGCTCCTCGACCATGCCCTACGTGCAGGGGACCCGTCGGATTGGCTGAAACGAATTCCACTTGAACGCGCCTCCCGCGGCCCTCATCCGACCGACCATACTGGTCGCCTGCGGAAAGAATGGCTTCAACGACAGCGATATTGCTCGCTTGAGAGATATGGAAGTTGATAAATCCGGGGCCCGCGATATCGCACTGAGTGATGACCGTGTTCTCAGGAAGCCGACTAATAATGGTTGTCGCTAAATCCCGGGGGGGCATGCCGGCTTTTTTTGCAAGCACCATCGCTGCGTTCGTAGCCAGGTCCCCATGCTTCGGGTCACGGGTATGGTCTACCTGAGGCGCCGGAAGCTCGCCCTCTGGAAGCATACCCTCCGCTTGAATTGCTCGAATGGATTGCTCAATTAAATTAACTACCTGATCTTTCATTGACGTCGCTTGATCTGCTCTGGCGTCTGACACCTTATCTGTTGGGCCCTATTGTATCTCGTTACAAGGTTTCCGTTGGATCGATTTCGACAAACCAACTCACTTTTCGCCCCAATTTTTGCTGTGATCCGATATCTCTCGCTATCTGGAGCAGCGAATGCACGGCTTTGCGCGTCTGCCCGAGCACAATAATCTGATAGCGGTACATGTTGGCGCGACGGGTCATTAACGTCGGCATGGGCCCCATTAAACGAAGCTCGTCCGGTATTGGCAGCTGCTGGCGCAGTGTGTCTAGAAAAGCAATGGCATCTCGCTCGTTTTTACTGTCGCTCCTGATGAGGCCCATGGCGCCTTTCGGGGGTAGGCTCAGTGCTTCCCGGCGCGCCAAGAGCGCGCGAGCCTGGTCCGAATAAGATCGATCAACAAGCTGCTGCATCATGGGGTGGCCGGGGCTGCGGGTTTGTATCAGGACTTTGCCCGGGAGGTTTGACCTGCCGGCGCGTCCAGCAACTTGGACCAGCAACTGCAGCAGACGCTCTTCCGCCCGAAAATCCGGGCTAAACAAGAGGCTATCTGCATCGACAACCACAACGCAGGTTACCCGAGGAAAGTTGTGGCCCTTCGACAGCATTTGTGTGCCCAAAAGCACGGCTGATTGAGTGCGGGCGATGGCTCTCAGCGCATGCGTCAGTGATTCAACATTCTTAATGTTGTCACTGTCGATCCGAAACACGGGTGAACTGCTAAACAGGCGATGCACCAACAGTTCAAGTTGCTCGGTGCCTATGCCTCTACTCGTTAGGCGAGTGCTATGGCACTGATGACAGTAGTTCGGTGCCGGCATCTGGGTATGACAGTAGTGACAGCTTAAGTGTGGTGGTGTGCGGTGTACCGCCATCGACGAGTCGCAGTGCTCGCAGTCAGCCACCCAGCCGCAGTCCTCACATTGGAGGCTGTTGGCAAATCCCCTGCGGTTTATAAACAGCAGCGCCTGCTCGTTTCGCTCTAGTGTGCAGCGAATCTGATCGATGGCTGTATCAGAGAGCCCACTGGTCAAGGCGAGGCCTCTCGTATCAATGAGTGAGATCTCAGGCAATTCACTGCCTTTTGGTCGCTGCATCAGCGTGTGATGTTGGTACTTGCCCTGATCGCAATTAGCGATCGTTTCCAAACTGGGTGTGGCGCTCCCCAAAATAATGGGGCAGTGACAGATCTGGGCACGTTTCACCGCGACATCCCGTGCCGAGTAGCGTGGATGATCCTGCTGTCTGAAAGACGGATCATGCTCTTCATCAACGACGATCAGCCCCAGCGCCTTGAAACTACAAAACACGGAGGAGCGGGTGCCCAGTACGACAGGGGCTAAACCTGAACGAGCCATCGCCCATGTTCGTCCTCGCTCGGTCTCCGAGAGACCGGAATGTATGAGCGGTACTTCCAAACCTAACGCCGCCTCAAAGCGCTCCTTGGTTTGCGGCGTGAGTCCAATCTCGGGGATGATGACAAGTGCCTGGAGGCCCCTGCTCATCACCTCTTTTATGCACTCGATATAGACCTCGGTTTTGCCGCTACCCGTTACGCCCTCCAGTAGATGTGGCTTGAAGCCGGTTAATTGGGTTTTTAACGCGGAGCAAATCCGCTGCTGTGCTTCGGTTAAGGTCACCGTTGACTGAGCGGAGTGGCTGGGTTGCTCGGGCGCTCTTCTTTCCGCCAGACCTGATGTGACCAGAGCTGAGATAACCGAGTTAGAGAAGCCCTCTCGGTTAAGATGGGCTATCGAAAGGGTCCGATCGCCGATAAATTGCGCGGCTGCTTTCTGCTTTTTAGCACGAGCAGGAACCTTGTCTATGGTCTCTGCGCCCTGTGTCAGGACAATGTGGTCATGCTCTGCAGTCCACTCCGCACGCCCTTTTCGTTCTGATGAGGCGAGACCAAGTTGTAATGCCTCACCTTTGGGAATGAGATAGTAGTCGCACAGCCACTGAAGTAACTGCAATTGATCTGGCTGTAACAGCGACTCGCTGCTGTCGAGTAAGGTGTCCACATGCTTCAGTGTGGTTGCGGTGGTAAGTTCGCTGTGTCTCGCCTCAAGAAAAATCCCGATCACATCGCGGCCTGCAAACGGCACCCTCACCCGAGCACCTTGCGAAGGCGTAATCTGGCCGTCTGGTGGTGGCAAATACTCAAAAACCCGATGCAAAGGCGACGGCACCGCGATTACCCACACAAGAGGGCTTGAATTGGCTTTGGGCTCTGGTATCATCCGCGCTCTTTTTCACTAGACACCCCCAAAGGTGCTCGAGGGCAACATGAAGGCAGATATTCATCCGCGTTACGAAGACATCACTGCTCGTTGTAGCTGTGGCAACGAAATCAAGACGCGTTCAACGCTTGCGCAGGATATCACTATTGACGTCTGCAGTCGGTGTCATCCGTTTTTTACTGGCAAGCAGAAAATTGTTGATTCTGGCGGTCGGGTCGATCGTTTCAACAAGCGTTTCGCTGGTCGCAGCCTAAAGAAGTAAGTGCCGTGTTTGTTTCGAAGACGCTGGCTTTCGCCGGCGTTTTTTTTGTCTCAAAAAAGGGGGTTGATCCGATACGGTAGATCAGAACAACCCGTCTAGGTCCTCTGAGTCAGAATTGTTCCGCCCTCGCTGATTTGCAGGCGTAAATTCCTGTAGGAATACTTCCCACATGGATGAAGATTGGCTATCTGTTCGCTGTCCTGATTCTTTGTCGATTCGCAATCTTAGAACCCCAGGCGGCATCTCCGCCGCAGCACTCTCTGCCGGTAAGGCCACCCGCATGAAGTCTATCCAAATGGGCAGTGCGGCGGTGCCGCCGAATTCGCGGCGCCCCATCAGACTGTAATCGTCAAATCCCACCCAGGTGGTGGTGACTAGATCTTTGTTGTAACCCGAAAACCAGGCGTCACGAGGGCCGTTTGTCGTTCCGGTTTTACCGGCCAGATCATTGCGTTCCAGCACGCGTGCTCGTCTTCCGGTTCCACGTTGTATGACGTCTTCTAACATTGACGTCAGAACATAGGTCACACGTTCATCGATGATCCGCGGCGCTTCCCGAAATTCGGGTTCGGCGTCCTCCAAGAGATCTTCAATCCTGGAGGCTTCGAGAAATTCATCTTCAGTCTCTGGTGTTTCGCATGCCGGGCAGGCAACAAGGGGATCGGCCTCGTAAATGATATTTCCGTCGACGTCGTCAATTCTGTCGATTAACCAGGGTTCTACTTTGAAGCCACCGTTGGCAATCGCCGTGTATCCACCCGCAACTTCGAGCGGTGTGTAGGCATGGGTACCTAGCGCGAGTGTTAAGTTGGGCTGCATGTCACTGACGTCGAACCCCACGCGAGAAGCCATTTCGATGAGCTTTCGGACCCCGAGTTGTTGAAGCACCCTAATGGACACAAGGTTTCTCGAAAATGTGAGCGCCTCTCTCACCCGCGTCGGACCATAAAAGCGGCCGCTATCATTTTCAGGGCGCCATAAGTCCTCATCGGTTAGGTTTCCAACGACCACAGGTGCATCATTAATCAATGTGGCTGGATGAATGCCGTTTTCGAGGGCGGCCGCATAAAGAAACGCCTTAAAATTTGATCCGGGCTGACGTTTGGCCTGTGTCGCCCGATTGAAGTTAGAGAGAACAAAGCCCATACCGCCGACAAGGGCCTTAATGGAGCCATCAGTTGGGTCGAGCGACACGAGCGCCCCCTGTACACGAGGCACCTGGGCTAGACGCAGGTTTTCTTCACTTTCACTGACGCGGATTAAATCACCCACTGACAGCAGGTCGCTGACGGTTTGCGGGTTTGCAGTTCGTCTGTCTTCATCCATGTAACGCCGAATTCGGCGAAGATCATCGCTCCACGACAGAAAGCCTTCGGTTCCGTCTCTCAGCAGAACCCGGACACTGTCCTCCAAGACCTCGGTAACAATGGCGGGCCGCAAATCGGCGATGACCGGCATGGCGCGCAATGCGCTTCGCCACCGTTTATCAAGTGTCTCGGGCGCTTCGTCTTTGAGGGGGGGGTGCTGCTGCTCCGGCCCACGCCAACCGTGGCGATTGTCGTAGGTGATTAGGCCGTCAATAACCGCATCGCGGGCCGCCTGCTGCAAGTCACCGTTTACGGTTGTGTGCACCACGTAGCCATCGGTGTAGGCATTGCTACCTAGCCGATCGACAGCGAATTGACGTGCCATTTCTGCAACGTAGTCAGCATCCACCTCAACTTTAAGGCCATTAAACGATGCAATGTCAGTGCTCGCGACTGCGTCTTCGTAGGTCGCCCTATTAATCATATCGAGGGATAACATGCGCCCCAAAATCCAATTTCGGCGGATTTCGCTTCGCTTTGGATTGCTCAGAGGGTTATTGCGCGATGGGGCTTGAGGTACCCCCGCGAGCATGGCGTGTTCGGCGACTGAAAGTTCACTCAGTGACCGCCCGTAATAGGTCTGCGCCGCGGTCTCGAAACCGTAACTCCTGTGACCCAAAAACACTCGGTTGACATAAAGCTCAAGAATTTCTTCTTTCGTCAGGCGCTGCTCGATTTCCAGCGCCAGAAGAATTTCCGTGAACTTCCGGATGAACGTCTGATCCAGGGTTAAGAAAAAATTTCTCGCCACCTGCATCGTGATCGTCGATCCACCGCTTTGCTTACTTCCAGTAGCCACCAACTCAGATACGGCGCGGGCTAGTCCGAGAAAATCGATGCCCGAGTGTTCAAAGAATCCATCGTCCTCCGCGGCAAGCAGAGCATCAACAAAGCTTTGCGGAAGATCTTCATACCGTGCCGGGATTCTTTTCTGCTCACCAAACTGACCAATGAGCTGTCCGTCCGAACTCACGATGCGAAGCGGTGTCTGTAATTTGATGTCGGTAAGCGCTTCAGCCTCAGGTAACTTGGGGCTGAGATACAAATACAAACCAGCTAGCCACCACACAGCGGCCGCTGTGATTAGCATGAGGATTTTTGCGCTTTGTTTGACTACCGACAAGCCTTAGGTCTCCGGCCTTAATTTTGGTTGGAAATACGACGTAGTCGTCATACTTTTATGGTTATATCTTAACCCTACACTCGTATTTTACCTCAACCTGTGTTGTAACAAGACTGTTGCCGTCCTTTTATAAGGCTATGTTGGTTGCTGGTATGCGGTAACAGGACAACCTGTCGGTTTATGTTTAGTGCGTTGCGAAAAATGAGCAAAGATCCAGAGTTGGGATTGATATCAGCTCCACGACCAAAAAAGGTCAAAACTTTGATCTTTATCACGCCGCGCATTCTCTCTGAGGCGCTGCTCGATTAAGCTAGGGTCGCTAGTGATCGAGGGATAACATGCGAGTCTTTTTGGTCGGTCCTCCCGGGGCCGGTAAATCTACCGTGGGTAGACACCTTGCTGCTCAGTTGCAGGCCTCATTCTTCGACCTTGATGAGGTGATACAGGAGCGGGCGGGCGCGGACATCCCCTGGATTTTCGACGTAGAGGGAGAATCTGGTTTTCGTAATCGTGAAAGCGCTGTCGTCAACGACTTCGCTACCAAAGATAATGTAGTCATTGCAACTGGAGGCGGTGTTGTCCTGAGAGCGGAGAATCGTGCCGCTATGTCAAGCGCGAGTACAGTTGTTTATTTGGAAGCGTCTTTGTCCACCCTGGTGAGTCGCACGGCAGGTAAGACCAAGCGACCACTCTTGGTGGGCAGAGACGTCAGACAAGTACTCCGAGAGATCATGGCCGTGCGTGAACCACTGTATCGCGAGGTCGCGGACATTACGGTTGCATCGACGGGAGGCTCCGCCAAAAGGCTCGCTGGGGTCATCGCTGAAAAACTTGAGTCATTCGACAAGGGCGATCCATGAGTCACAGAATACCTGAGATAACAGTAAGGCTTGCTGAAGAATTGCCTGACAGAAGCTATCCAATCCACATTGCCCGTGGGTTGCTTTCTGATGGAAGCGTACTTAGAGCGCTCGTCTCCAATCGTAACGTATGCCTCGTCACCAACACTACGGTAGCGCCACTATTTCAGTCGCTTATTCTGGATGCGCTTCACGATGATGGTGAAACCGATCGCAAGGTGACCGTTGTTGCACTGCCGGATGGTGAAACGCACAAGACCTTCGCATCCTATGAGCGCATCCTTACTGCCGCCCTTGAGGATAAGCACGAGCGAAGCACCGTCTTTATTGCCCTGGGCGGTGGGGTGGTGGGTGATATGACAGGATTTGCTGCCGCGACCTTTCTGCGCGGCGTCGATTTCATTCAGGTGCCAACGACGTTACTGTCGCAAGTTGACTCTTCTGTTGGTGGAAAGACGGGTATCAATCATCCGATGGGGAAAAACCTGATAGGGGCTTTCCACCAGCCCATTGGAGTCATCATTGATACGGCAACGCTGGAGACCTTGCCGGACCGAGAGTACGCAGCGGGTATGGCTGAGGTCATTAAGTACGGTCTTATCGCTGATGCCAACTTCTTCGATGACCTGATCACCCATACTGACGCACTGCTTCGGCGTGACGAGGTCCTTCTAGCGGATGTTATTGCCAGGTGCTGTGCCATTAAAGCCGATGTGGTGAAACGGGATGAGCGCGAAGGGGGTGTCAGAGCCATATTGAATTTCGGACATACCTTCGGCCACGCTATCGAGAAGGAGCAGGGTTTTGGTGCTTGGTTGCATGGCGAGGCGGTAGCCGCCGGTATGTCTATTGCCACACGTATTTCTGCGGGGCGGGGCGCCATATCTCCTGACTCAGTCGCGGCGCTAAACAACTTCTTGCGTGCCTTTTCCCTCCCTACCGAGGCACCTGACGGCATGGGTATCGATGCGTTTATGTCCGCAATGCAGGGCGATAAGAAAGTTCAGGCGGGGAAAATCCGCTACGTATTGCTGGAGTCCCTGGGTAAGGCCTGCATTACGCCAGATCTCGATGAATCCGAAATAGCCCTCAGCTTGTAAAATCCCCTAGACAGGGCGGTCTTAATTTGCGTTTACGCAAATTGTAGATAAAGGCCTAGATGTGTAAAATGTCCGGCCTTTTTGGTCTCACGTGTTCAACGCGCGAAGCCCCAGTTTTATCAAGCGAGCAAGCTCAGACATGAAGTCATCAGACATCGTGAAGGCGACCGTTGGCACGACTGACGAAGTGCGCGGCTTATACAATCCCGACGAGTTCCGGGACAATTGTGGTTTTGGCATGATTG
>Ga0181575_10004149_pt1 | contig 10173 bp, 6 predicted proteins | sample 101ome_23_FD_145599 | JGI IMG/M metagenome (GOLD analysis project Ga0181575, IMG submission 145599) | Coastal salt marsh microbial communities from the Groves Creek Marsh, Skidaway Island, Georgia - 101411CT metaG (spades assembly) | ecosystem: Environmental > Aquatic > Marine > Intertidal zone...
GCGCGCGAGTCAAATTTTTTTTTTTTCCTTTTTTGATGACGTAGAAAAACGTGTTCAAACCAGAGTTCGTTAGTGAGCTCAAGTAGGCACCCTCGCGCCCTTTTTTGTGGTTGTAACAGTATTTAGAAAAAAGATACGCACTTGTTGCCGAGAATGTCCTTCAATTCCGCGCCACCATCGCAGGTTTTGGAGTTGAAAATGTACACCACTTTCGGTTCTCCGTTTGGTTTTAAGATTTGCACCGCGTTGTTCGCGATCACATCTTGTTCGGTCGAAGACACTTTCGCCGCTCGAACGTGTTGAATGTTGTTCGAGCGAATTCCGTGTCGACGCGTTGTCTTTCTTCCCAAAGACGAAAAATTTTGTTGTACAAAGCTTTGCGAAGCAGACAAAGAAGACGACGCGGAAGACATCATCGTTATCAGTGTTCGCTAGGGTGGTAGTGTTTTTATAAAGTTACAACTTTAATAATGAGAGTGCGTTGCGTGTGTTGCGAGAGCGCGCGCGTGCGTGTGTGTGTTTTACAATAACGACGATTCGAAAAAGAAAAAAAGTCTACGTAGGCACCTAGGTGTTCGTTTTTCGCCGACACACGTCTTGATATTTTTTGCTTTTTGCGTTTATGATGTGTGTGCACAGAAAGAAGAAAAAAAAAGAGCCAACCAATCGCGGGGAACGAAGTTTGATGAAAAACAACGAATAATACGGTCCAAACGACGACGACAAAGACTTGTGAATGAAACCGATCAAGGGAGCTCTTTTCGATTGCTTTTTTATGCGAGAAAGCTTCCTCGCGCGCAGCTCCAACAACAACAACAACAACAACGAGGAGAAAAAAAAAGAAACCCCCTACACCCCCCCCCTGACTTTTGCAGTGCCCAGAATTTTCGTCGAGAGCAGGAGAAGAAAAAATTGGAAAACCTGCCAGCTCATCATTCATTCGCGGCAGAAAAAAACATCACGTTACATATTTATTATCGAGCGCGCGCGGGTAAATAGAAACGGACGAGAAAGAGAGAAGGATGTTCTTCCGTCGCAGTTTGACCAATTTGCGTCGAGCCGCGCAGTTGCGCAATCGCATTTCGTCCGCATCTTCTGCGTCTACTTCTGCCTTCGCGACGACACCAATTTCCCATTCCCCACCCTCCTCGTTGAATCGACAGTTAACTTTCCCAACGAAACGTGCCTTTGCGCATTCCTCTTCCTCGAACTTTTCTCACGCGCAACTCGCGGAAATCGAAGAGGAAGAGTACGTTCGAGCGCGGATGAACGACAGGAATGATTCCTCCCTCGGTGGGTGCGAGTCGTCGTTCAATAGTATTCATCAATCCTCGCCATCTACCGAGAAGAACAAGAATAACAACAACAACAACAACAACAACAGCGCGGCTTTGACTTTTTCAGCCACGAATTTGGAAAAGGTGTTGAGATTTCGAGGCGAAGAGGAAGGAGAAGAAGAAGAAGGAGGAAGAAAAATGACGACGAAACAAAAGAAGAAGATCACCAATAACACCAATAAGAACAACAACAACAACAACAACATCGCGACGAAAAAAAGGTTCATTGGGAACGTGCCTGAATACGTGTGCTCCTCTTCTTTTTCCTCCGTCGCTGCAGCTGCAACGAAAAAATGCGACGAAACGACGAGTACTGTATTATGTCGCTCGGAGTCCGATTTGCTCGGCGAACTCGATACTATTCCTCAGAACGCTTTGTACGGTATCGCCACTCAAAGAGCGGTGGAGAATTATCCAATCACCGGAGTGAAACTGAGTCATTTTCCGGAGTTCATTCGCGCTTTAGCGTTCGTCAAGAAGGCAGCCGCGACGGCTAATTTTAAGGTTGGATTAATCTCGAAAGAGATTTTTGAGGCGATTTCGACCGCGTGCGATAGTTTGTTGGATTCGAACAAATATCACGGAGATTTCATCGTGGACGTCATTCAAGGCGGCGCTGGAACAAGCACAAACATGGCTGCGAATGAAATAATCGCGAATTTGGCGAATTTGAGTTTGAATAAACCGATCGGATCGTACGAAGTCGTCCATCCGAACGATCACGTCAACTTGTGCCAATCTACAAACGACGCGTATCCGACTGCGGCCAAACTCGCGGTTGGTTTACATCACGAAAAAATGGTCAGCGAACTAAAACTGTTGATTGAATCGTTTCGCAAAAAGGGCGACGAGTTCAAAGATATCGTTAAAATGGGTCGCACGCAACTTCAAGACGCTGTTCCGATGACACTCGGGCAAGAGTTCGCATCTTTTGCAAACTCTCTCGAGTCGGATCTGGCGTATTTAATGAAGAATGTCAACGCGTTGTACGAGTGTAATCTCGGGGGCACTGCAATTGGCACCTCCATAACCGCACACAAGGAGTTCTCCAAAGAATCTATCGACGCTTTGAGGCAGTTGACGAAATTGCCATTCACGAGCGCGAAAGATTTCGTCGAGGCATCGAGTTCCACCTCTTCGTTTTTGTTGTTTTCGAGCATTTTGAGACGAATCGCTTTGAAAACGAGCAAAATATGCAACGATTTACGTCTGTTAAGCTCTGGTCCGAGATGCGGTTTCAACGAGATTGATTTACCCGCCGTCGCGCCTGGATCGTCCATCATGCCGGGAAAAATCAATCCCGTCATCCCCGAGGTCATGAATCAAGTGTGCTTCCAAGTTATTGGAAGCGATGCCGCAATATCGATGGCATCAGAACACGCGCAGTTGCAACTCAACGCGTTTGAGCCTGTGATCGTGTACAACTTACTAAACTCATTGGACTCTATGTCTAACGGCTTAAAAGTCTTGCGCGAGAAGTGCATCGACGGTATCACCGCGAACGAAGACGTCTGCGCGAGCCACGTGAACAACTCCATTGGTATCGTAACAGCTTTGCTCCCGAAAATAGGCTATAAAAAAGCCACCTTGGTTGCAAAAACCGCTCTTGAAACAAACAAGCCGGTTTCTCATGTCGCCACGGAAGTGCTAAACTTCCTCTCCCAAGAAGACGCAGACACGCTGTTAAACATCGAAAATATGACCGGCGTCGTCGCTGGCGATAAAGAAGCCGAGGAGAAGAGAAAATCCTATCCTAAGCGAGGCGTGGATATCGAGTCTCCGCAATCCGCCGGAGGGAAGAAGTGTAACTTGTGGAGTTACATGTATCCGCCGGAGAGGCAATTGTTTCAATCTGCCGGTGTTATGTAATTTAAAGAAGCACCGTGTGTAATAATAATATCAACGAGGCAGAGAGAGAGAGAGAGGGAGAGAGAGAGTCTTGAAAAAGACCATCATCAGCCACATCGAAAAAAGGGAGTGCCTTCCACCATGTAAACCCACAACCCACAGTCGTTTTATTATTAATACTCCACTCGTAAGTATACACCCCGCGCACTCCTGTTCAAATCAGTCTTCGCGCGCGTGATAAAAACACCAAAGGAAAGAGTATAAAGCACGCAAATCTCTCACATAATCGTGAAATCAGCATCGCATCAATCGTCATCATGTCGTCTGCAACAACTTTACCCAATTTTGCAGTTGCGGTGAACACCTCGTCGTCAACGTGGTCGACGCGAAAGGAATCCAACGCTTTCACTTCTTCATCTTCATCTTCGAGAAGAATGAGAAGAATTCATCGCGCTTCTGCGTTGTCGTCGTCTCCTTCGATGATGGCTTATGCAGCAGCAGCAGGAGGAGGACAGAATCAACAAGTGTTGAGAGACGTGACTAAAAAGCTCCGCGACTGCGTCAAGAGAAAAGCGCCGTCATCCGCCGTCGATTTACTCGTGTCTTTAGGGAGAGACTATGGGATCGAACCGGACGCTCGAGCGACCTCCGCGTGCATCGCGGCGTGCGTTGCCGGTCGAGATTTAGATATGGCGGAAAAAGTGTTCGAGCAAGTATTCGAAGGCGGCGTGTGCGAGCCGGATGAAATTGCCATCGTCGAGCTCGTGAAAGGGTATCTGACCATTGGCAAAGACAATGCGCCGTTGTGGCAGAAAGCGACGAGTTTATGCGCGCAGATGACGAATAAATACGGAATTACGCGGACTGCGGTAACGTATAACGTTTTGTTGCAATGCTGCGCCAACACGAATGATTTTCAGAGGGCAGAGGAGATCATCGATACCATGTACGATGAAGAAGTTGCGCCGAGTCCGGAGACGTTCAAGGCAGTCGAGAAGAGGAGAAGCATTCGCTCGTACGCAAAGAAGGTTTTGATGTAATAGAAGATGTCGTATTATTGGTATGTATACACGAGAAGAGAAAAAAAGATAGAGAGGAGAGAGAGAGAGAGAGAGAATTATTGATTGCTCATTTGTTTGTATTTCTACTACTCCATTGAGAGGTGCTAATGTTAATTGATTTACGTGTTTTATCGAAGCTTGTTCCCGCTGCCTTTGAAGGCACTGAATCCGTCCTTCTTCTCGCTAGTATTCTGTGTCCCATTTTTATCATCGCCACCTTCTGCGCTCTTCTTCTCGGACTCTTTTTGTTTCTTTCTCGCCATCGCTGCCGCTCTCGCACCTCCGCCAAACATGACTTTCCCAGCCGCTTTTCGTTCAGCTCTTTCTGCTTCGGATAAACTCTTCTTCTTTTCCTCGTCGGCGCCTTCAGCGTTACCTAAAACGCCACCTTCGCGCAGCTTTTGCCACTCTTTCGTCACTCGCAAAGAGGTAGTCGGAAGCTCTACCTTCACTGGCTGCGATTCGCTAGCTTTCGAAGCTTTCCCGTCCAGTCTATTCCCGCTCCCCGCGAACGCTAAAAATGTGTTTTTGTTGTTTTCGTCCTCCTTCTTTTCTTCTTTTTCTTCTTTTTTCTCGTCTTCTTTTGCTCGCGGCGTACTTCCAGTCAAATCCACCACACCGTTCTCGTCCACGTCCATAAAACTCTCCTTTCCACCTTCTGTTTTCTTCGTCGTTGGCATGGCAGTTCCTCCTCCTCCTCCGGCTTTACCTCCGTAATCTGGTTCCACGTAATCCAACGGCGCCGCGAAATCCACCTCGCAATCCGTCTCCACCACGCACACTCCAGCCTCCGGTTTCGCCTCGATCACGTCGATAAAATATCTCTTATTGTTGTATTCAATCATGAACGTATCGTTCACGGTTAAGCACGTGTAATTTCTCAAGCACGTCTCCAACACCGCCTTGGGATTGCTAATGTTCAAAAAATCGCTCGTTTGCGGTTGAAGCTTCACGAACGTGCCTTTAGGTAACCGGCAGTTTTTCACTCTCAGAACGTCCCCTTCGATTAACCGCAAGTTTTGCATCATCCAGTACGGAAGATAACAAACACCCTCGTCCGCGACGAATTCTAAAACCCCGCAGTGCGTTTTCGTCTTCTCTTTCACGTTCTCGATGTTGAACAACATCGGAAAATCCAAGTCTCCGATTTGCGATAATCTGTCCAACGCCGAGGGTGGTAGAATGATTTTGTCCCCTTTGTCTAACTCCGAGCGGTCGATGAAGGACACCGGGTAAGCTCTGTATTGCGCTTCGAACGCGGAACGACCGCCCCCACCAAATCGGAACATTATTATTGCAGTTGTTGTTGTTGTTGTTGCTTTTGATTTTGAACAGAGAGAAGCGCGCTTTAATAGTAATAATGAAGCGGTTCCAAGACGAAAAGACGCGAAAAGACAGAAAAGAAGACAAAAAAAAGAGAAGAGAAGAAAAAAAAATCACACTCACACGCAATCGCTTCATTAATAGTAATTATAATAGTAATAATAATAACAATGCCGACGACGACGAGAAGAAGAAGCGCATCGAAATCTCTGAGTCGAGAGACAACTCCCGCTCTCGAAGAAGACAAAGAGAAGAAGAAGAAGAAGAAGAGCGACGGTGGAGGAGGGAGGAAGAGGAAGGAAATGTCACCAATTGCAGAAGAAAAATCACCTCTTCCTTCTCCATCAACGAACGACAACAACAACAACAACAACAACGACACGAACGCGAATAAGAAACAGAAACAGATAAAAGGAAGAGGTAAGGCGGGAGGAGGATTGAGGTCAGACGATAAGAGTCCGGAGAGAAGAGACGGAGACGACGATGATAGAGGTGGAAAAGGAGGAGAAACAGAAAACGATAAAGATGATGGTGGTTCACCGTCGAGGAAGACGAAGAAAGCCGCCAGTGCGAGCGCAGAGAACAACAAAAATAACAACAACAACAACAAAAAGGAAAAAGACGATTTGATCATACAGCAAAGGAAACGGAAACTTCAAGAGTGGCGAGAAGCTCAGGAGAAGAAGAAGAAAATGAACGAAATCAAAGCGGCGGCGTTGCAAGCGGTAGTTGGGAAGAAGAGGTTTGAACGGAAAACGGTGATGATGGACGATGATGGGATGTTTAACGACGACGACGAGGACGAAGATGCAAATGCGGCGATGACGAAAAGGAAACCACCGAGTTTTCTCAACGATGATGATGAGGACGACGATGATAAAAACAAGAAGGATGGCGACGGTGAGGAAGACGATGAAGACGATCCTTTGGATGCGTTTATGAATTTGAACGATGAAGCGATGAACGAGGAGAGAGCAAAGGCGGAGGAGCGAGCGAAACAATTAGCTGAGGAGGAAGACGAAGAGTCAAAGTTGAAAAAAGAGAAAGAAGAGAAAGAGAAAGCGTTAGAGGCGGAGTTTATGAGAGCAGCAAAGAGAGCGGCGAGAGTTCTCGTCGAGAAAGATGGGGATGCCATGGATGTCGACGATAATGGCAAGAAGAAGGACTCTTCGGGAAATACCGTCGTCCAGCTGCAAAAGAAGAAATCCATCGTCGACGTGAAAACGAGAGCGCCAGCATCTGAGCAAGCCATAAAAAACGCGAAGAGCAAAATCAAAGTGAAACCAGAATACATCGTCCGAGGATTTTTCGACGAGGATTCAGAAGGCGAAGGCGATGAGAATGAGGAGGCGAGGAAGAAGAAGAAGAAAGATGGCGAAGGAGCAAATGCGACGATAACAGACAAAGGAGAAAAAGACGAGGATGATAAAGAAGAGCTCGCCATGTACGAAAGCGATTCGGACGACGAGTGGGCGGCAAAACAAAAAGCTAAGTTATCAAAAGCAGATAAACTTGGAGCAGTAGTGCACTCGGACATTGACTACCCGCCGTTTCGAAAAAATTTTTACATTGAATCGTACGAAATGTCTAAAATGACGAAAGAAGAAGTCAAAGAGCTTCGAACAAAACTCGACGGCATATCTTGTCGCGGTAAAAGAGTACCGAAACCGATTAAATCTTGGAATCAAGCTGGATTGTCGAATAAAATCATGGAACTCATTCGACGTTCGGGCTTTGAGAATCCCATGCCAATTCAAGCGCAAGCGTTACCAATCATCATGAGCGGTCGTGATTGTATTGCCGTCGCTAAAACGGGTTCTGGTAAGACCTTAGCTTATATACTGCCGATGCTGCGGCATATTAAAGATCAACCGGAGATAAAAAATGGCGATGGTCCGATTGCTATGATTGTCGGACCGACTAGAGAGTTGGTGACGCAAATAGGTAAAGAGTGCAGAAAGTTTGGTAAAACGGTTGGTGTTCGATGCGTTTCCGTATACGGTGGATCCGGCGTTCAATCACAAATCACCGATTTAAAACGAGGGTGCGAAGCAGTTGCGTGCACGCCCGGAAGAATGATTGATATTCTCACTACTGGGGCTGGTAAAATCACAAATTTACGACGCATCACCTATTTCGTTTTGGACGAAGCCGACAGAATGTTTGATATGGGCTTTGAGCCGCAAATCACGAGAATATTAGCGAATACGCGTCCGGATCGTCAAACAGTCATGTTTTCGGCGACGTTTCCGCGCGCAATGGAGAATATCGCCCGAGCAGCGTTGGAAAACCCAATTGAGATTCAAGTTGGAGGCCGTTCGGTTGTAAATTCCGATATCACACAGCTCGTCGAATTGAGAGAAGAGGAAGATCGATTCATTCGAATGTTAGAATTACTAGGTGAGTATTACGAACAAGGTAAAGTGATTATCTTCGTCGCCTCGCAAGATAAATGCGATACGATCTTCAGAGATTTGTTAAAGTCAGGTTATCCGTGTCTGTCTTTGCACGGCGGGAAAGAGCAAGCCGATCGGGAATGTACGATTGTTGATTTTAAAACAGACGTGTGCAATGTATTAGTCGCTACTTCAGTCGCCGCGAGAGGTTTAGACGTTAAAGATGTAAAACTTGTCATCAATTTTGACTGCCCGAACCACCTTGAGGACTACGTTCACCGAGTCGGGCGAACTGGAAGAGCGGGAGAGAAAGGAACCGCGGTGACGTTCATTTCGCGTGACGAGGAGCGTTTCGCGCCAGACCTCGTAAAAGCTATGCGCGAAGCAAAGCAACCGGTGCCACAGGATGTTTTAGCACTCGCAGAAGCGTTTGGAAACAAGCGAAAGAACAACGAAGTCATGGCAAACGGTTCTGGCTTTGGCGGTTCTGGATTTAAATTTGATCAATCCGAAGCCGATGCGTTGAAGAAGGAAAAACGCCAAGCTGCAAAAGCCGCTGGATTAATACTTGAAGATGATAACGATGATGACGACGAGAACATGGACGACGACGACGATGACGGCGGGGGTGACATGAAATGGGGTGCCGCCGGGTTATCGTCGGTTTCAGCAATCGAAAGCGCGAACACAAATGCCGCTGGAGGTCCCATGGCACCAGGACAGGCGAAAGCGTCCACGGCAGTCGCCCTGGCGTCTCAATTTGGCGCAACACCGGCGCAAGTGGCGCAGGCAGCAGCGAATGCAGTGTTCAAAGAAATGTCCAAGAAGGGAGGTTTGAATGCTCCGACGTCTACGGCAGATGCCGAAGCGCAGAAGGCAAGTGCACTCGTCGCGGCGGCAAAAGCTGCCGCTGGAAAAATTGCTTCGTCCTTGGGAAAAACGTCTTCGTCGAATTATAATCCTCCAACGAATGACCCGACTATTCTCAGAGACCAAGCTGCAAAAGCTGGTCACGTCGCCAATTCTGCTGCTGCGTTCATGTCGTCTTCTGCGGCGCAAAATGCAATCATGCTCGCGCAAAATACAGCATTGGCGCACGGTGCTTCAGCCGGAGCAGCCAAGGCTGCTGCTTTCGCGGCAGCTTTGAACGCACAGCATAAGATGTCTACAGGCGGAGTGATTACTTCTGCAGGTCAGAGTCACTTCGAATCCGAGCTCGAAATCAACGATTTCCCGCAATACGCCAGGTGGAAAGTTACGCATAAAGACCAACTCCAACAGATCAATGATTTCACCGGCGCAGTGGTGACTGTCAAGGGCACGTATTACCCGCCTGGGAGAGCCATTCCAATGGGCGAACGGCGATTGTATTTATTAATTGAAGGTCCAACCGAGAGATGCGTGACTGCGGCGAAGAATCACGTTAAGAAACAAATAGAAGAGGTGGTATCAAAACAGGCTTTACCGGGTGGAGCTGGCGCTGGGCGCTATAAGCTGTGATGTTGTTAGAATTTAGTTTGGGGTTAGAATCAGTTTGACTTTGTACTTTACACGCGTTTATTTCGCAAAAAAATTAACGTTATTAGATCAGGTTATTCAGTGAATAGAAGAATCTCTCACTACCTTCCTCACTCATTAAAACCCAAACCAGCCGAGGATTCCGCCTCTTTTCGATGGCGTCTCCACTTCTTTCGGTTCTGCTTCTTCTTCACAGTCTTCAAACTTCGATCCGTCCTCCGAGTCTTTGCTGCTTATAGAGCCTTGACTTCCTTTCTTATTCCTTCGTAACGTTCCTGATGATCCCGGCTTTACGTTGCTATGCTTTGCGGCGCCTCGCTTAGTCGCAGAAGATTTTCTCGCTTCTACTGGAGGCGGTCCTGGAGGGAGCGGAGGCATCACGGATGGAGGATTTGGAGCGTTACCACCTGATTTCTTCTTGTTTTGTTGCTTATTCGTTTTCTTATTTGTTTTCTTATTCGCTCGCTGCTGCAATTCGTCACCACTCGTATCCGGTGATCCTTCCGTCGTCGTCCCTCCTGCCTTTTCTATCTGACCTTTCTTTTTCTTCATGGATGCCTTTTTTGAAGCGGATGACGGAGAGTTGCCATTTTTCTTACCAGGGAGCATCCCAACACCAGGCGGTGCGCCCGGCGGCGGCGGCGGCGGCACACCTGGCGGTGGACTCGGCGGTTGACGCATCGGAGAAAC
>Ga0181575_10004151_pt1 | contig 10172 bp, 7 predicted proteins | sample 101ome_23_FD_145599 | JGI IMG/M metagenome (GOLD analysis project Ga0181575, IMG submission 145599) | Coastal salt marsh microbial communities from the Groves Creek Marsh, Skidaway Island, Georgia - 101411CT metaG (spades assembly) | ecosystem: Environmental > Aquatic > Marine > Intertidal zone...
TCCTCTTCACTTAAAGAATGAAATACAATTGTTTCATCGATTCTGTTAATTAGTTCAGGAGAAAATGCACTATTGACAGATTTCATAATCTTCGATTCTATTGTTTTTTGATTTTCGAATATTAAATCTTCACCAAAACCTAAATTACTTATCGCAAGGTCTTTAGTACCTAAGTTTGAAGTCATGATAATTACTGTATTACTAAAATCAACTCTTCTACCGAAACCATCAGTTAAAACCCCGTCATCAAAAATTTGAAGCATTATATTAAAAAGATCAGGATGTGCCTTTTCAACTTCATCGAACAATACTACTGAATAAGGATTTCTACGAATTTTTTCAGTCAATTCACCACCTTCATCATAACCAACATACCCTGGGGGCGCTCCTAAAAGCCTAGATAAAGCAAATTTTTCACTAAACTCAGACATATCAATTTTAACGAGTGCCTCGGGATGACTAAACAAGTAATTTGCTAATACCTTTGCAAGTTCTGTTTTGCCAACTCCTGTTGGACCAAGAAAAAGGAACACTCCAATTGGTTTTGATGGGCTTTTCAAGCCAGTCCTTGCTCTTCTGATAGCCTTAGAAATACTGTGAATAGCTTTCTTTTGCCCGACAATGAATTCACTCAAACTATCTGGAAGGTTTAATAACTTATTACTTTCTGTTTCAGCAACCTTATTTACTGGTATACCAGTGATTAAAGAGACAACATCAGCAACATGATCTGAGGAAATTTCATGGACATTTACCTTAGATTTTTCATTCCATGATTTTTGAGCTTTACTTAATTTTTCAAGTAGAGTCCTTTCGTTGTCTCTAAGAATTGCTGCTTCTTCAAATTTCTGTTTTGTAACTTTAATTTCTTTCTTCGATCTAAGTGACTCTATCTGCTTTTCAATAGAAATTATATTTTTGGGGACTTTATCATTGAACATATGCGAGCGAGCACCTGCCTCATCAAGTATGTCTATTGCTTTGTCAGGTAAAAACCTGTCTGTTATATATCTCTCTGATAGATGTACACATGCCTCTATTGCATCATTAGAATATTTAACATTATGGTGCTCCTCATACCTGTCTTTTAGACCCATAAGTATTTCAATAGATTCATTTACAGATGGAGCATTAATAATTATTTTTTGAAAACGTCTCTCTAATGCACCATCTTTTTCAATATGTTGTCTATATTCATTAAGAGTTGTAGCTCCTATACAATGAAGATCACCTCGAGCTAAGGAAGGTTTAAACATGTTAGACGCATCTAAAGAGCCAGAGGCTCCGCCTGCGCCTACTAAAGTGTGAAGCTCATCAATGAAAATGATTAAGTTTTTACGAGATTCAAGCTCATTCATTATACTTTTGAGTCTTTCTTCAAACTGTCCTCGATACTTTGTACCAGATACTAATGCAGCAAGATCAAGAGATAAAATTCTTTTATTATGCAATAACCTGGGAACTGTTTTGCGAACAATCCTCTGCGCAAGGCCTTCGATTATAGCAGTTTTACCGACTCCAGGCTCACCAATTAAAACAGGGTTATTCTTTTTTCTTCTTGCAAGTACTTGAGCCACTCGCTCTATCTCTTTTTCACGACCTATAACGGGGTCAAGCTTACCTTTTTTTGCTAGAAGAGTAATATCTCTAGAAAAATGATCTAAAGTTGGGGTCTTTTCCTCTTTATTACTCTCTAATCCATACAAATCATCAGATTCAGAACTTTCACCATCAATAAGCTCACAAACTGTGTCAAAATCTAAATCGAGTGAATTTAAAACTTCATGCACTATACCTTCTTTTTCTCTAAGCATAGCTAGAAGCAAATGTTCATCATCAGCAACGTTACTATTTCTTGAGGAGGCCTCTAAATATGCATTTTTGAGTACTCTCTCAGCTCTCATGCTGAGAGGTAAATGACCTAACGAAATTGTACTTTCAGAGCTACTTATTAAATCTTCAATCATTTTATTAATTGAAATAACATTTACATCGTAAAGCTCAAATATTTTTTTAGAAGTACCTGTTTTGATTTTTAATAATCCAATGAGCAGGTGCTCTGAGCCAACGTAAGAATGTCCAAGCCGTATCGCTTCCTCTTTTGCTAACTTCAATATAGACTGTAGATTTTTAGAAAAATTCTTTTTCATGTTATTTTTTGTTTAAAACGCCAGATTTTAGTTCATAAACTTTATTTCCGACCTTAGCAATACTTGGATTGTGTGTTGTAAGCATTATAGTCGTACCCAAATCTCTATTAATTATCTTAAAAAGGTCAATTAGTTTTGTAGAGTTTTTTTCATCTAGGTTGCCTGAGGGCTCATCAGCAAACAATATTTTTGGTTGATTAATTATGGCCCTAATAATAGCTACTCTTTGTCTTTCACCGCCAGATATTTCAGCTGGATATTTATCTTTAATTTTAAGTAATCCAAAATTATCTAATAGCTCGCGAGGTCTATCATACTGGCCAAAACCATTTTTAATCCACAATGGCATAAGTACATTATCCATTATAGTAAAGTCCGAAAGCAAATGATGAAATTGAAAAATAAATCCTATTTTTTCATTTCTAATTAATGATAATTTTTTTTCTTTTAAAGACCTTATATCTTCATTCTCAATAAGTAACTTTCCGCTATCGAATGTATCCAATGAACTTAGAACATTTAATAATGTAGATTTGCCTGATCCTGATTCACCAATGATAGTTGTTATAGATCCAGTTTCAAGTTTAATATTAATCCCATTTAAAACTACTAATCGCTTATCCCCATTTTGATAAGATTTAATAAGGCCTTTAGAATTTAGAATTATTTTACCCATTTTAACATTTCCATTGGATCGTATTTTAAAAACTTTCTTGCTCCATAAAAACCAGTTGATAAGATGAAAAAAATGTTTATAAATAAAATAATGATAATATCCTCTGCAGATAGAAACATAGGTAGTACTTCCATAGCATATATATCATTAGGCAAGGAAATTATTTTAAAAATATTTTGAAGTAGGACAACCGAAACCCCTAAGATAAATCCTATACAAGCGCCTCTAAAACCAATAATTAATGCCTGGTACACTATTAAATAATGAACATCATCCATTTTCATTCCTAAAAACCTTAGAATACCCAAATCTTTTATTTTTCTAATAGTAATTAAATATATAGTAGATAAAATACTAAAAGATGCTACTAAAAGAATCAGACTTAAGACAACTACCGTTCCAATTTTTTCCATCTGGATTGCTCCCACAAGAGCCACATTCCTATCGCGCCATGATGAAATGATTTTGCCTCCTATGATATTAGATAATGCCTTTCTCACTTCATCAATTTTTGATGAATGATGTAATTTTAAATCTATGAACTGATTTTGATTAGCATTAGAAAAGAGAGTTTTTCCAATAGTTTTAGAAATAAATATATATTTGTTATCATAGTTTAAAATTTTACTTGAAAATATACCCGAAACTCTAACCTCAAGGGTTGGTGGAAAACCTAGAATGAACCTTTTATCTAATGGGGAGGATATTTTTACAATATCACCTGTTCTTATACCTAGTCTAGAGGCTATATCATTCCCCAAAAAAATCTCATTTTCTGATGGTAGATCTCCGACATAAGGAATCTCATAAAAGCTTTCAAAATAACTAGGACTTACCTGTTTGAACGTCACTAAAGATTGGTTTGATAAATAATTTATTATTCCTTTACGCTCATAATTAAATAAAACAGACTTCACTTCTTTCAAATCTTTAATCCTAAATAACTTATCATTTGAAATGGAATTTGGAATCCTCAAGTGACCATCAAAGTTACTAATTTTTTCACCAAGCTTATTTTCAAAACCATTTAAAACAGAAATTGATATAATCAGAGCAAATGAACCTAAACTAATTCCAACTACGGAAATTACATTTGTTATCTTCCCAGTAGTATTCATCGATGCGAGAAAATTCTTAGCTATGAAGTAATGCATTAGTTTTCCAATAGTTTTGGTATTCTATTATCAAATATAGTTTTTATAGGTAAAAAACTTGAAAATATCGTAATAAATAAGCTTAGCAGCATTATAACAAAACATAAATTGTAATCAAATGAGATAGGTAAACTATTCATAAAGTATACCTCTTCTGGCAATTGAATAAAATTATACCTACTTTGAATGGACGTAAAAAAGATGGCCAACAATGCACCCATTGTGCTCCCAACTAAGCCAATGAAACCGGATTCAATAAGAAAAATATTTCTTATTTGATATTTTTGAAAACCTTGAGAGAGTAAAATCCCTACTTCTTTACTTCTTTCATTGACTAACAAAGAAACTGTAGCCATTATATTCGTAATGCCAACTAGAGTTATCAGACTAAAAATTATTACTATTGGTAACGTTTGAGTTCTAATCCAAGTAAAAATAATTTGATGCCTGTCCATCCAAGTCTCTAGAAAATACGGGTATTTAATACTATCATTTAAGTAGTTTAAAAGGTCATCTGTTTTGGTATCTGAATTAATTATATATCCGCTAACCTTATTGTTCATATTAAACATTTTTTGAGCTGTATTAATACTAACATAAGCAAGGTTTCTATCATATTCATCCATCCCAGTATTAAAAGTACGCCTAAATATTAATTTGTAATATTTTAAGTTTTTTATGTCACTAATGAAGCCATCCAAAGGGACTAAGATTAAAGCTTCCTCAAAATCTAATTTTAGACTTTTAGCTAAAGAACTGCCAATTATGATTTCGTCATCATTTACGAATTTTTTTTCATTAACTAAATAATCAACACTAGGCAAATAGTTGACTCCTTCAACAAGTAAGCCCTCATTTGCACTGTTTTTGTGTAATACGACAGAACCTCTAATAAAAGGCGTTACATTCATTTCTGAATATGATTTTAAAATGGTTGAATCTATCTTATCTAGCTCACTAATAGAGGATCCAAATATAGTTTTTAATCTGATTTTACCATCAACATTAACTAATTTATTTGAAAGAACATTTTCAAAACCCTTAATAACACTAATGGTCACTAATAAGGAAAAAACACCTACTGCTAAGCCAATAGTAGCTAGGTTGATTGCGTTTGACGAAAAGCTTCTTTTTTTACCAAATTTAAAATATCGCAGTATGAACTGCAGATATAATCTCATTTTTAGAGTTTTTCTGGTTTCATAGTGGGGAATAGAATTACATCTCTTATCCAGCGATTATTTGTAAGCAGCATTACTAATCTATCAATTCCTATTCCTACACCGCCTGTTGGAGGCATGCCTATTTCCATTGCATTAATAAAATCCTCATCTATGGGCTGAGCCTCATCATCACCTTGATCCCTTAATTTTGATTGCTCTTCAAGCCTGGATCTTTGATCTATTGGATCGTTTAATTCTGAAAAAGAATTAGCAAATTCTGAACCGCCTATAAAGAGTTCAAACCTTTCAACTATATCCTCACTACCATCTCGCTTTAATTTTGCTAGTGGAGATATAGATTTTGGATAATCAATGACAAATGTAGGATTGATAAGTTTAGGTTCAACGAGCTCACTCATAATGGAGTCAAGAATTTGACCTGTGTTACTATTTATATCAACTTCCATATTGTGAAGTTTGCATACTTCCAGCATTTCATTGTTACTTAACTTAGTAAAGTCAGTGTTAGTTGCTTCCTCAATGAGCTGGAAGAAAGATTTTTTATCAAACTTTTTTGACAAATCTATATTGTAACTACCCCATTTAATTTTTAAATCACCAATTTTTTTTGCTGCATTACGTATTATCTCTTCAACTAATTCCATGCAATCATTGAAATCAGCGTACGCCCAATAAAATTCTAACATTGTAAATTCTGGGTTATGATTCCTATCCATTCCCTCATTTCTAAAATCTTTTGAGAGCTCATATACTTTTTCAAACCCACCAATGATTAAACGTTTTAGATATAATTCATCAGCAATTCTTAAATATAATTTTTGATCTAAAGCGTTATGATGTGTTGTAAAAGGCCTTGCATTAGCACCGCCATAGATTGGTTGAAGCACAGGAGTTTCAACCTCTAAAAATTGTTTAGAATTTAATGTAGATCTTATTTCATTAATAATTTTTGTCCTTTTAATGAATGTTTCTCTAGTCTCTGGGTTAACTATTAAATCCAAATGTCTATTTCTATATCGAAGCTCTTTATCCTTAAATGCGTCATAGATCTCTCCTTCTTTTTCTTTAACAATTGGTAAAGGTCTTATACTTTTTGATAATACATCAAATTTTTCAGCAGATATTGAAATCTCACCAACTTTTGTTTTAAATACAAAACCTCGAATTCCAACAAAATCGCCTATATCCATTAAGTTAAATGCTTCATAAACCTTATCGCCAACATTATCTTTCTTTATGAAAATTTGAATCTTTCCTTTATCATCCATTACATGAATAAAAGATGCCTTGCCCATTTTTCTTAACGCCATAATTCTACCAGCTATGCAAACAGTTTTTTGATTAAGATCATCAAAACTGCTAATTATATCTATGCTTTTGTGCGTTGGATCATACTTATGGGGGAAAGGCTCAATACCAAGTTCTTTTAACTTATTTAATTTCTCCAACCTAAAATCAATCAATTGCCTCATGCTATTATTTTTTTCTGTCATTACAAATAATTCCCTTTAATTTTTTAAACCCCTTGTTTCATTTGATATAGTAAGTACGATTTAATAAACGGATCTAAATTGCCATCCATCACTGCTTGAATATTTCCAGTTTCTTCTTTCGTACGGTGATCCTTAACAAGATTATACGGATGAAATACATATGAACGAATTTGACTACCCCATGCGATATCTTTCTTTTTATCTTCAAGATTTTTTTGTTTTTCTTTTTCTTTTTCTATTTCTAACTGGTAAAGCCTTGCTTTTAAAAGTTTCATTGCTTGATTCTTATTTTTATGTTGAGATCTTTCATTTTGACATTGTGCAACAACCCCAGATGGTATGTGCGTAATTCTCACAGCAGAATCAGTCTTATTAACGTGTTGACCCCCCGCTCCACTAGCTCTGTATGTATCGATGCGTAAATCACTCTGGTTGATATCAATTTCAATTGATTCATCTACAGATGGATAAATATAAACTGAAGCAAAAGAAGTATGCCTCCTACTATTAGAGTCAAAAGGAGATATTCTTACCATTCTATGAACCCCAAATTCAGCTTTTGCCAAGCCATATGCATACTCACCTTTTATCTCAAAAGTAACATCTTTTATACCAGCTTCATCACCTGCTTGGAAATCAATTATTGAAAATTCAAAACCTTTTTGCTCTGCCCAACGACCATACATCCTGTAAAGCATCTGAACCCAATCCTGACTCTCAGTACCACCAGCACCAGGGTGTATAGTTATAATAGCATCTTGAGAATCCTCTTCTTTGCCTAGAATCATTTTTAATTCAAGATCTTCAATTACATTTTTATATTTATTTACTTCAAAGTAAAGATCTTTTGAAGAAATTTCTCCCTCATTGTAGAACTCAAATAATACTTCTAGATCATTTTGATTACCATCAATTCCATTCCAAGTTTCAATTTCTTTTTCAATTCTAGAAATTTTCTTAAGAATAGCTGATGCCCTCAAATTATCATCCCAAAAATTTGCATCTGAAGTCTTTGATTTAAGTTCATTTAAATTTGAGTTTAATAAATCTAAATCAAAGATACCCCCTTAATGAGGCATATTTTTGATTAGCATTAATGAACGCTTCTTTTATGTCAGATATTTCCATATTACAATTTACTATATCTGAATTATTTATTGTGCTAGATTATTAATCTCCAGAGGAAATAAACAACCTCTCGTTTAGAAACCTCCTCAATGCCATTTCATCCATATCAAGATTGACAAATCTTCCGTCCTCCGCTGCAGCTATAGCACCACGCTCTTCTGAAACAACAATTACTATAGCATCAGTTTCCTCTGTTAATCCTAGAGCAGCTCTATGCCTTGTACCCATGTCAGGTGTTATCATTTCGCTTTCAGTTAATGGTAGTTTACAGCCCGCAGCTTCAACAAGGGTGTTTTGTAAAATAACTGCTCCATCATGTAATGGAGAACCTGGATTAAAGATAGATAAAAGAAGTCCTGAAGTGACTTCACCTTTTATAGATGTTCCAGTCTCTTTGTAAATGCGCAAGCCTGTTTCTCTTTGAACAACAATCAGCGCACCACACTTTGAGCTACTAAGCTGTAATGATGCATCAACTATGGCCTCAAAAGATCTGGAAGTCCCGACCCTAAAGATTGTTCTGAAGAACCTCGTCTGTCCAACATAAATTAATAATCTACGTATCTCTGGTTGGAATAAGATTACAAATGCAACTACCCAAATTGTTTGAAATTGATTTATGAGCCAAGAAGTAGCGCTTATACCAAAGGCATTAAATAAAAAAGAAGCAATTAGAAGGATAATTAACCCTATGAGCATCTGTCCTGCCCTAGTCTCCTTAAAATATTGGTATACTTTATAGAAGATCCATGTCACTAAAAGAATATCTATAATATCTATGAGTGATACTTTTATAAATCCAATCTTAAAAAGATCAATCATCTAGCAGTCAAAATTTTTTCTGTCACTAAAATAGCCCTTTTATTCTCTTTCACATCATGAACTCTAACAATGTTTGCACCATTCAAAATACCAGCTACTACTGTTGCTATTGTGCCTTCTACTCTTTCATCAGGTGGCAAATTTAGCACATCTCCAATGAAGGCTTTTCTGCTGGGTCCAATTAAAAGGGGATATGCCATGTCTTTAAATATTTTTAGATTTTTTAAAAGCTTAAAATTATGATTGAATGTTTTACCAAAACCAATACCTGGGTCTAATATAATATTATTTTTTTTTATTCCAGACTTAATTGCATAGTCGCATCTTTTTTTAAAATAATTTTTAACATCATTTATTAAATCATTGTAGGATATATTTTGTTGCATCGTTTTAGGCTTGCCCTGGATATGCATAATGATAACTGGAATATCATTTTTTGCTAAGAGAGGTGCCATATCTTCATCAGATGCTAAGCCACTTATATCATTAATGATATTTGCACCAGCTTTAATTGCCTCTTTGGCAACCACAGATTTATATGTATCAACTGAGATTAATATATCATTACTTGTTTTTTTGACCTCATTTATGATGGGGATAACTCTGTTTAACTCCTCATCAATTGACACTGGATCCGAACCCGGTTTGGTTGACTCTCCTCCAATATCTATGATATCTGCACCATTTTCTAACATACTGTCAATATGTTTTAAAGCTAAATCAAGTTGGTTGAACTTCCCGCCATCACTAAATGAATCTGGAGTAACATTTAGCACACCCATAGTGAGTACTCTGGAAGGATTTAATAACCACTCTCTAAAAATACTGATATTTATAACATGGCCCCCAAAAAAAATTCATTCTTGAGAAAAATAAATTATAATTTACTATTTGCCCCTACTGAGGATGAAGTAGGTTTTACCTTACCATTAGAGCTCTTCGAAGATTTAATAATGGGTTTTCTTCTAATGATTTTTTTACCGTCTAATAATTTTTGTATATCTTTTGAATCTATAGTCTCATGTTTAAGCAAAGACTTAGCCATGCTATGCAGCAATTCTTGATTATCATTTAAAATTTCCTCTGATCTTTTTTGCGCAGTTCTTATTATCTTTGCGATCTCTTCATCTATCATTCTAGCAGTAACTTCACTATAATTTCTTTGAGACTGAATTTCACGACCAAGAAAAACTTCATCATTCTTTTTTCCGAAAGTCATGGGCCCTAATGACTCGCTCATACCCCATTCAGTGACCATCTTCCTTGCAATCTGCGTCGCCTGTTCAATATCATTGCCAGCACCTGTAGTCATTTTATCAAAAATTAGCATCTCAGCAGCACGCCCTCCCATCAAAATTGCTAGCCTACCATCAACATATGGTTTTGAATAACCATGCTTTTCATCCATAGGTAACTGCATGGTCACACCTAAAGCTCTTCCTCTAGGAATTATCGTAACCTTATGAACTGGATCTGCACCATCTGTCTTTATTGCAACGATTGCATGACCTGCTTCATGATATGCGGTTGTTTCCTTTTCTTCATCGGTAAGAACCATGCTTTTT
>Ga0181575_10004152_pt1 | contig 10171 bp, 1 predicted proteins | sample 101ome_23_FD_145599 | JGI IMG/M metagenome (GOLD analysis project Ga0181575, IMG submission 145599) | Coastal salt marsh microbial communities from the Groves Creek Marsh, Skidaway Island, Georgia - 101411CT metaG (spades assembly) | ecosystem: Environmental > Aquatic > Marine > Intertidal zone...
CGGCGCCCCCGCCGGGCCCTGCGGTCGCGCCTGCCGCAGCGATGCCAGCGCAGCCCGTGGCGCGCGGGACGGGCAAGCGAAAGGGCCCGACCCCTAATGCCGCCGCGACGACGCTGGCGCAGTCCAAGGTGACGAAGTGCAAGCACGACAGACCGCGCCAGCTAGGCACGGCGCCGCTGCGGAAATCGGAGCGCCTGGTCGCTGCGCGCGCCACAGCGGGTGAGGCGGCCTTTGCCGCAACCGACGCCGAGGGTGCCGCGGAGACGTTCGGCGGCGCCGAGGCCGAAGCAGTCGTGGTCACAGCCGACCACGCCGTGGCCGAGGCTGTCGCGGACGCGTGCGACGCCGCCGCGGCCGCCGCCGCCGACGACGCCGTGATTGCTGACGCGGCGGCGCTGGACCACCTCTGCAAAAGGGCACCCGGGGCGTGTGCGACGGCGCTTTGTGACCTTAAGCAGCACGGGCGCAAGACGCAGCACTGGGCGTGGTGGGTGTTCCCTTGTGTCGAGTCTGGGTGGAACGAGCCAGGGCCGAAGACGTACCTGACGACGGAGACCGCAGTGGACTACCTGGGGCGCGCACCCGCTAGTTGGCAGGTCTGCCTGCAGCAGGTGGTCGAGCTGACCCGCCGCGGACGCTGCAACCCCACTCTGGAGGACGTGCTTAGGCCCGAGGACATGGAGCGCGTCTGGTTGTTCATCCAGCTCTGGGAGGCCGTCGGCAGCGCCACGCCCGCGTGGCTGACGACGGTGTGCCGCCGGCTCCGCGAGGCTGCGGAGGCGGACCGGGGGCGGGCAGCAGACGCCGCGAGGGACGAACGGCTTGCCCAGATCAGCGCCCCGTACGCCGCCGTGGTGGATGCCGAGCGCCTTGAGGGACGGCAACACTTCGGGCCCGGCGAGGCGGAGCAGGCTGGGGCCTTAGGGGCACTCGCGTTGTCAGCGCGCGGCGCGCCCGCGGCGGTGGGGCCGAAGCCTGGCCACGTCCTCGTACGCACGTCTGCCCCGGGCGACGGCGGGGCGGCTTCGGCGGTGTGGGTCCCGGTCGCGGCGGCCAGCGCCACGGAGACGGAGCCGACCGCGCGAGGTGGGGATGGCGAGGCTCACCCCTCCCCCACGCGGGCCAGGCAGCGCAAGTCCAAGCGCGAACGGCGTGAGGCTAGAGACTTGCGCCGCATGCGGGATGAACAGGACGACGATGACCAGCGCTTCGAGGAGCTCAAGGCCGCAAAGCGAGCGGAGCGCGCGGCAGCGGCGGGCGATGCCGAGCAGCTGCGCGCGAAGGAGGCCGCTGAGGATGCCAGCCACGCGGAGAGGCTTAAGGACGAGTGCGCGCAGTTGCGCCGGAGTCAGGGACCCACGGCGGTGCTGGCGACGGAGCCACCCGGTGTCGGTGTCGCAGCCCTGCCTTCCGAGGGGGGGTCGCCCGACCCGCTGTGGACCGCCCTTTGCGCGCCTCCTCCCTCCGCCACCTCGCCGTTCGCCTACGACGAGGCCGGGGAGCGTGCACGGCGGGGCCTCATGCGCACGGACTCCACCCTGTCGTCCGAAGTGGCGCAGGGGTTTGTGGGGGGAGTAGAGGTACCCGCGACGACGTCCGAGTTGGCGACGGCCCCTCCAGGGCGCGGAAAAGGGGGGGAGATAGCGGGCGACGGTGGCATCTGGCGAGCGCTCGAGGCATGTGAGGCCCAGGCCGCCCGGGCCGCTGATCACCGGTACGCGTTGGCGACGCTAATGGCAGACGGCATCCGGAATACCATCGTAGACGCGCTTGCGGTGGATGAGCCGTCCGGGCGCCCGGGGCCCGTGCGCGTACGGCGGTTCGCTCCTAGCCCCCACGCCTCGGCCAAGAGCGTGTTCAGTGTGACGTCGGAAGGAGCGAGGCGGCGAGCTTTGCGTCAGACAGAGGCTGCGCGGAAGATAGATCAGCTGCTGCGAGACGCCCAGCCGGCAGAGGTCGACGACTTACCGTCCCGGATGACAGCGTTGCGACTGCGCAACATGGCCGTGTCGGCGAGTACTTTGCCCGGTCTTGAGCTTGCCGCGATTGAGCTCGATTTCCGATACCGGACGACGCATGGAGGCGAGCCGGCGGCGGCGGCGGCCGCCTACTTTGCAGGAGATGGGGCACCCGACGAGGAGACGCAGCGCGCCCTCCGCGACTGGGCTATGGACGAGTTCACCAACGAGAGCGCGGCCAGGTACGCCCCAGCGAGGGAATGGGACGCGGGCGACGAGTCCATGGTCAGTGTGGGCGCCGGCTCGGGCGATTCTCGTACAGAATACGTCGATGCATTGGCGGCACTCAGGGGCTCCGAAGCGGCGCCGGGGGCGCGGGCAGCGTTCGTCGCCCGGGTCGCCGTCCTCGGTGCTCCGGACGACCACGCGGAAAAGTTCGTGGCCCACGTGCAGGGCCTGCCCGACGCCGCGGCGTTCGTCGGGACGGCGGCCGCCGTAGGCGAGGACGGCGGTCCACTCTTCACGTCGGTCAGAGGCGCCATGCGGCGGAGCGACTGGGAGGGCGAGGGCGGCTTCAAGGAGGCCGTCCAGGCCGAGATCGACCGCGTGATGCGCCACTACCAGGCGGCCGAGTACGTGCCGTACTCCGAGGTCCGGAAGGCGCGGCAGACCTACGGTGCGGAGAAGGTCAGCATCAAGAACGTCGTGTTCCCGGGGAAGTGCAAGCATAATGCCAGCGGGGTCGTCACGCGTCGCAAGGCACGATGGACGATCGCGGATCGGGTTGCGGACGAGAAAATAGCGGGAACCTTCTCGGCCACCGTCGCCGCCTCGTCCCAGCGGCTGCTGTCTCAGCTACTCGTGTTCCTCCCCGGGGCCGTGGCGAGCACAAGTGACGTCGCCGGAGCCTACTTCAACGGGAAGCCCAAGGCACCCGAGGAGGAGGGCGGGCGGGTGCTGTTCACGCCGGTGCCGGCTGGATGGGAGCAGTTCGGTTACCCCGAGCACGATGAACATAACAACAGAATGTTCTTCAAGATCACGGGGAATATGCCGGGCCGGCAAGAGGCTGGGGCAGTCTGGGGCGAGGAGTACACGGCCAAGCTGTTGGCGTGGGGCTTCCAGCAGAGTGTTGTGGACCGCCGGGTCTTCTACCAGTTCGACGAGGAAGGGCGCGCCTTAATCGTCGGCGTGTTCGTCGATGACAACTGGATCCTGTCGCAGTCGCCGCAGCTGCTGCAGGAGTTTACTGCCAACTGGGTGGCCGAGTACGACGGGGCGCCCGACATGGCGGCGACCACGAATGAGTTCTGCGGCGTCGGCATGGAGCGCAAGGAAGACGGGTCCATTGAGCTCCACGTCGATGGGACGATCGACGCGTTGGCGGTTTCCCTCGAGCCGTTCATGTACGACGGCCCCAGGGATGTGCCCATGGCGGACGGGGGCCTGCGGGCGATCAAGGCTCCGCCCTCGCCGGACAACCCGCTGATGCCCGCGGAGACCTCCGAGGCCGCGAGACGCATCATGGGCCGTGGCGGCTGGATCGTGTCCATGGTGCGGCCGGACGCGTTCTTTGCGTACACGGCGCTGGCGACGCAGCTGGGGACGAACTTTACGAAGAACGTCTGGGAGGGTGTGCTGCAGTGGGCGCACTATATGGTGAACACCAAGGCGCTGCGCCTTACGTACCGTCGCCCAACGGCGGGGGCCAAGTGGGTGACCTTCTCCGATTCGTCGCTGATGAACGCGGGCGACGGGGAGCATTACGGCGGGTTCTGCTCTGGCTACGAGGGAAGCGGCATCCTCAACTGGCGGTGCTTCGTGCCGCGCCGGCTGTCGGACAGTTCGGCGGCGGCCGAGCTCGTGGTGGCTACGGCGGCGCTGAAGTGGACCTTGGGGCAGCGCATGCTCTGTGAGGAGCTGCGGCAGGGGCAGGGAGGCCCCACTCCGTTGTACCTGGACGCACAGGCTGCGCTGCAGGGTGTTGCGTCTGAGAAGGTGGCGCGCGACATGAAGTACATGGCGGCGCGGTACGCGATCATGCGGCAGTCGGTCCGAGCGGGAGAGGTCGTGCTGTGCAAGGTGCACACACACGACAACCTCGCGGATATGTTCACGAAGCCGCTGGTGGGAGAGGCGTTCCGGAGGCTGCGGGCTCGGATTATGGGGCTCGAGGAATGGAGAATTCATAGTGCTCCCTCTCCCGGGGCATGAGTTCCGTGGGCCTTTCCGGCGAAGGCGGGCGTCGCGGGCGTGATCCGAGGGGGGGTCAGCGCTTGCGGACGTCGCTTCGCTTGTCCGAGGGGGGGTAGAGATCACCCGAGACGCCGGGACGAGAGGTGGGGGAGATATATGTCAAAGGTATTACCGACTGGCCAATGAGAGGATGAGAGACACAACGCCAACACAGATCTGACAGAGCACCGAAAGTCGGTGCCAGCACACGCTCAGCGAAAGAGCGCGAGACTGATACGTGCGCCCAAGCGTAGGGCCCATCCACGTTACTTCTACTATCTACGACAGAGCACTCAGCTATATTGCTCTCTATGGACGCGACTACAGGTTTGAGCTGAGAGAATAGCATCAGCGCACGCGAGCGGGCACGCGCAGCCCCTACCGTGAACATGGCAGCGTGCAAAGACCGAGCCGAGTTACGCGCGCGCATGGCGGCTGCCCTCGCGCGAGCGGGTGCCCCGCCGAGCACGATCGCGGGGGCGACGGGCGAGGATGGCGCGGAAATCGGCGCCAGCTTCCCAACCGTTGCCCCGGAGCAGGTCGCCCTTCACCCCATTGAGCTCTGGAACCCCGAATTCCTGCGCAGCTCCCCGGGCGCGGCGGGGGCCACATTCAATGCAGAAACAGCGCGGAAGCACGGGCTCGCGCACATCCCGGCGAGCGAGGCGGCTCTGCAGTCCATCGACGCGCTTGACGACGGTGACGACTATGCCCCGACCGCCCCAACGAGCCGGTCCCCTCGGAGCCTCGCAGAGACACTTGCGGGCGAACAGGAGGAGGATGGCGACGCGCGTGTCGTGACCGAGATGCTTGCTGCGGTCGATGGCCTCGTGACCCCGCAGCGGGATACGATCGCGCGGGAACTGGGCACAGCGGCGGTCGTGTCTGCCGGGACCACGGCGTGGGCTAGGCGGGTCGAGGCGACGAAGGCGAACCTGGCTAAGTTGCGTGCGACCGCCACCGTTGCGGGGACCGATGACGAGCGCCTCGTCGCGGAGAGCGCCGTCGCCGCGGAGACGAAGCGCCTGAAGGCGTACGAAGACGAGCTCATCAAGTCTGAGGTTAAGGACATACAGCGCACGGTGGAGGGCATGGAGCAGCCTCGCCCAGCGGACATGACCAAGCCCGCGGAGACGAGCCGCGACCCGGCGGCCCGCCCTCGCCCCCCCCCCGCCCCGACGCCTACGCTGGCCCGGGCGCGCACGCGCACCTCCGCCGTGCAGGCGCGCATGGACGCCGTCGAGAGCGGGCGGCTAGGCGTTGATTCCCGGGGCGTGGGGAGGAACGCGGCGCCGCCCGCGAGCGCCAAGGCGGCGACCGAGAACCGTCGCGCCAAGGAGGCCGCGCTGGGGGGTCTCTCCAAGGAGGCTATGGTCTTCCGGGCGACGGCCGAGGCCATCTACGGCGTTGGGGCGGTGACGCGCGCGATCCAGGTGCACGAGGATGTGCCGCTGGTCGCGCTCGACGCTGCCAACACCGCACTGACGCACCAGCGGACCCTCCTCGCGCTCGTCCAGCTGACAGCCGAGGCGGGGGCAAGGCAGTCGTCCCGGTGCCGCGCGCTCGCCGAGCTGCTTGCATCGGAAGAGGACTTCGATGCCGCGGTTGCGACTTCGGTGAACGCTGGGAAGATCATTATCCTCCCAACGCGCCTCGCCACGGTGGTGGGGGTGTGGCCGTTTGGGGGCGTGGCGCTTCAGATGCTGCTGGAAATGCACATGCCACGGGAAGCCGACGCCACGGACCAGCTGCTTGAGGCTATGCAGGCCCTTAGCCTCGTGGACGACGGGGCGAACGAAGTGGCGCTCGCTCCGATGCACGAGGTTAATCGCAAGGTGCTGCGCACTGTCCGCGAGGGCACGCCATTCAATTCAGACATGCTCTTCCGCGCGCTGACGGCGGCCGGCGGGCCACTGATGCGGGCACGTGACGCACCCTTCACGACCCTTGTGGACGGCGACACCAACGCGGTCCGGAAGCTCGTTGATGAAGTTGCCAAGGCGCGACGCAACCTCCCGTCGTCCGTGCCCTGCACCCAGGCCAACCTGCTCATGTGGCTCGGGCGGTTCGCTGACCTCGCCGCCGTCCAGGACCAAGACCGCGACGAGCGTGGACTCGGGCCGCTACAGTCGGAGCCGCGGCAGGTGATGCTGGCCGCAGCGGCGGACGCCGGGGACTCGGGCGCGGGTGCGGCCCTCTACGCCGCGGGCCGGGTGCAGTGCACTCTCACGCCGGGTTGCGCGGGGTGGCGTACGTCTACCCAGAACGTGTGCCTTCAGGAAGGTTGCCGCAAGACGGACGAGGCCAACTCGTGGGTGTGCAACGAGTGCCAGACCGCCACTTCCGTGGCCGAACACGGTTGCCGTAACATGGGGGCATGGCCGAGCTGCCCCGGCGTCCGCGACAACCCGCACCCTCTCGGGTTCGGCGCGCCCCTGTACAAGGTGCATCAGGAGGAGTTGGTCGCCGGGCTGGTTGCGCGGCGGCAGCTCAACGAGGGTGCGCGCCATGCCCGCCCCGGCAGCGGTGGCGGCGGCTTTGGCGGCGGCACCGGTGGCGGCCCTGGCGGTGGCACCGGCAGCGGCGGCCGGGGGGCGGGCGGTGGCGGCCGGGGCGGCGGCGGCGGCGGCCGCTCCCGCCGCAGCTAGGGGCGTTGGCTGCCCTCCTCCCCGTCGGGGAGGGGGGTGGCCAGGGCCGGGCTCACCAGCGCTACTGCCACGCCTGCGGGTGTGGCTGGTGAGTCCCAGCATTTAAGCAGCGATCAAGCCGAGGCCTCTGACCACCAGGGGCAGCTCGATGACGGCGCCGTGGTTGGCGCCCGCCGCGTCGGCGGCACCACCTTCTACGGCCCAGCGCGCCGCGGCGGATTTGGCCGCCCCAGCTACTACGGCGGATTTGGTGACGTGGTGCGCACGATCGAGGCTGCGGCTGCGACGGCCGCGGAGACGGCCACCAGAGCAGCGCTCACCTTTTGGTGGGGTGGGCAGCAGGGGGGTCCTCCGACGCCACCCATGGCACTGCCGCCAACACCGCCTTCGCCCACGTTCGCGCCGCCCAGAACGCCTTCGTCGGCCGCGGTCATGGCCGCCACGCTGGAGGCGGGTGCCGTAGCTGTACCGACGCCGAACACGACGGTGTCCGCGCATGAAGCGGTGCCGCACCGTGATGCGGACTGGGTGGTTGCCGCGACTCTCACGTTCACCGTCCTGAAGGATACCACGGCGACGTCGCCATGGTTGGTTCCACCGCAGGCGCTTGAGGACAATGGATACACCTTCGTGTCGAGTCTGGGCAGGGGGGTGCTCTACATTGTCGACCCAAACGACGTGGCGCATGAGCTTCACCGCCGGCCCGACGGGATTCCAGTGATCCAAGGCTTCTGCCCGCGGCGGGGTCTGTTCTGCGCCGGCCGGCCGCCAACGGGCCAGCCAGCCGTCGAGCTCGGCATCATCACTCTCGATATGGTCGCCGACACGGGGGCAGCGATGCCGGTGGCCGGCGGGCACTACGATAAGGTGCTTCACTCCGACGGTATGCCAGGCCGCAGCGCGTACGGGGTCGGGGGCTGCTTCGTCGAGAGCGTCGCCTCGGGCACATGCGCCATCGCTTTTCCGAAGCAGCCCGCCCGGCCCGGCACAGGCTTGGTTTCCCGGCTGCTCGGCGGGCTCCATCAGACTCTTCAGGGCGTCAGCGAGGAGCATCAGGCGCTGGCCCTCGTACCCGGACGTGGCGTCGATTGCTTCCGCGTGCACGAGGCGGGACGCAATGTTCTGCGGGAGGGCGAGTTCGCATGCTTTACCACGGCGCAGGAAGAGGGCGCCGCGCCTAAACGTCGTGCGCGTGGGGGTCGAGCACGGGAGAAGAGCCAGCGGAATTGTCGGCACCGGCGCCTCACGTCTGCCGAGGCCGTGGACTTCCTTGGAATCACGCAGGACAGGATAGCACGCATGATGAGCGGCATCGCCCTTGGCGTGAGCCCGCCGGCGCCGCGGGAATCACTCCGCCCGACGTTCCCACAGGCCCTCTACCTGGCAAGCATGAGACGTCGTTACCACCCCCACGAGCGTACTGCGGACTCGAGAGCCCGCCAGCTCAAGGAGGGCCGCCCCGGGCGAGTCCTTGCTGTTGACGTGTCACCAGAGTTTGGTAACAGCATCGACGGCTTCTGTTACTTCCTCCTGCTTGTGTGTGTGGCCACGGATCGCCTTTTCTTTCAGCCCATGAAGGACAAGTCGGCAAAGTCCGTACTGGCGGCCATCGAGAACGTTCGATTGTTCATCCTCACCGCGTTCCCCGGCCCGTGGGCTCCGGGCAAGGGCGGGCCGTTGGAGACCATCTTCGGGGACGGGGACGGGTCGTACACGCGCCACGTGCACGGCGACGACCGCGACACCACGGAGGCGCGCGCGTACACGGCGGCGACTGGCGTTGGGTTCGAGCGTACTCCTCCGCACTGCCCTAACAAGAGTCGGGCGGAGCCTGCGATGAAGGCGCTGTTCGGGAAGATGGCTATGATCGCGTATCGCCAGAACGTGAATGGCAACGCGCTATGGGACGACATCGGCGAAGGTGCGACGGCCCAGCTCAACGCCGTGCCCGTGCCGACGTCGGAGACGTCCATGGCCCGGACCATCTCTCGGAACGAGGCGTTTTCTGGGCAGCGCGACGACCTCTCGCGGTGGCTCGGCCCGCCCCTCTGCGGGTGTTACGTTACGAGGCAGGCCGGTAAGGTCAACCGGTTCCGCGAGCTGGCGCTGTCAGCGTTGTTCATCTGCCCAGCGCGGGGTTTCGGATTCCTGGTGCGCATGCTCGGCGGCGGGCAACGCAAGGTCGTCTCTTTCTACGTCGCGGTGCCGAAGCATCAGGAGGACACGCTGTCGGCTGCGTTGGTCGCGAGTCCGGCCCTCTTCAAGCAGCACGGGGTCCAGGCCGGCGCGGAAGAGCGTTCCCGGCGGGTCGTGCGCGACATGTTTCGGAAGCACGAGGACGAGGCTCGCGGCCTCGAGGCCATGTTCGCGCGCTTCGACCCGCTGGGGGTCCCATACGCGCTCGTGCCCGCGTTGAACGACGCAGGCGACCTCGTGTTTGCCCAGGAGGGTCAGTGCACGGAGGACGGCGCCGCCGACACGGGCCACGCCGCCGGCACGGACACGGACACGCCCGCGACCGCGGCCAATGGCGGGACAGCCGGTGCCGTCACGGTTGGCGCGCGGGCCGGCCAGCGGTCGGAACCGCGTGGCGCCCTGCCGTGTCCGCCCCGCCACGCGGTGGTGGGGCGCGCGGGCGCGCCCACGGAGACGATGCAGCAGGGCGACCTGGAGCGGGAATGGTCCCGGATCAGCGCGGCGCGGCCGCCGGTCTGGCGCAAAAACGAGCCGCTCGAGAAAGATACCGCGAGGTTCTTCAGGGACCTGTTTGCGCAGGTGCGGGCTGGAGATTCAGAGGTGTGTTTCCAGCAACTGAGCGGCGGGAAGAAGGATGTCAAGCACGGGAAGTCCCTTGAGCGCTACCGGGCGTACGCCGGGGCGAGCACCCTTCGGGACTTTCTGGCGAAACATGCGGCGCACAAGGCGAAACATGCGGCGCACAAGCGCAGCATTGAGGCCTCAAAAGACCTGGCCAACGACTTCCTTCGGCACCTGGTTGAGGTGCATCTGCGGTTCCGGGATGACCCAGCACCGGCTCCCGGTAGCGGCCCGAAGGGCAAGGCATCTGCGGCGGTGCTACGGCGGGGCACGGCGCCCCCGCCGGGCCCTGCGGTCGCGCCTGCCGCAGCGATGCCAGCGCAGCCCGTGGCGCGCGGGACGGGCAAGCGAAAGGGCCCGACCCCTAATGCCGCCGCGACGACGCTGCCGGCTCCCGGTAGCGGCCCGAAGGGCAAGGCATCTGCGGCGGTGCTACGGCGGGGCACGGCGCCCCCGCCGGGCCCTGCGGTCGCGCCTGCCGCAGCGATGCCAGCGCAGCCCGTGGCGCGCGGG
>Ga0181575_10004154_pt1 | contig 10168 bp, 11 predicted proteins | sample 101ome_23_FD_145599 | JGI IMG/M metagenome (GOLD analysis project Ga0181575, IMG submission 145599) | Coastal salt marsh microbial communities from the Groves Creek Marsh, Skidaway Island, Georgia - 101411CT metaG (spades assembly) | ecosystem: Environmental > Aquatic > Marine > Intertidal zone...
GAAGGAACTGCCCGGCGGCATGTGCGGCGAACAGTATTTGGCGGCGAGAAAAATGCTGCGCACATTAACCGCCCACATGCGGTCAAACTCATCCACCTCCATCCGCACCATGTAATTGCCACGGTGGGGAATGCCGGCGTTGCAGCAGACGACATTGATCTGGCCAAAGGCATCCACCGCGGCCTGTGCCATGGCCTGGTTCTGTGCTTCATCAGAGACGTCGATTTCGAAGGCAATAGCAACTGGCAGCGAGCTGGCAACCGCCTGGGCCCCTTCAAGATTGAGGTCAGCGACCACGACCGACGCACCATGGGCGCTGAACTTCCGGCACATGGCCTCACCAAAACCCGCGGCACCACCGGTGACGATCACGCATTTATCCTTGAATTCGTTCATCTCTGACTTCCCTCAAAACTATCTTCGAAACTATCCTCGAAACCATCCCCGAAACTATCCTCGAAACCATCCCCGAAACTATCCTCGAAAAAGGGTTAAACCACCGAAATGTCGGACCACCTCATCCCCGTTTATTTACCCATCAGGCGGTCAGAGATGATGCGCTGCATGATCTCTGACGTGCCTTCGAAGATTTTGGTCAGGCGCGCGTCGCGCCAGTAACGTTCCACCGGATAATGGGTGGTATAACCGGCGCCACCCATAATCTGCAGGCACTCGCTGGTGACGCGCTCCGACATTTCGGCCGCGAAGTACTTCACCATAGCGGCCTCCTTGTCGGCACGGCGGCCATGATCGATTTCATTACAGACGTAGTACATCAGCTGGCGGGCAGCTTCGATTTCGGTGGCTGCCGTCGCGATCTTGAAACGGATCGCCTGAAATTTGCCGATGGGTCGACCAAACTGTTCACGTTCATTGGCGTAGTCGATAGCGACATTGAGCGCACCCTGGGCAGCGCCGATTGAGCGCGCGGCAGTATGCGCCCTCGCCACTTCGAGGCCGCGCTGGATGCCGACAAAGCCACCGCCCATGGTCGCAGGCCCGCCGGCCTCATCGTCAGCGATATCGATCGCGGGAACGCGGACGTTATCGAAGTGCAGTTCCCAGGTTTTCCAGCCGTGGTAACCAATCTTCGGGATCGGGCTGCCCTGCACACCTGCCGGCAGCTCACCGCGCGGCTTCTCTACGGCGATACTCTTCATGCCGGCCTGGCGCGATTCGCTGTCGGTCTCCAGGCGGCAGATGACGCTGATGAAATCAGCACCATCGGCAAAAGTGCACCAGTACTTGTTGCCATTGATGATCCAGTCATCGCCGTCGCGCGTCGCGCGACAACTAACGCTGGCCATATCAGAGCCGGCATTGGGTTCCGACATGGCAAACGCACCGAGGTAATCACCGACGGCCATGCGTGCGATCTTTTCGTCCCGTTCCGGCCCGAACCCGGGGATCGAGCGCCAGAAGCCGTTACCGCGGGCAATGATGCTGGCAACGCTCATCCAGCCCCGGGCCAGTTCTTCGGCGATCAGGCAGAACTCGAACGCGCCAAGGCCAAGGCCACCTTTCTGTTCCGGGATCGTAATGCCGAAGTAACCCATCTCGCCCATCTTCTCAATCAGTTCGCGGGGGATGAGCCCCTTTTCCGGGTCCAGTGCATTGGCCACCGGCAGCACTTCGTTCGTGGTGAATTCACGCGCTGTCTGCTGCATCATGCGCCGTTCTTCTGTCCAGTAGCCGTCACTCACGGGCAAACTCCTTATCTATTATCGGTCCAGCCAGTGGCTTTTTTTCTTGATCAGTGCGGTGCGGTCTACCTGTGCGACCAGTTCCTTATTCTGATTAACACCGAAGTGGCGGAACACCACGATGCCCGCATCGTCCTGGTCACTGTCACGCTTCTCTAGCACCTTGCTGTAGGCATACAGGGTGTCGCCGTGAAAGACCATGGTCTTGAGGGTGATGTTGTCGAGACCGAGCTCAGCCAGCGCATTTTCGACCGTGTCCTGCGAGGCCAGGCCCAGTACCAGGGAAAAATTCACCCCGCCGTAACAGAGAATCTTGCCGAGCGGCGTCTTCGACATCTGGTCTTCATTAAAGTGGCCCTGAGCCGTGTTCATGACCATATTGGTAATATTGACGTTCTCAAGCTGGGTCATGGTCTTACCACGCGCGTGGCGGATGACCTGACCGACCTCGAAGTCTTCAAAGTAGTTGTCGGAGCTGGTGAGACTGGCGAGCTTACCCATCAGCCTTCTCCCCTTGCGCCACTTTCTTCACTTTTGCCCCGCCAATCTGGCCCTTCCAGATGGCAAGGTTAGAGCGCCGGTATTCGATAACTTTGCGACCATGCTGGTTAAAACCCTCGTTGAACCAGGTAATGATACCCCGGCCTTCGCTGGATTCTGATTCGCGCATCGCCTCGGTTTTCGACACGGCTGTCAGCGTGTCGCCGGGATAAACAGGCTCGAGATACTTCAGGTCATACACACCCAGGAAAGGTCCGCCGAGGCCTTCCGAGCAGATTTCGACCGTCAATCCCAGAATGACGTTGAACACCAGTTGCGGGCAGACCACCAGGTCCGGATGACCCAGTTCTTTCGCATACTCGCGATTGAAATAGAGCGGATTGTAGGCCAGCGTCAGGTGGGCAAACTGGATCGCATCGGCTTCTGTAATCGTGCGCCCCCAGTGGTGGTGAATGACCTCGCCGACCTCAAAGTCATGAAAACCCTGGCCGCGTTTGCGCAGTACGGCAGATGCCAGCACTGCCTCAAATTCAGATTGATCACTCACTGCCTGTGTCCTGTTGCATCGCTTTAATGTTGAACTCTGCCAGAATTTCTTCGGTGTGCTCTCCCAGGTTTGGCGGCCGCCGATAGAAACCGGCTTCCGTGCCGGTGAACTTGAACGGGGTATTCACTATCGCCACTTCCGGATTATCACCCGGCAGCTGGAACCGCGTAATCATGTTGCGAGCCGCCACATGCGGATCGTTGTAGATATCCTCCGCCGTATTCACGGGCCCACAGGGCACCTTGCCGCCAAGCCTCGCCACCACCTCATGCTTGGTCATCGAGGCGGTCCAGGCCGAAATCTGGGCTTCGACGAAAACCTGGTTCGCCCGTCGAATATAGGTGTTCTTACAGCGCTCATCGGCGATGAGGTCTTCCCGGCCCATTTCACGACAAAGCGTTTCCCAGTGATTAGGCCCCGGCGCGGCAATGGCAACAGCGCCGTCACTGGTCGGGTAAAGACCAAAGGGCATCAGGTTAGGGTGATGCTGGCCGCGCGGCCCGAGTGAACGCTGGCCCGGGTAGCCATAATTGGCCACCACGGTTTCGCAGAAGGCGAGCATGGCATCATACATGGCGATATCAAAAAACTGGCCCTGGCCGCTCTGGCGGGCATGGTGCACAGCTGAAACCACACCGAGTGCCATCAGCGTACCGGGAAAGATATCGCCGACGCTGACGCCACTGGGGTAGCCACCAGCGCCATCGTCCGGCCCGGTGATGTGGGCATGGCCACTCATCGCCTGGGCGACTATGTCGTAGGCGGGCCAGTCAGCATAGGGGCTCTCTAACGTTCGCGGGTCACCAAAGCCGCGGACACAGCCGTAGACGATCTGTGGATTCCGCGCTGCAATGACATCGTAACCAACACCGAGTTTGTCCATGACACCGGCCCGCATGTTTTCGACGATGGCATCGGCCTGTTCGCACAGCTGCAGCAGGATTTCGCGATCATCCGCCTGCTTAAGGTCAAGCACGATGCTGCGCTTATTGCGATTGGTCGAGGCGAAGTAACCGCCATAGTTCACACTGGCCGTTTCGGCTGCGTCGGGGTTGGCATAGTCCGGTGGCAGCGGTGCACCGCTGCGTGCCATGTCGCCTGTGGGGGGTTCAACCTTGATCACGTTGGCACCGAGATCAGCGAGCATACCTGTACCAAACGGCCCGGCCAGGGCCATGGTACAGTCAACGATCGTTACGTCCTTTAAGGGGCCCGTCGCCAGTGGATTCATCAGTCCGGCAGCCCCAGCACACGCTTGGCAATGATGTTCGCCTGCACCTCGTTGGTACCGCCGTAAATGGTCACAGCCCGACTGGCGAGCCATGACCGGGTCGCACCAATTTCGTCAGAGGCGAAGGCATCACCCTCCCAGCCTACCCCCTGGCTGCCCATGAGGCGGGCAACAAGATCCTGACGATCCTGGGACAGGGAGGAACCGTAGAGTTTGAATATCGACGTGGCGGCACCCGGGGTCCGACCACTTTTCGCCTCTTCACCCGCCCGCCGCTGGGTGGACTGGAAAGCTGCACTGCGCATCTTCCAGCGAATCACTGCATCGCGCATATACACATCGGCGATCCTGCCATCCTGCAAACCCAGGTAGTCGCGGCCAACATCCGCGACATCAAGGTCAATCGTCACGCCCACCGGTCCGGACCGACCAATACTGGGGCCAAGGCCACCCTGGCCGGAACGTTCATGCTGCAGCAGGCGCTTACCTACTGACCAGCCATCGTTAAGCGTGCCAATCAAATCCCGCTTTTCTGCGATCGCGTTATCAAGGAAGGTCTCGCAGAAGTGCGAACCGCCCGAGATGAGCTGAATCGGTTTGACCGTGACGCCGTCCTGGTCCATCGGCAGCAGCACAAAACTGATGCCCTGGTGTTTCGGCACCTCGTTATCAGTGCGCACCAGGCAGAACATCCAGTCCGCAAACTGGGCACCGGAAGTCCACACTTTCTGGCCATTGATAAGGAAGTAATCACCCTTGTCTTCCGCCTGGGTACGCAGGCTGGCGAGGTCGGAACCGGCACCCGGCTCACTGTAACCCTGGCACCAGTTCGCGCCCCCCTGTGCAATCGTTTTCAGATGACGCTGCTTCTGGTCTTCCGTGCCGTATTCCAGCAGCGTCGGGCCGAGCATACGGGTGCCCATGTTGCGCAGAGGCGGTCTTGCGTCAATGGCCGCCATCTCTTCGTACAGGACCTTGGTCGCGTCAACAGAAAGACCACCGCCGCCGTATTCGGTCGGCCACATCGGCACCGTCCAGCCACGCTCCGCCATAATCTCGAGCCAGGCCTGGGTATCGCGATCGTAGGTCTTTTTCGTCGTGCCGAGATGAATCTCGCCTTCACCCCGCGCGCCTGCCGGGCAGTGTTCGACGAGCCAGCCGCGTACATCCTGCCTGAAATCCTGTAACTCACTCATGGACTCTTCCTCAAATCCTGCGGATTGTTATCCTTGCTGGTAAACACTATACCAGCGATCGAACCTGCTAGAGCGTCGGCCCACCGGCATAAACCATGAAGCCGCGCCCCATGGCATGGGCCGACCAAAGACTGTCGAACCCGGCCGCTTCAATTGCTTTCGCTTCTTCAACCAGATGATGGGGGTTCGGCCCATCGGCCTGGGTCAGCAAGGCACCTAATCGCATCGTCAATTCTCCTCGTTAGTCCCGGATGTTGCCGAAATTGCAGGGAACTCGCCAGCCACTGGCGCATCCGCACCGAGTTGTATTTAATGGTCCCAGTTTAGGAGTCCTTTGATGAAACTTGCGATAGAGATGAGCGGGATCAACCCGGGTAATCTCCAGTTAACCGTGGACTGGCTGCGCCACGCCGAAAAACTGGGCTGTAGCATGGCGTTCTCGGCTGAGGCCTGGTGGAGTGATGCGGTAACCCCGCTCGCCTTTCTCGCGGATAAAACCAACACCATCAAACTGGCGACAGGCATCATGCAGACGACAGCACGAACCCCAGCGATGACTGCCATGACTGCCCTGACCCTGCATGACCTGAGCGGCGGGCGCTTCGTACTCGGCCTGGGTGCCAGCGGACCGCAGGTGGTTGAAGGCCTGCATGGCGTGAAATACAACCCGGCGCTGTCACGTCTCCGTGATACCGTGAATATCTGTCGCATGATCTTCCGCGGCGAGAAAGTCACCTACGCCGGCAAAAGCATTCAGCTGCCACTGCCTGACAGTGAGGGCAAGGCCATCAAAATCGCACACGAACCCACGGACATCCCCATTTACCTGGCGACGCTCGGCCCTAATTCCCTGCGCTACACCGGCGAGGTGGCGAACGGCTGGCTCGGCACCTCGTTCTCACCGGATCACCCGGAAGCCCACCTCGACTATCTTCGCGAAGGTGCCGAAAAAGCCGGCCGCAGTCTCGACGACATTGATCTCTGTGTCTCGACGCGCATCGAGATCGGAGATGACCTGGAGACGATGATCGACAAGCGGCGCCCCGCCGTCGCCTTCAATATGGGCGGTATGGGTTCGGCTGACACCAACTTTTACAACGATGCCTTTAAACGGGCCGGTTATGCAGACGATGCCCGCTCCATCCAGCAGCTGTGGCTCAACGGCAAGCGGGAGGAAGCGGCGCGGCGCGTACCGGATGCCATGGTGACGGAATTCCAGGTACTGGGGCCGCGAGAACTTATCAAGCAACGCCTGATGAAATACCGCGATGCCGGCATCACCACACTCAAACTTGGTCTCGATGGCGCCGGCCCCCTGGGCCCTGCCCGCTTCGAACTGCTCGAAGAAATCGTCGACATTACGAAAGACATTTAAATCCGATACACGCGAAAACAGACAGCTCATCAAAGGTAGCCATCATGAAACTCTACAAAGTCGCACTCGCACCCAACCCCACCAAAGTCATGCTGTACATCGCCGAGCGGGCCGAACTGGGCACCGAGATGGGCATTGAGCAGATCACCGTGAATACGGTCAAGGGGGAACAACGCCAGCCCGACCACCTGGCCCGCAACCCGTTCGGCACCGTGCCGGCGCTGGCACTGGACGACGGCAGCCACCTCGTCGAGTCCCTCGCCATCATCGCCTACCTCGAGGACAAGTTTCCGGCGGGCGCCCTCATCGCAGGGACGCCGGAAGAAAAGGCCCATGCAAGAGATGTGGAACGCATCATTGATATTCGCGTCGCCGGCCCCATTGGCGGCTACGGTCACGCGGTGAACTCACCTTTGGGTTATCCGCAGGATCTGGAAAAAGCGGACCAGCTGCTGGGTCAGATGCAGAGGCCTCTCGATCACCTCGAGGGATTACTGTCAGATGGCCGACCGCTCTTCCTGGGCGAGAGGGTATCAGTGGCTGACTGTACCCTGCAGGCCTCGCTGCAGTTCATGCGCTTTGTGGAAGCCGATGTGCTCGGTGAACGACCCTTGCTGCGCGCCTGGGATGAACGCTACCGCGCCCGCCCGGCAGCCCAGAAGGTTCTGAAGTGGTGACGTGGTGAGGGTTTAGGAGGCGGCGAGCCGGGGTGATACCCCGGTTCGCCTCTTTCGCTGGATTAAGTGCCGGTCCACTTAGGGGCGCGCTTCTCGGCAAAGGCAGCGGGCCCTTCTTTTGCATCGTTGGAAGAAAAGACTTCTTTCATGAGCGGTGCCTGCATTTCCCAGAGCTGGTCTTCATCGATGCCTCGGGCTGCGGCTTGCACCAGCGCCTTGGAAGCAGCGACCGCCAGCGGCGCGTTTTCCGCGATTCGTTCGGCCCAGGCAATCGCGGCATCACAGGCACCACCGGGCTCTGTGACTTCACTTAAGAGACCTGCCGTCAACGCTTCTTCAGCCTCGATGTGCTCACCCGTCACAGCGAGTTCCATCGCCTTGGTGAAACCGACGCGCGCACCGAGGCGCATGAGGCCGCCACCGGCAGCAAACAAACCTACCTTCACTTCACGAATACCGATCTTGGCACCTTTTGATGCGACCAGCAGATCGCAGGTCAGCGCCAGCTCACAACCACCGGCCAGCGCGAAGCCTTCGATGGCTGCAATCAGCGGCTTCTTGCTGCCGTTGCGAATGAACGTATTCATGGGGCCAATGTCTTCACCGCGGGCGAACGCTTTCAGGTCCATTCCGGAGCAGAAACCACGACCGTTGCCGGTCAGCACGCCCGCTGTCAGCGAGTCGTCGGCATCCAGTTCCTGTACGGCGTTCCAGAGACCGTGGGAAAGATCCCCATTGATCGCATTCATCGCATCCGGACGGTTCAGGGTAATGATCATGACGCGGTCGCGTCGCTCCACCAGGACGGCGGGTTCAGTTGCTTCACTCATGGTGCTAGTTGCTCCTGTCTAGGGGTTAGAAAATGGTGGAGCCACTATATATCAAGAAAAAGTGTTTTTGGGGGTGCGTTGCCCTTACGCGAGATGCGAATCGTGATGGAATATCACGATTCACATCGCGCTGTCGGGGCTAATGGGCTAGCCCATTAGCGCCATACCACCACCACCGGCCATGACGATCAGGCAGATGCTGCTCAGGACAAACAGGAGGAACCTCAGCATGACAATATTGACCGTCGCGTGAACAACACTGTGAATGACACGGAGTCCCACGTAGCCCCAGGCTGCATAAAGGTAAAGGCCTTCATCGCCGAGCCCGATCATTGCAAGGATTATCACCGTGGCGTAAAAAGCCGTGGGCTGCTCGAACAGGTGGTTGTAATTATCCGCCTTCCACTGGATCTCCTTCGGCATCTGGTCGCCCAGATCCCTGGTTCTCTGCCCGGCTTCCGGCCCCATGTTCTGGCTGGCGATATACGGCAAGCGGGTTGCCGCCATCCAGCACAGCATGATCATGGACCACAACACCAGTACGAGTGGCGGTAGCAGTATCGGGGCAACGTTCCCCATCAGGTCTGCCATCATATCTCCCTCCTTATTGTTTTCTATTTATCGATGGTCCGCTCCATCTTCCAGAATTGCGCCACTTTATCTAGCAGCGGTTTGGATCAGAGGACCGTACTCGACGTTTTTTGACCGCGCATCAATTTGTTTGTCAGCAAATTAGTTTAGAATGGCGTCGCTACTCTTTTTACGCGGTTATGACAAACCTCAATTACGACATTGCTGGAAACCCGGACGGACCGGCCCTGCTGCTGGTCCACGGATTTCTGTCGAGCAACGCCCAGTGGCTGCCAAATATCGAGGCCCTCGGGCAACATTTCAAACTGGTTCTGGCAGAACTTTGGGGCCACGGTCGCTCGCCCCTGCCACCGGCAGACCACTATGCCATCTACGCGTATCTCGGCGCGTTCGAGCAGATCCGTGCGGAACAGGGCATTGCTGAATGGGGATTGATTGGCCAGTCCTACGCTGCCGGCCTCACCTTGCGGTATGCCATCAGCCAACCGGCGCAAACAACGGGCATTGTCGTCACCAATTCCGCATCCGCTTTCGGCGATATCAGCGCCGCTCGCAAGGCACGCAGTACCTACCGGGAACGCCCCGAGGTTCGGCCCGACAACCGGCATATGCCGATTCACCCGATTTACGCCCGGCGCCTGCCGGAAGACATCAAAGCCGCCCTGGTGGAGGCCGCAGACAATACACCTGCAGAGGCCATCGACCGTGGCGGTCACCTCGCGCCGGACCTGAAAGCCATGCACCTGCTGGCTGAGCTGCAGGCGCCTTTCCTGCTGGTCAATGGACGCTTTGAGCGAGGTTTCCAGGATGCCCGGCACGAACTGGCGCAGCGGTACCCCGCGCTTGCCATCAAGGACATAGAAGGCGGGCACGCCATCAACATTGAGGCGGCCGACGACTTCAATGCAGCCGTGATTGATTTTTTTCTGAGCCCGCTACAGTCCGAAAAACAATAAGCGGCGCCGGCAAATAAATAACAAGAAGAACCGGAATCCCCTATGGCCGAAACTGCACCCAGGCGCCGCACCCAGCAAGAACGCAAGGCCGAATCCGAACGGCAGATTCTTCGCGCCGCCGCGCGGATATTTGCCCGCCAGGGCTACCTCCGCACCACGCTGAATCAAGTCGGCGAGGACGCTGGCTACACCGGTGGTCTGGTCAGCCACCGTTTCGGCTCCAAAGCGGGCTTACTCAAAGCTGTGATCACCAGCAGCGGTACCCGCTTCCTGCAGGACCAGATCGGCGCTTCGCTCGAAACGGAATCCGCTGAGACAGCCCTGAAAGACTATATCGCCATTTACATGGAGGAAGTTACGCTGCGGGAAAGCTACCTGCGTGCGCTCTACGTCATCATGGGCGAAGCACTCGGTGGCGATGAAGAAATCCAACACGCGGTCGCTGCATTCAACCAGCGTACCCGGCGCCGCATCACCAGCATCGTGCAACGCGGTATCGACAATGGCGAATTTAACAAGGGCGTTGCAGCGGAAGACGCCGGCGTATTGATCATGGGCCTG
>Ga0181575_10004167_pt1 | contig 10154 bp, 5 predicted proteins | sample 101ome_23_FD_145599 | JGI IMG/M metagenome (GOLD analysis project Ga0181575, IMG submission 145599) | Coastal salt marsh microbial communities from the Groves Creek Marsh, Skidaway Island, Georgia - 101411CT metaG (spades assembly) | ecosystem: Environmental > Aquatic > Marine > Intertidal zone...
AAGGAAGAATTGACTACTCCACTTCCAAGTGTTGTTGCACTAAGGACATCGGTGCCATCAATCTTATATGTTTTGCTAGATGCAAGATTTAAATTCTCACTAGACTTGAGTGAAGTATTGCTATGATCATATAAGAAAGTATTGTCAGGACCGATTTGAATACCAGCACCATCAGCAAGTGAATCAGTCGTAGCAGTGGTCGCAATACCTACGATAAAGTCTGCAAGTTCAATGGTTGTAGAATTAATTTGAGTTGTTGTACCATCTACATACAAGTCACCTTTAATTCTTACACTACCAGTATTATCTCCAACTGCAGATGGATCAATGAATATTTCTTCTGGACCACTGATTGTGTCGGAAGAAATTCTAATCGCAGATCCTTCTGCTCCGGTGGCAAAAGATGTTGCCGTCAGAATTCCACTAGCGGAGTTGAATGTCAGGTTTGAACCACTCTTAGCAGCAAGATTACCAGAAGCACCAGTGGCAAATAATACGTTACAATTGGTATTAGTTGACTCATCATCAACAACAATAAATGTTGATGATGATGCGAGAGTTGCATTAGATGCAGTTCCCGTTAAATTGCCTACAAAAGATGTTGCGGTGATAATCCCAGTAATATCAATATTACCAGTGCCGTCAATATTACTGCTGTTAAGATCTAAGTTTCCACCTAATTGTGGTGTAGTGTCTTCTACAACATTAAATAATCCACCAGTTCCAGCGACACCAGTTATTCCAGATCCATCACCTACAAAAGATGTTGCGGTGATAATACCAGTAATATCAATATTACCAGTGCCTTCAATATTATTGTTGTTAAGATCTAAGTTTCCACCTAATTGTGGAGTGGTGTCAACAGATATATCTCCAGGAATTGTGATGGTTGCCGTGCTTCCAATACCAGCAGTTGCAGTTACACCAGGTCCGACAAAATTTAATGTTGCAAAAGTAAATCCAATTCCTACATCACTTCCTTCTTCCTGAACTTGAAGACCCCCTATTTTTCCACCAATAATATCTTCAAGATTTCCACCAGATCCGTAGTAAGACGTAGCACTAATAATTCCTGTAGAAGCATATAATGTAATATCGTTTCCAACATTAATATCACCAGAAGTAGTAATGATACCAGTAATATTAATATTACCAATACCATCTATACTATAACCGTTGAGATCCAAATTTCCACCAAGTTGTGGTGTAGTATCTTCTACAAGATTGAATAATCCACCAGTTCCGGCAACACCAGTTATTCCAGATCCATCACCTACAAATGAAGTGGCAGTAATGATACCAGTGATATCAATATTACCAGTTCCGTCAATGTTATTACCATTAAGGTCTAAGTTTCCACCTAATTGTGGTGTGGTGTCATTTACCAAATCAGTATTGATTCCATCTAAATATTGACCATCACCATAATAAGTAACAACACCAGATACTGCAGTTACAATGCCAGAAGATATCTCAACTGTTCCGAGTGTTGCAATTCCAGAAATATTGAGATTTCTCCAACTGTTCGCAGAACCCAGATCATAAGTATCAGCAGCAGAAGGGTCTAATCCACTATCAAAACGACCAGTAGCTGTAATAGTGTCCGAAGTTGCATTACCAAGATCTACATTACCATCTAATGTTGTATTACCATCAACACTTAAACCAACACCATTTAAGAGTTGCAGTTCATCAGACCTTTGACGGCTTACAATAACAAAAGAACCATTTCCTTTAATTGCAGTTTCAATTAAACCATCTTCAGTTCCAAGTGTTTCATCAAGAATTTTACCAGTTATTTTTGCATAATTTTCGTCAGCATTATTATCATTTCTTCCCTTGAACATTATTTGTCCAAGATAATCTGCTGGTGCTGGAGATGCGCTATTTCTATAAAGTGTTAGTTCTGGAGCAGCAGAAGATCCAGCATCTGTTGATTCCAGAGTAAGACTATCAAATGTTGGAGTATCAGATAAAGTAACCGTAGAAATTCCATTAGCACCTGTAGTTGCGGTTGCCTGAATATTTCCACCAACAAAATTAATTGTCCCAATACTGCTAGCAGTTCCTACATTTACACCTTCATCCTGAACTGTTATACCACCAAAATTGCCAGATGCTGCAGTAACACTATCCCATACTGGAGCAGAACCATTCCAAAGAAGAACTTGACCAGTTCCTGCTCCTGTCGCATCAACAAAAGTTGTTGTTCCTTCAGCAGACTGATAAGGAATATCTCCAGCATCTCCACCAGCAAGATTAGTTGCCGTGACAGCAGTACCGACACTTAATTCTCCTTCTGATTTTCCATCTAGAGTATAGGCAGTTGTTGCGAATGAAGCTGTTGATGCTGTACCAATAAATTGAAGTGCGGTTACAATTCCAGAAGCAGCATTGATTCCAGAAGAATTGATCGTTACAGCAGATCCAACAATTACTTCAGATATTGTAGATACGCCAGTTGTTACATCAATATTAGATGTAATTATATCTGGTAGTCTATCATCACTGATAGTTCCTGTAGTGATGTTAGCACCATTAGCAAGATTAGTAGCAGTGGTTGCAGTACCAGTTACATTGCCAGTTAAGTCTCCTACAAAACCACCAGTAGAAGTAATAATGCCGCTAGTATTGGCATCAAAACTGTTGGATAAAGTAACTGCCAGATCAACATTACCAGTACCATTAAAGGATACGGCACTAGCAGTAGCAACATCACCAGAAACACTAAAGTCTCTTGCGGTTTCTAATTTGGTTGCGGTAGATGCAACACCAGTTAAATTAGCAGTAATAGTACCAGCACTAAAATTACCAGAACCATCTCTGGCAACTATTGTACTTGCTGTATTAGCATCAGTAGCATTGGAAGTAACTGTAAATGTAGCGGCACCAGAATTATCATAGGTTGCCGAACCACTTAATCCAGTTCCAGCAGTACCAAGTGTTAAAGTATTATCAAGAGTACCAGTAATAATACCAGAAGCATTGATGTTTCTTACAACTGATATGTCGTTTTCTGTGACTTGTACATTGCCAGCAGCAAGTCTTGTTCCAGTTGGGAATTGAGTGCTTCCAATACCAACAGCATAGTTTGATAACCAGGCATCGGTTCCAAGACCAGAGAAAGTTCCTGCCTTAAACCACATAATCTTCTTATATGTGGTTGGTACTGTCTCAATACCAGCAACATATAAATCTACAAGTGGATTGCCTTCGGTAGATGCAATCGCAATACCACCATGATTGGCAGTATTATCAGTAGCAATATCATTACCCAGTCCATCAGTTCTTACACCAAGAATCAAGTCGGCGTCAGCAACAGTTAATGTCTGTGTGAATAACGTTGCGGTCGTTCCACCGATTGTAATATTTCCATCAACATTCAGGTTACGATTAATCTGAACGTCTCTATTGACTTGTAAATCTTGAGTTATTGTTACGTCATCAGGAAGTCCAATTTGTGGTGTAGAACTCTCACCTGTTCCACCAGTAACTTCTATTTCATTTGTTGTTCCAGTGATTGACTGAACATAATCACCAGAAGTGTAGGTTCCAAGAGCAATAGAATCTGGAGTAATAGTGGCAGCAAGTGCTACATTTCCAGTACCATCAAAAGATATTGCTGGAGCAGTTACAAAACTTCCAGTAATTGAAAAGTCTCTTGCATTTTGTAACTTAGTGGCAGTTGATGCAACACCAGTCAGATCTCCAGTTACATCGCCAACTAAATCGGCAGTGATTGTTCCAGCACTAAAATTACCAGAACCATCTCTGGCAACTATAGTTCCACCCGTATTGGCATCGGTAGCATTACTGGCAACAGTGAATGTTGCGGCACCAGAGTTATTATAAGTTGCCGAACCACTTAATCCAGTTCCCGAAGTAGCAAGTGTTAAATCATTATCAAGTGTGCCTGTCACAATGCCAGCAACAATACCAGCACCAGTTATTGTTGTTGCCGAACCAACTGTTAATGAAGTAGAAATATCTACAGAAGCATTAACGTCTAAGTCGGAAGCAAAGGTTGCAATACCTGCTACATTAAGTTCATCTAAGTCACTTAATCCATCTACCGTTAAATCAGTAGAAATATCTACAGAAGCATTAACATCTAAGTCAGAAGCAAATGTTGATAATCCAGATACGTTAAGTTCATCAAGATTAGTTAATCCATCAACATCCAATCCAGCATTGGCATCAATATTAGAAGCAAAAGTAGCAATACCTGCTACATTAAGTTCATCTAAGTCACTTAATCCATCTACCGTTAAATCAGTAGAAATATCTACAGAAGCATTAACATCTAAGTCGGAAGCAAAGGTTGCAATACCTGCTACATTAAGTTCATCTAAGTCACTTAATCCATCAACATCTAATCCAGCATTGGCATCAATATTGCCACCAAATGTTGATACTCCTGTAACATTTAAGTCAACAAAACTACTCCCAGCACCAGTTACCGTAAGTTTATCTACGGTTAGAGTATCTCTAATAAACGCATCACCTCTAACATCTAACTGATAGTCTGCATCAAAGATTGTTGTACCAATACCAGCACGACCAACAACCTCTAATACTTTTACATTTTCCGTACTATCAAGAATACCAATCTTCTGATTAGCATTTCTACCACTTAAAAACTTGGCGCTAAGAAACTGTTCCATTTTTAGATATTAGTTAAGTGTTTCTAAGATACTTCCGATGAATTTAATGCCGCTATTGGTGTCTGCTGAGAAAACGAGAACATCGTTTGCCTCAACAACCAACTTTCCAGCAAGAAGGTTCGCACTATCATTTGCTGGAATTGTAAAGTCTTTCAAAATTTCTGTAGTAACGGCAGTTCCAGCAACAGTTCTTTGATGTGAAAAAGAAATAGTATGAGAAGTAGAATCAATATTTGATGCTTGAGCTAAAAGAACAACTCCACTATATCCTACAGGAGCAGTATAAATTCCAACATTAGATGTTGTTGATACATGTGTAATTGTCTTAAAAACATTAAGTGCAAGTGCCATTGGTTTATATTCCTCCTATTAACTAAGTGCGAGAATGAATGGCGTCATTGTTGAGAACAAACTCTTTGAATAGAATGTTCCACTGATTGTTCCCGTTTGTTGATTAATTTGTACACCCTCACCAATTCTAAAATTACCAGATTGATCAGTGCTGGTGAAAACAACCAATCCACCATTACGAGATATAGTTTCATTTGCCTGAATTGGAACACCACCACTTTGAGGAAGTGCAGTTCTAATTGATGTTCCCGAACCAATGTACTCAAATGAGTGTCCCGATGCTAGAACTCTACTTTGTTTAAAGAATGGTGCCGTACTACCAACACCAACAGCATAAGGAACATTCTCAGTAAGAGTTACTGTAGTAATTCCAGAAACAATTGGTGTAGAACTCTCAACAACATAATATGTTGGGATCATATTTGCAGTTCCCGTGGCAGTATTTACCCCAACACTTGGTGAACTAAACGTCACTGTTGGGGGAGTTGGTCCATAACCACGACCATTAGAAACCATCTCTACAGCAGTCACAACTCCATTCTCTACTTCGGCAACAGCAGTGGCAGGAACTGACCAATCCTCCGATGGTTCTCCGATTGTTATGGTTGCCGTGCCAGTATATCCAGATCCACCAGAGTCAATCGTAATTCCACTAACGGTATAATAAAGTTCATCCAAATAAATTACCTGACCATCAAATGGTCTTGGAACATTGATGGAGACAGTCCCTCCAGAATTATAAGTGTGTGCTAATGTAGAAACTCCAATGTAAGCCGTGAAAGAATCTGATGTTGGCGAATCTACAACTTCAAAAACATATCCATACTTACCAGAGGGAAAAGTTGCAATTCCCGAACCAGAAGTACATGTAAAACCAAGTCCAGAAATGGTAACTCCCATTCCAACATTAAAATTATGTGCCGAATCAACTGTAATTGTTGTTAATCCAGTTACATTATCATAAGTTGCATCAGTGACATTCAGAGTCGGAACACTTACATCAAATGAAAACTGTGAGGAGTTTGCAGCGGCAGCAGTAGTGACAATTCCTGTATATTTTCTTGAACTAACTCCATCAGCAATTAATCCATTTGTTCCGAATGAAGAGTTAGAGTTTGTTAGATCACAAGCAGCACCACTCTCACAAATGATTGCCGTCTCATTACAAATAGTAAACATTGAAACCAATTGAGCATAACCTTCATTGGTTATTGATGCTCCGATACCACCTTGATTATACTGTGTATAGGAGTCAAGAACCATTGATTTAGTTTGACCAATTGCCTTTGCCCCATCAATTTTAAGTCCAATGCTATTGGGAATAAAATTTGTACAGTTCTGAATATAAGGCGATTGATCAAAGTATCCTACTTTAGTAGGATTAAATGCAAAAATTGCCTTTCCAGAATCCATTGATCCCGTGAAAGACATCTCTGCAATATAATTTCCATTTGCAACATGGAAAAGATCTTCATCACTATTTTGAGGTTGTACTGATACTTCTCTTAAACTATCACCAACAATAGAAACTTGTTCAGGAATAACTACGGGGTTGTTCTCTATATAAGTCCCAGCACTAACTCTAATAACCGTGCCTGTTGAAGACGCTGCGATTGCTCCTGCGATTGTTGCTTTTGCGTCTCCGAGTTTTTGTCCTGTGTTTGTGTCGCTTCCGTCTTTTGTGACATATAAAATATTAGTTACTGTTGCTCCAGCACCTACCCTTACAATATCTGTGCCAATTCCAGTCCTTACACGCTTGGTATAAAGTTCGGCATCATATGTATTAAGTGCTAATTCTCCTGTCTGTAGGTCACCAACCTGTGGAATTTTCCCAGGTACGGCAGACCGTTTAATCCGAATCGGAGTGGCCATTTATTCTTATTCGGTATGTACCAGATAAGACAGTATATACTGTCCTTTTGATTTATTTATAAAACCTCAGGAAGCATTGTTTCTTCTTTGTCTGTATCTGTAAAGATTTGCAGGAGGTTCTGGTTTCATCCAATTCTTAATCTTTTCATATCTCTCAATATCAAAAAACTCCTGGGAGAAATACCATTCTTCCCAAGGAGTATGACCCTTGTCTTGATTACATTCGTGGCAGGCACACACACAGTTCTTGGTGAAATCTGCTCCACCCTTAGAACGAGGAACAACGTGGTCTATTGTGAGGTTCTCATCAGACCCACAATAGGCACACTCTAAATCCCATTCTTCCTTTATCTTTGCCCTCCATAATCTTTTCGCTTCGGCAGAACTTGTTGTTTGGAGGTTAAAGACATAGGCTTGGGGATTGTTGTAGAGAGGCATAAGAAATTGCGTCCTACTACTATTTAGATTCCAAACCTCCCTTTAGTTACATCGTAGTTTTGTTCTACTTCTGCTGCTGTGAGTAATCTACTATAAACTTTAGCATTGGAAACTTTACCATTATATGGAGCTAGTGGAGAATTTGCCACATTCGCTCCAACCATGGCACCAATAGCAAATCTAGCTGCAGTATCTTGAATGTCACCCCAAGAACCATTGCTGTATGTTACTGTTGCTGCTTCGTTTTGTCCATTCACATAAAATGTAAATCTACCTGCAGCATCAATAGATCCATCATAAACAAGTACAATATGATGCCATGAACCAGCAGTTAAATTAGCACTGGAAGTAGTATACTGTCTCGATTGTGCTGTTGATGGATTAAAACTGGCAAAAGAACTTACCTCATCATTACTTAATTTTATGTAAAATTCTCTATTATTTTCTGAAAAATTACTGTCACCCTGTTTTGATATCAAATGCTGACTAGATTCACTCACAGTGTCTGGGTTTATCCAGATTTCCATAGAAAACTTTTTATCCGCACCAGCGATAATATCATCAAAAGTATCTCCTAAATCAATATAATCATTAGTCCCATCAAAGACAATAGACCCACCATCAGCACTACTAAAAGTAGGTCCATTCGTTAGAGTGCCATTATTACTTCCACCACTCAAATCAGTCCAAGTAGTTCCACTACCAGGATAAGAAGTAGAAGCACCGGCATCAAGATTTAAAACTATACCATCTTGGATTACACCTTTTGTGGCAATATGAGTTCTTCCTTCATTTGTTCCATCCGTCCACCAATCTGCAGGTCCTGAAAATACTCCCATCAGACATACCTCCCTTTGAGTGCATTGTAGTTTTGTTGGACTTCTGCTGCTGTTAGTCCTTTATTGTACATTTTTACATTAGAAATCTTACCATCAAAATAATTTCCAAGTACATTTGTGCCATCCAATTCGGCACCAATTAAAAATGCACAAAGATATAAAGATCGACTAACAGTGCTAGCATTACTTGCTATTTGAGTTCCGTCCAAATAAACTTTCAAACCTCCAGTCGTATGAGTTGCCGCAAGATGATGCCACTGCCCAACTGTTACAGTCCCATAATTTCCAAGATTTGAATGATTATAATAAAAAGCTATCCTACAAGTTCCACTATCATCACGAACACCTAACAATAAAGTATTTTCATTCCCATTATTATAATTAAATGCAATCATACACTCAAATACACTAGGATTAACATCAGTATTAAACCAACATTCAATTGACCATGGATCTGATGTGGAAGTAAAAGTATCTAATATTGTATCCTCTCTTATACGATCACCAGCCCCATCAAACTCAAAGTATTTTGCTGTAGATGGTCCAACAGAAGTTAAGGTTGGAACACCAATAATAACCTGAAAACTATGAGCACTTGGACTTGCATCAACATTCGTCGCTCCCTGACAACACAAAAGTTTTGTATTCGTAACAGCAGTCAGTGGAGAAGATGGTGGTGTGAAGTCTGATGTGTAGAGTGCAGTTCCTTTGACTACACGGACGTTGGAGATATTACCAGTAATTAATTGTGTTGCTATGTCATTAGAACCAATGGTAAAACTTTTATTGCTATTATGAAGAGATGTAGAACTTGATGTGGTCGTTCCAGCAGTTCCATTTATATATGGGGTAAAAGTGCTTCCGCTACGAACAAGTGCTATATGATACCATCCATTCGCAGAAGCAGCTCCCATAACAACTGCGCTAGCAATACTCCAAGTTGATCCATTACCAGAGAGATAATATACCCAATTTGTACCAGTGTGTTGAATTGCGTAACTAGCCTGATTATCTGTTCCTGTTCCTTTGCAAACAAAAGACTGAGTGCCAGAAACATTTAATAGATAAGCCCACCCCTCAATAGTAAAATCGTCAGTTCCCAAATCAAAATCAGCACTATCAGCAATACTCAAATATTCGGTGCTTCCATCAAACTCTACATATCCAGCCTCAGAAAACGGACCATCACTATGAGATATTCCACCAGTTAAAGTTACATCGTTACCATTACGACTTGCATCTGTCCAAGTGGTTCCAGACTTCCAGGATTTGGAGTTCTGTGCGTCCAGTGCCAATACAAGTCCGTCAGTTACAATGCGTGGTGAGTGTCCGAGTCCCATTATGCGTACCTCCCTTTGGTTGCATTGTAGTTTTGTGTAATTTCTGCTGCTGTAAGTCCTTTGCCTTTGTAGATTTTGAGAGCGGATACTTTGCCATTCAACCTACCAGAAGATGCAGTATAAGCACCGATTCTTGGTCTTGGAGAACCAGAGTTTGCAGTGAATGAAACACTGCTGGATACAGATCCCGAACTATCTCCATTTACATAAAGATAAATGGTGTTGCTTATTCGACATGCAGCAAAATGATTCCAACTGCCGTCTGCAATTACAGATGAACCAATGTAATTAAGTTCACCAGTATTGCTCCAAACATATATCCGTCCATTGGGAGAATTTAATATAATCTGAAAGTTCCCGTTGGCATTTCCAGTGGGACCATCCAGCATAAATATCCTTCTGTAAGCACCATCTGCACCATAGACCGAAGTATTGACCCATCCTTCAACAGTAAAATCTCCTGTGCCGAAATTAAAATCAGAGGATGCTCCAATATCAACATAATCATTAGACCCATCAAAAACAAAGGCACTTTTAGGGAAACCTAAGTTTGCTTCTGCACCTCCATTAGCAGTAATAGTATGAGCACTAGAACTTGCATCGGTAATGGTATTTCCCTGACAGGTTAGAAGTTTTGTATTCGTAAC
>Ga0181575_10004171_pt1 | contig 10152 bp, 11 predicted proteins | sample 101ome_23_FD_145599 | JGI IMG/M metagenome (GOLD analysis project Ga0181575, IMG submission 145599) | Coastal salt marsh microbial communities from the Groves Creek Marsh, Skidaway Island, Georgia - 101411CT metaG (spades assembly) | ecosystem: Environmental > Aquatic > Marine > Intertidal zone...
CACTTGAAGCATATCCCTGTCCTTTTTGTCTTACTTTGACTACCGCAATTGCAACTTCTTTAGCCGGTTCTTCTGAAGTATATACGAGAAAGTTATCGCCGTTCTCATCTTCTTTCATAGTTAATCCAGCTTTAAAATCATTGTAGTTATCAATACCAAAAACTCTTTGAAGTGTTTTAGGGTCTGCAGATAATCCACCAATTGCCATTTTTTCTTCACCTTCTAATAAAGATTTCATTGGTAGTTTTTCTGCCAAGGCATTTAAACATCCTTCTTTTGCTTCTTCATCTTCAACTAAAAATTGGATAGTATCGTTTTGATATCTTTTAATTGAGCCAGTTGGAAACTTACCATCTTCACCCCTTTCATACCCAATATGATTATTTAAAAATTGTCCAGCTGTAGTTTTTTCAGTATTCCCTTCAGAAATTTCTTTTGCTCTTTGACAAGCGGCATGCATAATCAAAAACTTTTTAAATCTTGTTTTATCACCTGTACCAAATGTTTGTTTAAATCTTTCTAAATCTACTGGTGGTGGAATTGGTAGTGATTCTAATTTAGTAATTATTTCTTCTGCCTTTGGTTCAATTTTATATCCTTTTTTTGCATCACCAGAAACTACCCCTAATGCTTGTAGAGTTTGTCTTAACTCTTTATTTCCCATTACAGACTCGGAAGTCAGAATTGTTTTATCAATTTGTAAAGTTTGAGCATTTTTACCATATTCAATTGGTCTTTCTATTTCACCTTTTTTATACTCATCAATATCTGCAGATTTAGGAACATTTGATGACCATTTCTTAATATCAGTTACAACTCCATTGTAAATGTTTGCAGTTGTATCTTTTTTGAGTGATATTTCATCTAAAACAGGTTTACCATTAACAGATAATTTAACATACATATCTGATGAGAATCCTTTGTTTTTATTATAATCCGAATTTCCTAATGATTCAAATTCATTTGGAACATCCCATGCACTTGCTTCAATTTCCCAATTACCTTCTCCAAATTGAGAATCATATCTTTTTTTAGTAACACTTCTTACATGTCTTGCCGATTCTAACCATTCTTTAGTAATAACTCCTTTTTTACCTTTTGGATATTTAGATACTTTTTCTTCAAGTTTTGAAACAAACCCATCAAACTCACCATCATCCATACCCATACCAGCCATAGTTAATATTTCACCAGCTTGTGATTGTAGTTGACCTGCTCCAACTCCACTCATATAATTAGTAATTGATTGATTACCATTTTCGGAGTTAACTAATCTTGCAATTACAGTCTTATATTTTTTTGGTATCTTACCTGATTTAAAGTAATCATCTAAATCTTCTGATTTTAACTTATCTGCACTATTCTCATATATTGAATTTACATCGTTATCAAAATCATCATCAGATACTCCTGTATCCTCGTTTGTATAAACATCGGTTGATTTAGTATCAATATCAGATAGAGTTTTATCTTTTTGGTTTGGAATACCTGCTTTTATTTCATCTTCATTTGATTTTTTTTCTTTTTTAGTAGAAGCAGGGTCTCCTGCAGGTAAACTTTTCTTATACGCATCACCAGCTTTACCTTTTAAAGCAGTTCCTTGTGGTGGTTCTTCTTTGGTTTCTCCATCACCACCACCTTCACCATCTTTTTGAGCTAACTTTACATAGTTACCTTTATCATCTTTTTCGTAAGTAGGGTCATTTTCCCCTTCTTTACCTTTTAACTTATATCTACCATACCCAACTGATTGATATCTGTCATCATTTTTGTTAGGTTCTGCTTCAGTTAAGAATTCAAAGATAATTTGCTTTGCATGATACTCACCCCAATCTGAAAGGATTTCAGACATCATAGATTGTTGGTCTTTGTTGTATATATCAACAATACCAACTCGTGTGTTAAGTTCTCTTAATAACTTATCTATTAATTGAGTATAATCCATCATGTATAAATATAAGTTTACTTACTTACTAAATAATCAGTCCAATGAGTTCCACTTGTATCTGCGTTTGGAAATTCAAATACAACTTCTCTATCATCAAACGTTAATATCTTTTTGAATCCTTTTGGGATTGAAGCACCACCACTAACTTTTTGTGGTTCATCATCGAAAAGTACTTCTATTCTTACATCAACTTGGTAAAAATTTGCTAAGTTTCTTTCGAATCCTTCTAAATGATTCCATACACCTCTATTAAGTGTTTCGTGTTGTAGAGCAGAATTAAGAAAGTTAAATGTTTTCTTTAACATTTCTGTTGTACAGTTAAATGCTGCTGCTGGTGCCATATGTCCTTTATCCCATACGTTTGAATAATAATCATCATCATCTGATGTATGAACATCTTCTGGTTCCCAAAAATCCATAGAACCTCTATCTACACCTGGTAGTGGACACTGAACTGTATATTCTACCCAAAGTGGTTGTTCTAAAACTTCTGAATAATTTACCTTGAATATATCTGTTTCTACAATTACAGATTCTCGAAGGTCTTGTGTTATTATTGTTTCATATGGGCTTTGAAAAGCCTCTGTTGTACAAGCTACTATAAAAAGTACAACTGATAATATTAATTTTTTCATAAATTTTCCTTTGATATTGTATCAATATATAAATATTAAATGATATTATTTGTTGATACAAATTCATCTAATAAACTATTTCGAGTATTTACAGATTCTAAAAAACACTTTCTAATATACTCTAACCAATCTTTTAATTCTCCTTTTAGCTTTTTCCATTTTTCTTCGTCATCCATTTGTTCTCTTAGCCATGGAGTTATGTTAGTAATATCGTCATATTCAGGTAATGGATATTTAGGAATTTCATATCCAAGTAGTTCTATTACTTTGTGTATTTTTTGAATAGTTCTATAATGACAATCAATAAATAATTTACCTGCTAGAATATGACATATGGTTTTTTCTGAAAAACATTGTACCATTGGATTTTCATGTATGAGGTTAACTTCAGCTATTCCAAACATTTTCCACATACCTTCCTCCATATTGTTTTTCATCCACTCACCACCAAAATCTTCTATATTATAACCTCTTTTATCTAATTTTTTTAAATTAGTAAACTGTAATAATTCATTATAATCTTTTTCATACTGATGCTTCCAAACATAATGATTTGAATCAGTAAAAGATGAATAAGTTACTAAAGTATCTTTCTCATTTAAATCTTTTTTTATACCCCTAACCATATATAGTTTTGAATCATATACTCGTCTAACAGGATATAATAACTTATATTCATATTCCTTTTTAAGTTTTAACCAATCATAGAAAAAATAATATTCCCTTGTTGCGGTTGTATCAGGAAATATAAATGACATAAACGATTGACTGAAAATAAACTTTGTCCTATCTGAATTTATTATATTATCATTATATAAGTTTATATCTTCTTTCAATAACTTTGATACTTGAATACCATCATCATCCAAATTAAAACCTTCCCAACTTACCCATGAAATATGAGTTTTTTTTCTAATCTTACTTTTAAGTTTATTTAAAAAAGGAATCCAATCTTTTTTAAATCCATCCATAGTTGGTAATATAAACATTCTATCAGATGATAATCCTTTTTGTAATGCGTTAATAGTTACATCAAATATATGATAACCTTCCTCATCTTCCCAAAATCTATCATTAACAAACTTAATATCTAATTTATTTCCTTTGTAATATGCTCTTATCGATTTTATTTCAGAATCCCATACCTTTACTTGGTATCTGTTTTGTTCACTTACAACAGGTACCTTTTTTGGGTCTATTTCCACACCATGGAAAAAATACCAAAATAATTCATAGGTATATTTGTGATGAACATATATTTTCATAATAAACTTTTAGTTTCTGTTTCTCTTTTTATTAAATAATCTAAATATCCATTTTTAGTATGCATTATTTCTAATAATTTTTTTCTCATATCTCCAATAAAAAAAGAAAGTTTTTTTACAAAAGTTTCCCACTTAATATCATCTTTGGTAATTTCATTTAAAAAATCTAATTTATCTTTTCTTTTTAACCCATGTGTTGGTGAATGAGAAACTTCATATCCATATGATTTAAAAATTTCATTATAAAAATTATAGGTTCCTTCAGAAATAGATACAAATGGTTTATTTGCTAGAATATGAGAAAATGACTTTTCATTAATATTATACCCAGTCGATGCTTCATGTAATAATGTAACTTCTGATATTGTAAACAATTTGTACATAAACTCTTTCATATTATCATCATTATATTCACCACCCCAATCATCTAAATTATATCCTCGTTTATTAATTAAATTTTTATCAGATATCAAGTTAATCACATCTTCTATTAAAATATCTTTTATATCATTTCTATCATGTTTATAATAATTAGTAAAAGAAGAAACAGTGCAATTTAGATTTGGATTATTAAATGAATTTATTTTTTTTATGTAATTATATTTTTCAGTTGTAATTCTTCTTACAGGATAGTTTACTTTGTATTTATAATCTTTTTTATATTTTAAATATTCAGCAAAATAATAATATTCTCGTAGATTTATAGTGTTAGGAAAAATAAAAGACCATAATATATGAGTAAAAGATACCATCTGTGAATCTGATATATCTATCAATTCATCTTTAAAAATTGTAATTTCTTTATTTAATTTGTGATTAACGATTGGTGATTGACCTGGTACTCCATATTCCCAATCAATAAAAAATATACTTATTTTTCCTTTTACTTTTGAATTATGCTTATTTAGCATTGGAATGATATCAGATTCTAAATCTTTACCTAATATTGTATTCCATCCTCTATCTCCTATTTTTTTAGTTTCTAATTGGTTTATTGTGTAAGAAAATACATGATATCCATCTTTTTTTTGCCAATTGTTATCTCCACAAAATATTACCTCAAATTCTGTTTCAGAGTATTGTATTTTTATAGATACTTCTTCACTAACAAGATTATTTTTGTTATATCTATTTGATTGAAACCAAGTTGGTATTTCTTGCAAAGGTTTTGATGCATGAAAAAAGAACCAAAAAAGTTCATAACTATAATAATGATGTACATATATTTTCATATTATATTTAAACTTGGTTTTTTAAGGTCAGATTTTAGTACTACATCTAAAAAATCATTTTTAGAATTAACTAATTTAAAAATACACTCTCTTAAATGAGAATTCCACTCTTTAAGTTTTTCTAAAAATATTCTCCACTCTTTATCATTTCTTGCAATATTATTTAATCTAATAATATCATTTTTATTTTTAGCCAAATCTTGATACTCAAATGGAAATGGAATAATTTTAAAATTATTTTCCTTCAACATTTTTTCATAAAAATCAATAGTATTATATGATAAAGGAATAAACGGTTTATTTGCTAAAATATGTGATATAGATTTTTCTGTAATATATGATAGGCCTATCATTTTTTTATTATTTTTAAAATCTCCATATTCTAATGATTCTAGTGGATTGTATTCTGGTATTATATTAACTTCAGCTATACCAAACATTTTCCACATAAACTCACTTAAGTTATTTGAATTCCATTCACCTCCCCAATCATCTATACCATATCCTCTTTTTTCTATATAGTTTTCTTCTCCAATCTGTGAAATAATATTTTCTCTAAATTTTTTATTTTTCCATCCTGCATATTGATTGGTATTATGAAATGATGAATGTGTTACATTTATTTTTCTATCTTCCAATTCCATAATGTTATTATATAAAATTAATTTATTTCTATAAAATCTTCTAATTGGAAAATTTAATTTATGTTTATAGTCGTTTTTATATTTTAGAATATCAGAAAAAAATATAAATTCACGCAAACCCAATGTATTAGGGTAAATAAAAGACATTAATGTATTAGTAAAAGTAAAGTATTTATTTTTTATATTCTCATCGTTTAACTCATCAACATATAAATTAACATCTCTACTTAATGTATTATTCATTTTATGTTCATAATATGGATTATGCCCTTCCCAATCAATATACATAAAATGATACTTTGTATTATCTTTTTTTGATTTTGAATTTAATAGAGGTATATATTCATTATCTACTATTTTCCTTATGTTCGAATTAAATCCTCTATCTGATACTAAATTTTTATCATATAAATCAATACTGTAATCCAAAATATGATGTCCTTCTAAATGCCAATCTGATTTATCAACAAAGTTAATATCCAATAAATTATCTTTATACTCACATTTAATTCTTACCTTATCAGTTATGGGGATTTTTTTATTAAAAGCAGTATCCATATTAGTATGAATAATAACATCATCTATATCTACATCAACTCCATGAAAGAAATACCAAAATCTTTCATATGAATATTTGTGATGTACATATATTTTATAAGACATTTTTATGTTCTTTCTGTATAAATGATAAAGATAGTAAAACTCTTGATTTACTTCCTACTATTTTATCTGTTTGATGAAAATTATGGTAGGGAGAAAAAACAACCATATCACCTTCATCCATATCTAATTCTTTTCCATTAAATTTATAGATTCCACCTTCTTCTGCTTTTTGAAGTAGCACATTGAATCTAAATTCCTTTGGGTTTATCTCATCTCTATGTCGTATAAGATAATGTCCTTCTTTAAACTCTAAAAGAAAATCACCCCAATATACACCACTTATAGATTCAAAATTTTTGTTTAATTTATTTTCAATACCAAAAATATCTTTCCACTTTTCAAACGCATAATTTCTCCACCTTTCTCCTAATTCAGTATTAGAAATTTTTGGCCCTTCATATAAGATACCATATTTTTTATTATTAGGATACCTAATCCAATCTTTATTTGGATGATTTAATAACTCCATAAATTCTTCTTTCCACTCCATAGGGAAAGCATTTTTTATAAGAGTTATCTCCCTTATGTGTTTAAATTTCTCCATAGTTTTTACCCCAATCCGCTTTGACAGGAAATCCATAACTTTCGAGAACGGATTTAACTTCTTTAATTGTTTCTACTTCAGAATTATCAAACTCGAATAGAAATGAATCATAGGTATATAATATAGGTAGAGGAAGTTTGGACTTTCTCAACTTATTCATAACTTCGATATTGAATTCAGTTTCAGTCGCTTGAAGTAAATAATTAAAGAACTTTTGAGCATTGGGTTGTTCAATCCATCCAAGTGCTATCTTCCTTCCCTTTGGTGTGGTGATATACCCATTCCTCACACTTTCTTCGTGAAACTTCATAATAAACTTATCTACTTTATCAAAGAAAGGGATTTTCCTATCTTCATCGGTTACCCCACCATAAAGGATTTTAAACGTTCTTCCTTTACTCTCATCATACGAACAACCATATTGGTCTGCTAACCATTGGTGAACTGAAGTATCGGGTAATTTGTATTTAATCAACTTACCAATTAATCTAACATGGTATGCATCGTAATCAAATTGTAAGAAAAGAGAACCATCGGGTGGGATAAAAGATTCTCTCGAACCATCGTTTTTATTCAAGGCTGCAAAGTTCACACCACCATGTCTGTTAGAAGGTCTACTTGTTATGGTATAAGGGTTATATTCGGTGTAAACAACATCTCCTTGTTCATGTGGGTAAATATGTTTTAGATTTTGAGGCCATCTATCAAGAAATTTTTCCCTATCGACCCCAATACCACTTCGTTCAATATCTGAAAGGAGGGGTATCATCGTATTATCAATCCAATCAAAAGTATCGTATAATTCCCATTCATTTACTATACCATTAAGGAGTTCACCCCACTTCATTATAGGAAGGGAACTACCTAAATCATCTCTTATACCCAAACGATAATAAAAGTTCGTTAGAGGTTCTAATTTTGAGTTAAAATCGTATATTTTGTTTTGTTCGAAGAATAATGCCGTTTGAACATCTTTGAGGTTTTGGATTCTAATATCTGTTTGTAGGAATCCTTTTTTATTCCAAATCCACTTTTCTTGATTAGAACGAGTTAAATCAATAGTTAGAGGTTCACAATCATTATGATTAAAAGGTAAGATAAAATCCATATTTGAGAATCGGACATACAAAAATGACAACCTATTATTCATAGGATGTCTTTCCAAATCTTCCCAAATTGGAATAATCGTAGATTCCTCGTTATTCCAATATTCGAGAAATTGGTCTTTCTCTTTATTGGTTTCTACTATAATCATTCAGTAACTCCTGCGTTATGTTCTAATAGAATTAATTCTGCAGTTTCTTCATCTACCCAACCATCACCATCTACATCTACAATATCACCTATATAGTACATACCTTCGAATTGTTTTAAATCTGTTTTTAACATAATATTACAAATATACGAATTTTTTTTGAATTATACAAATTTATAACTAAATTGGTCACCACAATCATCATCATAAATAGAATCTTCTTCTACTCTATTGATTGGCTTGAGGATATTATTTAATTTATCTACATCAACTTGTTTCCAATATCCAAATCTTAAATAGACTGGATTTCCACCTCCATAGGTTTGTCCTATATCGAACTCACCAATTTCGTTGTTAATTTTTTCAAGGGTTTTAAAATCTATTTTATTTCTCATATCTTTAAGGTTTAAATTCCACTTTCCATTTGTTGAACTCTCTCGTGGTGTTCAGCCTCACAGTAAGGAACTACTGAAAGGATTGGAGTAAATTTAGTCATGTATTTACCACCATCAGTAAAACTCCAAATTACATTATCGATGAACTCTTTCAACATATAGGTTCCATCCGAAGAACCAAATCCTTGGTCAGAATCCCAATCTTGAGTCCATTCAGTAGCAACTTCAGTTGCAGTTTCCAATAAATCCCATTGAGGAATTTCTTCATCTCTCACCATTTGGGAGAAACCATCAATACGAGATTTAGCAGAGAAAACTAAATCTTGGGGTTCAATTAAATAATTCATACTTTTAAGGTTTATATTATCACTCATTTACATAGTAAATATACGAAAAAAATCTGATATATCCAAACTTTTTTCTAACTTTCTTCAAACATTTCGTAAATTTCAAGAATACTACTTGGAGAGTTCTCACAAAAGTTTCCTAAATTTGTTAAATCACCAAGTTTCATATTAGTAATTGCTACATTTTCTGATAATATTTTTAATAAATCACCAACCAATGTAGGATACTCTTTTTCTGAATTTATAAGATTCTTTGAAATTTCTGGTTTTAATCTTTGAAGTAAGTTTTTCATATCATTAAGCATTTACAGTTAAACTTGTTACTTTATCTAAAATCTTTTTATCGATGAATTGTTTGTTATATTCTAACCAACCACCAAGACTTTTTATCTTTTCAACCCACTCTGATTCGTAGTTGTTTTGGTATTCATTCCATTCGTTAACCCAATACTCAACCGAACCCCAAGAAGGTTTGTTTTCAATAAAGATATAAGAAGGGAAATATTTAAGAGGAGTACCACTATCGGTAGTAGGTTTATCTTCTCTATCTTCGTACATATCAATCATACCATTGAAAGAACCAGCTTTCAACATATATTGCCATTTGTTAATATCTTTGAAGATTAAAGGTTCAACTTGAGAACCATCAGAATTACACACATTTACTCTAACAGAAGAACCACCACTATAAACATCAGAAGTAGCCCACACTTTAAGAGAAGGATAGGTTTTTTTAACATATTGTTTGATAATCAAAGCAACTAACTTAGCCCTCATGTAGATATAAGGTTCGTTGTTGTTGTAAGTATCGTAACTTACAGAATCAGCAGGGATTAGGAATTCAGTTCCGTCAATTGAAATTTTAACTTTTTTACTCATAGTTTTAACGTTTATTATTAACTCATTTACATAGTAAATATACGAAAAAAATACGAGAAATCCAAGCAAAAAGTGAATTATTTTTTATTTTTTACCAATATTTTTTCTGAAGTTGGTAAACATCTATTGGTTCTCTTTTCATATGAGAACCTTGATTAAAATGGGCACCTTCTTTAAGATATCCACCTAAAAAGTTTCTTCTCATTCTATTTGAATTATTTGTTTCAGAACCATGAACACAATGTGAATGAAGTAGTACCATATGTCCTTTTTTACAATCACCTTGAATTTTTTTAAAATTATGACCTTCTGGCATTACACATGCTTTACCTCGTTCATTTCTCC
>Ga0181575_10004178_pt1 | contig 10138 bp, 8 predicted proteins | sample 101ome_23_FD_145599 | JGI IMG/M metagenome (GOLD analysis project Ga0181575, IMG submission 145599) | Coastal salt marsh microbial communities from the Groves Creek Marsh, Skidaway Island, Georgia - 101411CT metaG (spades assembly) | ecosystem: Environmental > Aquatic > Marine > Intertidal zone...
GCCGTCGTGATGATGGAAGTAGTAGTAACCCTGGAAGAGACCGTGGTACTTGATGACCCAGTGCGTCTCCTCGTCGACATACGGGCGAAGGAGCGCGGCGGCAGCGTCGCTGTGGTTCTCGGGGGCGAAGCCGTCGGCGACATCGTGGAGCAGCGCGGCGACGACCATGTCGACGGGCTCGTCGTTGCGATAGGCCCGGGTTCCCGACTGCAGCGAGTGTGAATAGCGGTCGGTCTGGTAGCCGAGCTTCGGGCCCTTCAGCAGGCCGAGCAGCATCATCAGGTTGTCGACGAGCGATTCGCGAGCGTGCTCGTAGAAGGCAGGACCGAGGTACTCGTAGTGCTCCCGGGTGCCGTGCTGCATCTCGGTCCAGGGGACCATGAACTCGTCGTTGTGGTTCGTGGGCTCGGCCATGCGCGCAGCATACGCCCGACGAGGGCTACGGTCGCCCTTCATGGGCGATGCAGTCCCCCACGTTCTGATCGTCGGGGCCGGCGACACCGGCCTCAGCCTGGCGACCATGCTGAGCAGCGCCGGGTTGCAGGTGTCGACACTCAACCGATCGGGTCGTTCGATCGATGCGGCAACGGCACTCGTCGGCGATCTCGCCGACTCGGCATCGCTCATGGGATTGCCGTCCGCCGACGTTGTCGTGTTCACCACAGCCCCGCCGTCGCGTGACGACGAGGGCTATCGCACCGCCTACCTCGACGGACCCCAGCGGCTGCTCGACGCCCTACCCACCGAGCCGGCCCGAGCGGTACTGACCTCGACCACCGGTGTCTACGGCGCCGACGACGGACGCTGGGTCACCGCGACGACCCCACCGGACCCATCCCGCTCGACCGCCGCGATCGTGGTCGAGGGTGAGGCGGCACTCGCCCGTCGCATCCCGACCACCGTCGTCCGCTCGGCTGGCATCTACGGGCCGGGTCGCCGCCGTCTGATCGATCAGGTGTTGACCGGCGTCGTGGGCGTCACCCCCGGGATGCCCGCCCGCTGGACGAATCGCGTGCATCGTGACGATCTCGCCGCTGCGCTTGCGCTGTGCGTCACCCATCCGAGCCCGCCGCCGGTCGCCATCGCCGTCGACGACGAACCAGCGCCACGCGACGACGTGCTGGCGTGGATTGCCGAACAGGTGCGAGTCGATCTCGGCCCCGACCCTTCCCCGATCGTCGCCCCGACCGGCAAGCGGTGCCGCAACCACGAACTCAAGGACCTCGGATGGGAACTCTCCTACCCGACCTTCCGTGAGGGATACACGAGCGTGCTCGCTACCCTCTAGGCCTATGTCGAAGCGCACCCAGAAGAAGAAGGCGAAGGTCCGCCGCGCCAAGGCCAACCACGGCCGCAAGCCCAACCTGGGCCGCAACAGCTGATCTCCGTCCTTTCGGACAACCAAACCTGACAAACGCCGCCGGTTTCTCCTGGCGGCGTTTGCGCGCCAGGCGAGCGGCCCGTGAACAGGCTGCGCCGACCGGCGATCAGACCCGCTTCACCCCGGTGTCGGTGGCCTTCAGCGTGCGACCGGGGCGAGCATCGGTGACCTCGTCGTGTTCGACGACGATTTCTCCGGCCTTCACGGTGGCGAGGTAGCCGTCGGCGTCCTGCACCAGCCGACGACCACCGGCTGGAAGGTCGTGGATCATGTGGGGCTTGTGGAGCGTGAGGTTGGCGTGATCAATCACGTTGATGTCGGCGAGCATCCCGGGTGCGAGCACACCACGATCGTGAAGGCCATAGACCCGAGCGGTCGCCTGGGTCTGCTTGTGCACCAGGAGTTCGACCGGCAGTTGCGGGCCCCGCTTCCGGTCGCGAGCCCAGTGCGTGAGCATGTACGTAGGCATCGAGGCATCGCAGATCAGACCGCAGTGGGCGCCGCCGTCGGACAGCCCGAAGATCGAACCGGGGTGTTCGATCATCGCCCGGATCGCCTCATGGTCGTGGTCGACATAGCTACCGAGCGGCATGAAGATCATCGCCGTGCCGTCGTCCTCGAGCAGCCAGTCGTAGATGACTTCCTGCGGCGTACGGCCCTCGCGCTCGGCGACGGCTGCGGCGCCCTGCTCCTTCGGCGGCTCGTAGTCGGCCGGATCGCCGAGCCGATACATCTGGGCGAAGTTGTTGACGAGGTACCAGATGAAGCGGTCTTTCGTCTTGGGCTCCTCGGCCAGGAGGCGCGCCCGGAACGCAGGGTCACGCATTGCCGCAAGGCGCTCGGCATGGGGACGGTCGGCGATCTCTCGGTAGCTCGGGTGGGCCCGGAAGGGATGCAGCGTCGACTGCAGGCCGTAGAGCAGCCCGGTAGGACGGGTCGGGACCTGCGGCGCCGTGGGTGTGCCGGCGAGCGTGGCGGCATGGTTGGCGTCCATGTTGGCGAGATACGCCTCTGGTGCACCCGGATCCTGGGCGAGCGTGTAGGTGACATTGACCCCCTTTGACTGGAGGTGCTCGAGCCATTCCCACTCGGCCTGGGCGTAGGTCTTGTCCGACACGAACTGGAAGAGACCCCGACCCACTCCGGCGAGCTCGTCGGCGATCGCCATCAACTCCTCATCAAGAGCGAACGTCCCGGGCTCGTAGCCGTGACGGCTGCGGTGCTGGATCGTTCGGCTGGTCGACACGCCGAGTGCTCCGGCACGAACACCATCGGCCATCACGCGGGCGATCTCGCCGATCTCGGCGGCGTCGACGTCGTACTCGTGGCACCGGTCGCCGAGCACATAGGCGCGCACCGCCGCGTGCGGAACGGTGGTGCCCAGATCGAGGGTGCGCGGCATTTCGGCGAGGGCATCGATGTACTCACCGAACGTCTCCCAACGCCAGTCGATGCCTTCGTGCAACGCCGTTCCGGGGATGTCCTCGATCGCCTCCATCAACTCGATCAGGAACGCCTCGCCGCCGGGGCGGACCGGGGCGAAGCCGACGCCACAGTTCCCCATCACTGCCGTGGTGACACCATGGTCGATCGACGGACGCATCACGGGATCCCAGGTGGCCTGGCCGTCGTAGTGGGTGTGCACGTCGACCCAACCGGGGGTGACGAGCGCACCGTCGGCCTCGATCTCGCGCGTTCCGGCCTGGTCGACCTGACCGACGGCAACGATCTGGTCGCCGTCGATCGCCACGTCGGCGGTGACCGGTGCTGCACCGGTGCCGTCGACGACCTTTCCACCACGAATCACGAGGTCATGCATGCCGACATTGTCGCACCTGCGCATCCGCAAGCGACAATGGTGGCGTGCTTCTGATCTTCGACGGCGATTGCGGCTTCTGCACCACCAGCGCCGGCTGGATCGAACGCCGCTTGCCCGACGACGTTCGCGTTGCGCCGTGGCAGATCCTGAACCTCGAGCAGTACGGCCTCACCGAGAGCGACGTGACCACGGCGGCGTACTGGGTCGATGCCGAGGGCACGGCGTGGCGAGGCCACCTCGGCATCGGAAAGTCGCTCATCGCAGCCGGGGGGATGTGGACGCTTCCCGGGCACCTGATCGTGCGACCACCTGTCAGCTGGCTTGCGGGTCCGATCTATGGCTGGATCGCCCGGAACCGTCACCGGATGCCGGGCGCCTCCGAGGCCTGCCGGGTCGACCTCAGCGACGCCGCAGATGGAGCAGGAGCCCCGTCTCCGGATTGAGTATCGGCATCGGCAAACCCGCCACGGCGAGCTGTCGTCCGGAGATCTCGACACCTTCGAGCCAGGCGGGCTGCCGCTTGGCCATACCCAGACGGCGTTCGTCGAGCGCCAGCCGTTCGAGCCGGTACGTGCCGTCGAGATCGAGTCCGGGGATGCGGATCGGGCCGACGGGCAGCCCCCGCGAGGTTGCAATCTGGCTCACCGACACGATCGCCTCATCCTGATCCGGGTCGACGACCACAAACGCCGAGACCGCTGCGTCCTCAACGTCGATGCGCACCGTGCGCCCGCCGTGCAGCAGAGCACGGTGGGCCTTGTGCATCGACACGATCCGTTCGACTGCGGCGAGTTCGTCGTCGGTCGCGGCGAGCAGGTTCCATTCGATCCCGAGATGGCCGAACATCGCAGTAGCGCCCCGAAACGCGATCGTGTGGGTGCGACAGGTCGTATGGGCCCGGTTGGGGCCAATGTGGGCGCCCATGAGCTCGGGTGGGATGAGATAGGACGCGCCTCGCTGGATGCGGATCCGGTCGAGGGCGTCGTTGCAGTCACTGGTCCACACGCGGTCGGTGCGGGCGAGGATGCCGAGGTCGATGCGGCCACCGCCCGACGAGCAGCTCTCGATCTCGATGTCGGGGTGGGCGCGCCTGATTTCGTCGATCAGTCGGTAGACGGCGAGGGTCTGGGCCCGACCGCCCGCTCGGCCGGTGCTGTCGGTGGGGGCGACGAGGTCGCGGTTCATGTCCCACTTCAGGTAGGAGATGTCGTGGTCGTCGAGCAGTGAACACAGCGACTGGCGGATGTGCTCGTACGCGCTCGGATTGGTGAGGTCGAGGACCAACTGATGACGGGCCCGCACCGGATCATGATGGGGATCGACCAGCGCCCAATCGGGATGGGAGCGAAAGAGCTCCGAGTCAGGGCTGACCATCTCCGGTTCGACCCACAGGCCGAACTCCATGCCGAGGCCTCGGACACGGGCGATGAGCGGATCGAGGCCGGCGGGCCACTTCGCCGGATCGACGACCCAGTCGCCGAGCGCCCGCCGGTCGTCGTTGCGACCGAGAAACCAGCCGTCGTCGAGCACGAAACGCTCGACACCGACGGCGGCGGCCCGGTCGGCAAGCGCGGAGAGGGTGTCGAGGTCGTGAGCGAAGTACACGGCCTCCCAGGTATTGAGGATGACCGGCCGCTCGGTGGCGACGTGGGTCGGGCGGGCTCGGACGTATCTGTGGAACGAGTCGGAGATCCCGTTGAGCCCCGCAGCCGAATGGGCGAGGAAGACCGGCGCCGAGCGATGCGTCTCGCCGGTGTCGAGCACCACTTCGCCGGCGCCGAAGATTTCACCGGCCTGCAGGATGCGGCGACCGTCGGGCAGTCGATCGGCCCGGACCTGGCCGTCGCCGCTCCATCCGAGGTGGATGGCGGTCACCGTGCCGGTTTGCTCGGCGAAGCCGGCCGTGCCGGCCATCAGCATCGGGAAACGGGTGGCCGAGGTGCGCCCCGACCGGTTCTCCACCACGAACGTGCCCCACTCCCAGGGGTGACGCATCGGGTGAAACTCGTCGGACCAGCGGCCACCGAACTGCAGGACTTCGCTCGCGTGGGGCACCGGAACGGTCACGAGGACTTCGTCGACCGTGAGCGGTGCACCGTCGTTGCGGAGTTCGACGACGAGTTCGAGCACGCCGGCGTCGTGCAGCGTGGCGAGGATCGTGACCGACACCTGCGTTGCCGGGTCGCAGGCGACGGCGCGAAGCGACGAACCGTCGGACGTGACCGTCGCAGGATCAAGCCGGGGAAAGACGACGGTGCCGCCCCGGTGCAGGCGGAGACCCGGTTTGCCCATCCATCCGGCAGCCGCCTCGGCGAGAACGGAAATCGGGGCGAGGTGGTCGATGCCGCCCTCGGGGATCGGTGCCGAGAAGGAGGTCGGATCGACACGACCGACCGGTGACCCGAGATGCACGACCTCGAGGCTTCCGCTGGTGTCGTCAACGATGAACTCGAGTCGAGCGCTCGTCAGGGCATGCAACATGGTCAGCCCGCGCCGGCAGAGACGGAGGAGTTGGTCACGACAGCGACGCGACGCTTCAGGGTCGGGATCGGCCGCTGGGCACGGTTGTGGGCGCACACCGGCGACATGTCCGCACGATCCCAGTCGAGACCTGCCTCGTCAAGGATTAGGGTCGGGCGGTGGCCATTGTCGACGTTGCCGTCTCGATGCACGCCGACCGCCTCGGCACGACGCCAACGCTCGTCGGCGTCGCTCCCGGTCGGGTCAACCTCATCGGCGAACACACCGATTACAACGACGGCTTCGTCTTCCCGATGGCGATCCCCTTTGGCACCTCCGTAGCCGTCTCCCCGCGCCCTGATCGGCGCGTCGTCGGCTACAGCGCCCGCTTCGGAACGACCGAGTTCGACCTCGACAACGAACCGACCATCACCGACGGATGGGGCCGCTACCTCCACGGCATGGCTCGGATGCTGGCCGACCACGGGGTCGAGGTCGGCGGCTTCGACGCGACCGTTGTGAGCGACATCCCCGGCTCGTCGCTGTCGTCGTCCGCCGCGCTTGAGATGGCGAGCGGTATGGCGATCGTTGCGCTTGGCGGCACCTCCATCTCTCCCGTCGACCTCGCCCGCCTCGGGCAGCGGGTCGAGCACGAGGTCATCGGCGTTCCCGTGGGGATCATGGACCAACTCATCTCCGCCGCAGGGGTTCAGGGCTCGGCGACCCTCATCGATTGCCGCTCCCTCCAACTGCGCCGAGCTGCACTGCCGGACTCCGTTCGAGTCGTCGTGCTCGACACCGGCACCCGTCGCGGTCTCGTCGACTCTGAGTACGCACACCGCAGGGCGGCGTGCGAGCGAGTCGCTGCGGCGCTCGGTGTCCAGACGCTGCGCGACGCCAATCTCGAGCAGGTCGCAAGGATTGGCGTCGACCCGATCGACCGGCGTCGGGCCCACCATGTCGTCTCCGAGAACGAGCGAACCCTCGCAGCGGCCGACGCCGTCGATGCCGGTGATGTCGTCTCTCTCGGACGGTTGATGGACGAGAGTCACGAATCGCTGCATCTCGATTTCGAGGTCACGGGCCCAGCACCGCACGCAGCGGTCGAACTCGCCCGAACACTCGAGGGATGCCTCGGCGCCCGCATGACCGGCGCCGGGTTTGCAGGCGCAGCGATTGCCCTCGTCGAAACCCCAGCCGTCGAGGCCTTCGTTGACACGATGACCGAACGCTTCGAGGCGCCGTCGGATCAGCCATCTATCGAGCCACCCGCATTCCATGTCGTCTGGCCCGTGCAAGGGGCGCACGTGGTACAACCCTCGGCGTGAGCATCACTCTCTCCGAAGCCGAGTCCCGGCGCATCGTCAGTGGGTACGGCGTTCCCGTATCCCCGTTCGTGACCGGGACCTCCACCGCCGAGGTTCTGGCCGCCGTCGAGGCCGACGCCAGCGTGACCTTCCCGGTCGTGGCGAAGCTGTGTGGGCGAGCGATTGCCCACAAGACTGAACGCGGCCTCGTTCGACTTCGCATCGCCGACACCGACGCCCTCGCAGCAGCGTGCGACGAACTCCTCGGCAAGGCCGTTCCCGACGACGGTGAGGTCGAGGTCCTTGTCTCCACGATGGTCGACGGCAATCGCGAGCTGATCGCCGGCCTCAACGACGACCCCCAGTTCGGCATGACCGTCATGGTCGGCGTCGGCGGGATCCTCGCCGAGGCGATCCGCGACGTCAGCTTCCGGCTCGCCCCGATCACCGCGGTCGACGCAGCGGAGATGCTCGACGATCTCGCAACCCAGCGTTTGTTCGGCGACTTCCGCGGTGAGCCGGAGGCCGACCGGGCCGCCATCGTCGAGGCTCTCGTCGCCCTGGCCCGTGTCGGCGCTGAAGAGCCGGGCCTCCGCTCGGCCGACCTCAACCCCCTGATCCTCGTCGACGGGAAACCGATCGCCGTCGACGCCCTGCTGGAGATCGAGGAGGGCGACGATGCCTGATCTCGGTGCGCTCTTCGACCCGAAGGGCATCATCATCACCGGCGTGTCGAACCACCCCGGCAAGTTTGGGTTCGTCACCCTGCACAACCTGCTTGCGAGCGGGTACGAGGGCGCCGTCTACCCGGTCAGCCGGGAGTCGGGTGAGGTCCTCGGGCTCGACGTGCTCGGTTCGATCGACGACGTACCCGACGGCGCCGCCGACATGCTCTTCATCTGCACGCCACCGGCAATCAACGAAGGACTTCTCCGGCAGGCCGCAGCAAAGGGCGTGACCGCAGCGTTTTGCGCCGCTGGCGGCTACCGAGAGGCCGGAGCTGAGGGCGTCGAGATGGAACAGCGCCTCATCGCCCTCTGCGACGAACTCGGGATCGCGCTGGCGGGCCCGAACGGTCAAGGGGTGGTGTCGACACCCTCGAGCATGTGCGCCCAGATCGTGGCGCCGTTCGCCCCCGCCGGGAAGATCGCCATCGCAAGCCAGTCGGGCAACTTCGTTTCCTCGTTCCTCAACCTGGCCAACCACACCGGGGTGGGCGTGTCGCGGGCCGTCGCCGCCGGCAACGCCTCGGTGCTCGGCATCGCCGACTATGTCGAGTACTTCACCGACGACCCCGAGACGGCGGTGTCGCTCGTCTACATCGAATCCGTGGACGACGGGCGCGAGATGTTCGAACGAATGGCGCCGCTCGCGGCCCGCAAGCCGATTGTGGTGGTGAAGGGTGGCGCATCAGCTGCCGGTGCCCGTGCGGCGGCCTCCCATACCGGTGCCCTCGCAAGCGACGACGCCGTGTTCGACGGCATGTGCCGCCAGGCCGGGCTCATCCGCGCGAGGGATGTCGAAGAGGCATTCGAAGCGGCGGCGACGTTCGCCACGCAACCGCTCCCCGACGGCGATCGTGTCGTTGTCGTCACGACGGTCGGCGGCTGGGGGGTGGCAGCGGTCGACGCCATGGCCGACACCCGTCTCGATCCCGCCGCCTTGCCCGATGACCTCATGGCGGCGATCGACGAGAAGTTGCCGCCGCGCTGGAGCAAGAACAATCCGATCGACATGGCCGGCGGCGAGACCCGCGACACCGTCCCGGAAATCCTGCAGCTCGTGGCCGAACATCCCGACGTCGATTCGGTCGTCCTGCTCGGTGTCGGTATCCAGTCGAACACGGCGTCCATGATGCGAAATGGTCCGTTCTTTCCCGATCACGGCCTCGAACGCATCGTCGGCTTCCACGAGCGCCAGGACACCCGGTACGCCGAGGCGGCCGCGGAGATCAGCACCGCCACCGGAACACCGATCATGGTCGCCACCGAACTCGCCAATGCCGGGCCCGACAACCCGGCGCCGGCGACGCTGCACGCCCTCGGACGGCTCTGCCACGCCTCCGCGGGTCGGGCCGTTCGTTCGCTTCATCACCTCGCCGGCTACTCGGCGTGGAGGCAGGCCCGAGGGCTCTGACATCGTCCCGTGGCACTCACCCCTCCCCCGCCCTACGACGATGGTGACATGAGCGAGACGATCTTCGAACGGGTCCGGCGCACCTGCGCTGCGGTGGCCGACATCAGTTCCCACGTCCGGATCCACGACGATGCGATCGAGACGCTCGCTGACCGTCTCGATCTCGACCGTCAACCCAATGACCCTGGCCAGGACCCGATCGGCGATGCCGAGTCGACCGCAGCGTTCGTCTTGACGCTCGACGCGATCAACTTCGGCTCCGGCTACTTCCCCTCCCTCCGCAAGCGGCCCGGCCAGAGCGGCTACCACACCGTGGCGGCGAGCCTGCGCGACTGGGTCGACCTCAACGGCACGATCACCACGGCGTCGCTGCGACGCGACGTCGGCGACTGGGCGCAGGTATTCGGCCAAGACCTCGACGGGTCACCGGCACACGAACTCATGGAACTCTTCACGATCGCCCTGCACGATCTCGCCGACTTCGTCGACACCACCGCCGATGGCCGCTTCGTCGGCGTGGTCGAGGCTGCACAGGGATCGGCCGCAGCGTTGGCCGAGTCACTCACGGCGATGCCCTTCTACCGCGACGTGCACGAGCATCCGTTCACCGGCGAGGTGTTCCTCTACAAGCGGGCCCAGATCACCGCTCAGGATCTTGCCGTCGCCTTTGCGGGCGAGGGATACGGCCGTTTCGGCGACCTCGACCAACTCACGATGTTCGCCGACAACCTGGTGCCTCATGTGCTCCGGGTCGAAGGTGTGCTCGAGTTCGCGCCCGACCTTCTCAGGCGCATTGAGGCGGTCGACGACATCACGATCGGCAGCCCCGAGGAGATCGAAATCCGCGCCTGCGGTGTCACCGCCGTCGAGCGCCTCGCAGCCGCCGTTCGCAGCCGAGCCGTCGATCCACGCCCGAACCTCACCACCGGTTCCCTCGACAACATCTTGTGGAACACCGGTGCCGGGCCGACCTACAAGGCGATCCCTCGGCACCGCAGTCGGTGCGTCTTCTACTGAGGCGACGACACCCGCCAC
>Ga0181575_10004193_pt1 | contig 10118 bp, 8 predicted proteins | sample 101ome_23_FD_145599 | JGI IMG/M metagenome (GOLD analysis project Ga0181575, IMG submission 145599) | Coastal salt marsh microbial communities from the Groves Creek Marsh, Skidaway Island, Georgia - 101411CT metaG (spades assembly) | ecosystem: Environmental > Aquatic > Marine > Intertidal zone...
AAGGAAATAATTCTTTGGCTTATAAAAATATTATTATATCAACTGCAAATTCAAATACTCAAATGAATGGTGTAGTAAAAAAAATATCGGATATCTTAAAGGATAAATCTTCATTAAATGTTGAGGGCAAAGATTCTTCATGGTTGTTAGTCGAAGTAAAAGATGTTTTAATTCATATTTTTAACAATGATTCAAGAGAATTTTATAATCTTGAAGATATTTATTTTGATTGTGAATTAATTTATCAATATGGATAATCTTGAGTTAAGGGGCTGTAGCTCAGTTGGCAGAGCACTTGCATGGCATGCAAGGGGTCAGGGGTTCAAATCCCCTCAGCTCCACAAAAAGATATGAAAAATTTTTTTTTAGAGACAAAAGAATTACTATTTTCACAAGGTGTAATTGCACTTTTAGCAATAATACAAATAAGGATTGTAGCTCAGTCACTTGGTCCAGATGTATATGGAAGAATTGGAGTTTATTGGGGCATTATTGCTCTATGTTTTAGGCTCTTAAATTCCAGAAATTCTGACTTAATTTTGATTAATCTAAGGAGTTTTAAAAGCAATTTTTTAAGAAGTGCTATATTGTTTGAGATAGTTCTAGGTCTAATGTCATCTTTATTTGTCTATTCATTATTTCTTATTTCTATAAATTTGGGGCTTTTAGATCTTTCTACGATACCAATTTATCTTTTATTTTTTATTACTTCGAGGATATTCTTAAATGTTTTAGAAGTATTCAAAGGTGTTTATACACATAAAGGAAATTTGAAGTTGTATTCTTTAATTGAAGGTCTATCAAACCTCATTAGGTTTACCCTAGTTGTTAGTTTTATAATTTCTAATCCTCAAATAGATAGTTTTTTCTATGCTTTATCTATCCATAATATTTTAATTGGTATAACTATTTCAATATTTTTGGTATTTAAAAATAGAAATAATGAAAGCGCAATGTCTTTTTTTGAATATTGTAAATTTTCAAAAAAAGATTTTATAAAAATTAGAACTGATCAATCTGTTGGTTTAATTCCAGCGCATTTAGACGTAGTTGTAATTGGATATTTTGCAGATTTCTATTCAGCTGGAATATACAGAATAGCAAAAAAACTTGTAGAGCCAATAAATTATTTGATTGTTTCTTTTTCACCTTGGATGTTAAATAAAATAACTGAAGAACATAAATATAACTTTAGAATTTTGACGATTAAAATTTTGTTTCCTATGTCATTAGCGATAGTTTTTGGATATTTATTTTTTGGCAATCAATTAATACGGCTAATTGCAGGAAGTGAATACCAAGATTCTTTTCTTCCATTGACAATTTTGCTAGTTGGGTATTTGACTTATTTACTTACTTTCTGGACACGTCACTATTTACTATTAAATGAATTAATCCTAAAACACACTGTTGGAAGAGTTTATAATTTATTAACATTTCTTATTTTATCTGCACTACTTATAAGAACACATTCTTTTAATGGAATTGCATTTTCAATTACAGCTGGCATGATTGTACAGAAAATCTACGAAGTCATGATTTATATTAAAAATAAATAACGAAAAATTATATTGCATAATATATGTTTTGAATAGTTAGAGTTAAGGTGATGTATAAAAATTATTCAACTATTGAAAAGACAATCAGTGTTTTATTTCTTTTTTCTTTTATCTTAATTTTCTTAGATGCTTATCAATTTTTATCCATACCCTTGAGTTGGATTGGAAGTTTTTTCTTATTTGGAGTAATTCTTTATATTTATAAGACTGAACATATAAAAATAAACCAAATTGTTATATATGGATTGGTACTTACATTATTGCCAACAATCTTTAATCTTTCAGAAATAATTTTTCTTCAAGAAAAAATAATATATACAGGTTTAAGATTATTCAGCTTTATATCTTTTGTTTTCATCACTTACATAATTGCACAAACAGATTCTAAATTTCTTATCTTAAAATCTTTGAAATCAGCTTTTCTATTCATTACATATTTTTCATTGTATGTATTTATAGCTCAAATATTTAATTTCTTTGAACCATTCAGAAATAGACCTGGTACTGGTATTTTTGGATTTGATGAGCAAACAAATTTTTGGATTTATGGAAGTCACAGATTAATAGGTTCATTTAGAGAACCTATTTTTTTAGTTTCTATACTTTTCCCAGTATTTGTAATCCTCCATTTTAAAACAAATATCACCAAACTAAACTATGCTTTATTTGGAATTTTGTTTGGTCTTACAAAAAGTGAATTGGTTTTTTTATTAGTAATTTGTTTAACATTAGTTGACATAATCATTAGAAATATAAACATAAATAATTTTATTTTTGTTATGTTTTTCATTCCTTGTTTTTTTATTCAAATTCAAGAGTGTGTAATTAGTCCTGAAAATTATGAGTGTCCCCAATCCGATCCAATTGAAGAAAAAGTAATAAATAAAACTGTTAATGAAATAGAAAATCTTGATAATAATTCATTAGAAACATCTCAGGATTTGAATTTAAACATTATAACTTTTCAAGATGAAGAAAGATTAGATATTGTTTCTTTTACAACACAAAATCTTCTATTTAACACTGGACTAGGATTTCAAAATACTAATAGTGTTTACACAAAATATTTGGTAACTAATACAAGTTATGAAATGTATCTTGTAAATAGAACTTTGCCAGAATATTTAAATATACGGTATCTCTCAGAAACTTTTGGTACTGGCAGGTATTTTTTAACATATCAAGATATAAATATTCAAAATAATCTTTTATTCAATGTTTTTTCTATTGGAATGATTTATGTAATTTTTATTTTTGGGTTGCTACTGTTTTTTCTTTTAAAAGACTTTAACCAAGGGATAAAAGTATTACTAATTATTTTGTCTATCTCATTGGCATCTTTTGAAGATTTATTACCTATTTTTGGGTTGTGTTTGGGTCTTATGTTTACAATGGAAAGATATGAAGATATATAACTTTTCCGCAGGGCCCTCTAAAATTCCTACAAGTGTTATCAATAAAATTTCTAAAGATATACATAACTATCAAGACTTCGGATATTCAGTGCTTGAAATATCACATAGAAGTAAGAATTTTGAAGAAATTATTCATAACACTAAAACACACTTAATTAATTTATTGAAAATACCTGGTAATTTTGAAATTTTGTTTTTACAGGGTGGTGCAACTTTTCAAAACACATTTATTCCAGCAAACAAACCAAGCTTGAAAGATGATTTACTTTTTTTACTAACTGGTACGTGGGGAAAGAAAACTTTACAAGATTTTGAAAAATATTTTCAGCATGATTTTGCTAATATTCCTCTAATAGGTGAATCATTCGATGATTTAAAAATAAAAATTAAAGAAAGTAAGCAAAAATATCTATATTTGACTTCAAATGAAACAATTGAAGGTATTCAAATTAAAAACTTCAATAAATTTGACAATAAGCAATTAATAGTTGATATGTCTTCAGATATATGTTCATATAGTTTTGATTGGGACAATATTTCATATATTTTTGCTGGAGCCCAAAAAAACTTAGGGATACCTGGTGTCACTATTTGTATATTAAAAAAAGACTTTATTGAAGAAAATAATTTAACAACCTATATAGATGCACAAAATCACCTTAATAAAGATTCTGCATTTAATACACCTCCGACCTTTTCTATTTATGTCATGATGAAAGTATTAGAATGGATAACTGATTCAGGAGGAATAGATAAGGTACAACTAGACAATTCATTAAAAGCTGAGTCTTTGTATAAATTTTTGGATGAAAACAGTGACAAATTTATTTTGAATGTTCCCTTAGAATTTAGAAGTTTTTCAAATATAGTTTTTAATTTTAAAGATGAGAATGAAACATCTAAATTTTTACAATCTAGTATTGAAAAAGGATTTATGGGATTAAACGGTCATCGGAGTATTGGGGGAGTAAGAGTAAGTAACTATAATAGTGTTTCTACTGAAATGATGAATGATTTAATTACACATCTTAAAGGTTTTATTTAATCAAAATGAAAGTGAGTAGTTTTCAAAAATTAAAACTTAGTAGTTCAGATCTAGATGCTTATTTAACAAAGATAAATATTTTTGAAAATAAAAAATTTATATTTCCACATGAAGAGACTTCAGAAGACAGTCAAATAACAAAAGATATAATTAAAAATTCAGTTATTGTTCTCGGTGTGACTTTTTTGTCTGTAGATACCGAAATAATTATTGAGGATAATATTTTTATTCTAGATGGTCACCACAGGTTCAAATTTATCGTTGAAAATAAAATCGATGAAATATTTGAAGTTGTTTTAATTGATTTACATAGCGTAACTATTGAATCTCATAATTGTGAATTAAATATTGATATAGACTCCTTTATTAAAAAAATTAAGTCAGATTATTCTTTTAATGATAAAAATAGAAGCGGTCATTTTATTAAAATTAATCAAAAAGAGTATTGGTCTGAAGATTTTTCAAATATATATGAATTGTATAAATACAAAAAAGAACTTATGTCTAATAGAATAATTTCGCCAATTGCTAACTCTGAAGAATCTAAAAATATAATTGTTAATTTTTCACCTATTAGCTCTAAGGACCTTAGTAATAGTAGAGTATTCCCCTATAAATCTACATGGATTACACCAAGGTTTGATTCTTAATGAAAATTTGTCACGTAATAAATTCATTATCAGGTGGGGGAGCAGAAACACACTTATTAGATCTTGTATATGCCCAAAAAGAATTAGGCCATACAGTAAATATAATAGCAACAGGTCCTGATAAAAAAAATATGAAATCATTCGATAAAGAATTTACAGATACATCAGATGATGTTCTGAGATTATATTTTCCAAGATTGTTGAATTTGTACTCATATGTAAAATTTTTTAAATATCTTCAAAAAGAACAGTTTGATGTAGTTCATACCCATCAACCTAGAAGTGATTTTATGTATTTCATTTTAAACTTCTTTACATCTTTTAAACCAACTTGGATTGTTTCAATTCATGGAAAATATGATACATATTTAGAAGGCTCATTATTTTTTGACAAGTTAAGAAAACTTTCTATGCCTTTATTAGTTAAGATTTGGAATAAAAGCGATCACATAATTTGTATATCTGAAGAAGTTGAGAAATGGTTAACATTATACAAAATAAAATCTAGAACCTCTGTAATAAATTATTGGATAAATAATGCTAAATTAGAAAATTTAGATAAAACTAAAGAATCTATAAATATAGGTTTTATGGGAAGAATCAATAGAAACAAGGGAATAGAGGATTTACTTGAAGTTTATAAAGAACTTAATAAAGATAGGTACAGTTTATTTATTGCTGGAAGTGGGAAAGAAACCTATTTAAAAAAATTAAACGACAGATATGATTTAAAAAATGTAAATTTTCTTGGTTACATTTCCAACAAGGACAAGTTTTTTTCAAATATTGATATTTTCGTATTTCCATCTTATTCAGAGGGCTTAGGATTAGCATTACTAGAATCTATGAGTTACTCAAAAATTTGTATATCTAGAGATGTCCCACCTATGAACAGCATTTTAAATCATGACTCCGGGTACTTATTTCAGAACATCGAAGAACTTAAATCGATAATCTTAGATTGTGGGCATCTATATAAAGAAGATTTATTGTCTTTAAATAAAAAACTTTCAAATCAATATAATTTATTAAATGAAAAATATAATAAGCAAGTGCTGTTTCAAAAAATAGAAAGTATTTATCAAAATGGATAATTATGATTTTAAAAAAATAGAAGAAAGTTGGCAGTCTATTTGGGAAAAAAACAAACTTGCTAGTTGCGATGTAACACTTAGTAAAAATAACTTCTATAACCTTTGCATGTATCCATATCCATCAGGAGATTTACATATGGGCCACATAAGAAATTATACTATTGGAGATGTAATTACTAGATACAAACAGAAACAGGGATATAATGTTTTATCTCCAATGGGATGGGACTCTTTTGGTTTGCCTGCAGAAAATGCAGCAATAAAAACTGGAATTCACCCAAAGCAATTTACTGAAGATCGAATAAGTAACATGAGAGACCAGATAAAGAGATTAGGGTCTCTTTATGACTGGGATAAAGAAGTAGCTGCTCACGACCAAAATTACTATAAATGGACCCAGTACTTATTTATTAAGTTGTTTGAAAACAAATTAGCTTATAAAGAAGATGCTCCAGTAAATTGGTGTACATCTTGTAAAACAGTTTTGGCTAATGAGCAAGTTGTTGAAGGCGATTGTGAAAGATGTGATTCTGAAGTTACAAAGAAAAACTTAAATCAATGGTTTTTTAAAATATCAAATTACTCAGAAGAACTGTTACAAGGACTTCATGATATTGGTGATTGGCCTGAAAATGTTAAATCAATGCAAGAAAATTGGATTGGCAAATCATCTGGAGCTCAATTCAATTTAAAAATAGATGGAAGTGATCTTGATTTTGATGTATTTACAACAAGACCAGATACTTTGTTTGGAATGACTTTTGCGGTAATGTCTCCCGAGCATGAATTAATGAATAAAATTTTATCTTTATCACCAAATTCGCAAGAAATTCAAAGCTATATAGACGTTGCGAAATCTAAATCAGAATTTGAGAGAATGTCAATAACAAAGGAAAAAACAGGTGTATATACTGGGCTAAAAGTCATAAACCCAATAAACAATAAAAGTGTTCCATTATGGATTGCTGACTATGTCTTAATTAACTATGGAACTGGTGCAATTATGGCTGTACCAGGTCATGATGAAAGAGATTATGAATTTGCTAAAAAATACAATATTGAAATTATTCAGGTAATAATCGATAAAGAGCAAAAAATTGATATTTCCAAAAAACCTTTTCTTGAAAAAGGAGTGCTCATTAATTCAGGTGATTATGATGGTTTGAACTCACACGATGAGGCGTCAGATTCTATACTTAGCTATCTGTCAGAAAAAGAATTAGGTGAAAAAAAAGTAACTTACAGATTAAGAGATTGGTTGATTAGTCGTCAAAGATATTGGGGATGTCCAATACCTTTGATAAATTGCAAAAAATGTGGCTTAGTTGCAGAAAGTCTAGAAAATTTACCAGTGCTCTTGCCTGAAATTGATGATTATAAAAACTCTGAAGATTCTCCATTAGCAAAAAGTAAAGATTTTATAAATACGAAATGCCCTGATTGTGGATCCGATGGAATAAGAGAAACAGACACAATGGATACATTTGTTGACTCATCTTGGTATTTTTTGAGATATTTAGATTCACAAAACCAAAATTCCCCATTCGACAAAAATATTATTAACTCTTGGTTGCCAATTGATCAATATATTGGAGGAGTAGAGCATGCAATTCTACATCTTTTGTACTCAAGATTTTTTGTGAAAGCATTAAGAGACATTAATTTACTAGATGTAGATGAACCATTTCATAATCTATTTAGTCAGGGAATGATTAATTTTGGAGGTACAAAAATGTCAAAATCCAAAGGCAATGTAGTTGACCCTGAATCTTATTTCGCTACACATGGAGCTGATGCGTTAAGGCTATATATTTTGTTCATGTCACCACCAAGTGATGGAGTTGAGTGGAACGATGGAGGAATAGAGGGCACAAAACGATTTCTAAATAAATTTTGGGATAATATGGCAAGGTTCTTAGATTTACAAATTCAAAAAACAATTGGCGAAGATGACCTTGTTAGGTCAATGAACCAGACAATATTTACTGTAACTAGACATCTTGAAAAATTTGAATTTAACACGGGTGTTTCTGACTTAATGAAAGCAAACAATGAAATTTCTAAGTATTTAAATGAAAATTCTACAGTATCAAAAGAAACTAAAGATTTTGTTTTTAATACAATGTGCAATCTCCTTTATCCTTTTTCACCACACATTTCTTCTGAAATCTATAATTTATTCTCCAAGAAAGACATCTCTACCATCAAATGGCCAGAATTTGATGAATCAAATTTATCAAATCCTACGTATGAGCTTGTAATACAACTTAATGGAAAGAAAAAATTTACAAAAATTGTAAACACCGGAATTTCACAAGAAGAAGCTGAAGAGGCCTGTGAGGTAGCTTTTGATATAAAAGCTTCTGATTACAAGAAAGTAATTTTTGTTGAAGATAAAATAATAAACTTTATTGGCTGATGACTTATTTAGTAATTACAGATAATTTGATAGATAATTTAGATGATCTTGAAATTAATGAATTAAAATATGAAAAGATAAAATCTGATGAAATTAGCAACAGTTCAAGTGTTAGTTTGTTTTCAGATGATTCATATAAATTTGTAATTGATGAATTTTTTACTTATAAAAAATTAGAGCAAATAAATTATGAATTTAATTCAAAATACATATTTCAAGTTAAAAAGGCTAATTTAAGTAAATTTGAACATATTGAGTCAATGCAAATTATTCATAATTCAAAAAATGTTATTGAATATTTTCCTTGGGATCTCTCTAATATAATTTTTGATAATAGGAAAAAAATAGATAAAAATCTTCTTTCCTTTTTTACTGAAACAGAGTCAAATTTTAGGATGTTTTTAAATTTTTTATCAAAAGAGATTTTCCGATTGAAACTTTTGTCTTCGACTGATAAAAATGATGTTTTAGAGGTTTTAAGCGAGAAAGATGATTATAAATATAAAAAAGCTCAAACTCTAATCAAGAAAACAGGCATTGATAAAATTGATGATTCAATTAAATATATATATAAAATAGAAAAAAAATTGGTTGAATCAACTTATAATCAAGAAAATTCTAAAAGATTCATTATTGCAATGAAGCAAAAATTACAGGCTTGAAATCCTAGACTTATTTCTATCTCTATAATTTTTAGAAATTACACCTTTAGAGAATGCTACATCGAGTGATTTTAAAGCTTGATTTTTAGTTTCTGAAGAAACTTCACCATTTTCTAACAATTTTAAAGTTGTTTTTAACTCACTTTTAAGTGATTTGTTGCGAATATTTCTTTTCGAATCTTGTCGAATTCTCTTTTTTTGTGAATTAATATTTGCCATGTAAAACCTTTCGGTATATAAGATATTAACTTAGTAAATATGTTAAATAATAAAAATCTAAGAAATATTTCAATAATTGCTCATGTTGATCATGGTAAATCAACATTAGCGGATCGCTTAATTGAAATGTCAGGATTAATTAAACCAGGTGAACATGTCGACCAGATACTTGACAGCATGGATCTAGAAAGAGAAAAAGGGATAACAATAAAGTCTCAGCCAATAAGGTTACAATTTAAAGATTTGACAATAAACCTAATTGACACACCAGGTCACGTAGATTTTTCTTATGAAGTTTCTAGAGCATTGATTGCTTGTGATGGGGCTATTCTATTGGTTGATGCAACGCAGGGAATTCAAGCTCAAACTTTTGCGCACTCTTATGCAGCAATTGAAGCAGGACTAGAAATTATTCCTGTATTAAATAAAATAGATTCTATTGATGCTGATATTGAAAATGCAAAAAAACAAATTTTTAATCTAATTGGATCTAAAGAAAATGAGATATTTCAAATTTCTGCAAAAACTGGAGAAGGAGTGGAAGATTTATTAGTTGAACTTCCGCATTTAATTAGTCCACCAGAGAAGAAAATAGATGGAGTTAATGCATTAATTTTTGATTCTTTTTTTGATTCTTATAGAGGTGTTGTTGCGTCTGTACGTGTTTTTGGTGATGAAATTAAGTCAAATCAAAAACTTAAACTTGTGAATTCAAATTACTCTTTCGAACCTTCTGAGATGGGTTATTTTGATTTAGATTTTGTACCATCAAATAATTTAAATACCGGTGAAGTGGGATACATTATTACAGGAGCAAAAGAATTATCACAAATAAGAGTTGGTGACACTTTAGTTTCTGAAGAAGATGAAAGTCCAGTAATAGTATCTGGTTACAAGGAACCACAACCAACTGTTTTTTCAAGTATATTTCCTTCAGACTCAGATGATTATACAAAACTCAGAGATTCATTAGACAAATATGTACTAAATGATGCAAGTTTTTATTATGAACCTGAAACATCATCAGCTTTTGGTTTTGGATTTAGGTGTGGATT
>Ga0181575_10004209_pt1 | contig 10096 bp, 6 predicted proteins | sample 101ome_23_FD_145599 | JGI IMG/M metagenome (GOLD analysis project Ga0181575, IMG submission 145599) | Coastal salt marsh microbial communities from the Groves Creek Marsh, Skidaway Island, Georgia - 101411CT metaG (spades assembly) | ecosystem: Environmental > Aquatic > Marine > Intertidal zone...
TGATTGATCAAAGCAACTTCTGATTCCAGACGATTTATCAATAGATCATCAACAGCTTTTAAGTCTTCTCGAACTAAGTTCTGAATATCTGAGAAATTCTGCATCGGGTTATTTTAATTGATTAGCCAATAAATAAACTTCTTTGGATCTTGCTCGAGAGGCTTTTGGTTTTTTAATCGATACAGAAGAAAAATGATTCCTGCAGTTAGCAATGAAGTCATCAAAACCAGGGCCTTGAAAAACCTTTACAAAGAAATAGCCTTTTTTGTTTAGGACTTTAGTTGCTAAATCTAATGCAAGATCACAAAGATTCATTGCTCTAGGGAGATCAACCGATGGTTGACCACTAAAATTAGGAGCCATATCTGACAAAACTACATCAAATTGTTGGTTTTTAGTGGAGCTTATGATCTCTTCGTATACTTCATCTTCAGTAAAGTCACCCTGAATAAATTTAACGCCATCAATGGGGTCAATTTCCAGAATGTCGCTAGCTATTATGAGACTGTTATCACCAGTAATCTTTTTGGCTATTTGGGACCATCCTCCAGGCGCTGCTCCGAGATCTAAGACTGAGGCGCCAGGTTTAATAAAATTTACCTTTTCATTAATTTCAAACAGCTTATAAACTGCACGGGATCGATAACCCTCCTGTTGGGCTTTTTTGACATACTCATCAGTTACATGTTCATGCATCCAGCGAGCAGATGAGCCTTTTTTGGCCATAAAAATAAATTCTTTTTAGTTAGAAAAAACCTTCTTAAAGGCTATAAAAATTCGCAATTTAAAAAAAACCACAAAAAAAGATAATATTAACATTTTTACAGAAAGGACTAAAATGCAGATTAGTTTTTTTTTAAGTTTAACTAATGGATTCATTTTTAGATTTTCTGGTTCGCCAAAAAAAATTGGCCCTGGTTTTTACTATAGGTTTAATTGTACTTGGGTTAATTACTCTTAAGGGAATTCAGCGTGATCAATTCCCTGCCGTTGACTTTGAAGTAGTAAACATTTATGGAGCTTATCCTGGTGCCTCGCCAGAGGATATTGAGCAGAACTTAACAAATCCAATTGAAGATGAGTTGGGAAATATATCAGGAATTGATACCTATACCTCTCAGTCCAGAGAGGGAAGGACCCGCGTTGAGATTAAGCTCTCCCAAGATGTCGATGATAAATCTGAGGTGAAACAAGAGATCAGAAACGCGATTAACGGAATTAGCACTTTTCCTGAAGAGGTTGATCAAAGACCAAGAGTGATTGATCGGAAGACCTCGAGAAGTAGTATTCTTAAAATTTCATTGGGTTCTAAAGATTTCACCTACGATCAAATTCGAGATATTACTGATGATATTTCTGAATCCCTTGAGATGATTGATGGTGTTTCGGAAGTGGTTAAGGATGGTTACAGGGAGCGAGAAATTCAAGTAATCATTGATCCAGAAAAACTTTATGTTCACAAACTTTCAGTTCCTCAGGTTCTTGACATATTAAATAGGCGAAATAATCGCTATACAGCTGGAAGTAACAATTCAGACAGTCTTGAAAAAAACATTGTGGTTTTGGCCAAATATGAAGAAAGTCATGACATAGGTGATGTTGTTTTGAAATCGACATTTGAAGGACCTATTGTTAAGCTAAAAGATGTTGCCACCATTACCGAATCAAGCGTCAAAGAGGAGACCATTGTTAGGGTGAATGGCAAAACTGGATTCACTATTAGGGTCAGAAAACAAGCTAATGCCGATGTTATTGACACTGTTGATAGGGTAAAGGTCGAGCTTGAGAGACTTAATAAAAAATATGAGAATAAACTTGACATCATCTTTTCGGATGACAAGTCAAGATATGTAAGAAATCGTCTAGAAATTGTGACCAATAACGGAATTCTTGGTCTTTTCTTGGTGCTAGCTGTATTAGGCGTATTTTTATCTTTTAAGACCGCATTTTGGGTTGCTATGAGTCTTCCAGTGAGTTTACTTGGAGCAGTTTTTCTTCTAGGTGCGAGTGGAGAGACTATTAATCTAGTTTCTCTTGCTGCCATGATTCTGGTTTTGGGAATTGTTGTTGATGACTCGATCATTGTTGCTGAGAGTATTCATCACTATAAACAGAAGGGGGAGGATAAATTTAAAGCCACTGTGCACGGATTCAAGCGAGTGATACTTCCTGTGTCAACTACTATTTTGACCACCATTATTGCATTTTCAGCCATGTTTATGATGAGTGGCACCATGGGCAAATTTATTTATGTAATTCCACTGGTTGTAATATTTGCTCTAGTCTTATCCTTCTTGGAATGCTCAATTGCATTGCCTGCCCATTTGGCACATGCTAAGGAAAAACACAATCCTAAGAATTGGTTTATTGCCGTAGAAAAATGGTTTTCCGGTTTCGTCGCAAAAGTCCTCGACAAGAGATACTATGTTGTGGGTATTTTCACAACCTTATTAGTGGTCACTCTTCTGTTTGCCAAAGAGAATATGAAATTTGTTTTATTTCCAGAGATTGGAGTTGAAACTATTATTGGCAGAATGAATATGCACCAAGGTAGTTCGGTTGAAAATACAGCTGTCAAGGCTGCTGAAGTTGATCAGATGATCCAAGAAGTTGTTGGCAAGGACATGGTTTCTTTAACTACTCAGGTTGGTCAGTACTTTGCTTATAAGTCATTTTTCACTATTGAACTCACACCTCCGGCGGACAGAGAAAAAGATTCCCAAGATCTTATTAAGGAGCTAAATAAGAGGGCTAAGAAAATTGATGGTCTTCAAAAATTAAGATTCAGTGGTAGAAGACCTGGACCACCTCAAGGGGATGATATTGAAATTAACCTGATTAGTCCAAATAACGCCGATAGGAAATCTGCAGCAGATAAATTAGTCTCAATTTTGAAATCAATTAAAGGGTTGGACGATATCGAAAGAGATGATGACCCAGGCAAGGACCGAATTGAAGTTAAGATAGATTTTGATAAACTTTCCAGACTTGATATTGATTTTCCTGTCGTAAAACAATATCTTCGAGCTGCTTTCCAAGGTATTGATGCAACAGATATCAGACAGGGCTCCAATGATGTTAACTTTAGGGTTTATGTGGGGTCACTAAAAAATTCTGAAGAATTTGTGAGGAATATCAAGATTGCCAATAGAAAAGGCAAGTTAATTCCTTTGTCAGAATTTTCAACCACAAAACAACTAGTGGGTGAGCCAGACATGAATCACTATAACGGACAAAGGGCGACCAAAGTGTCTGCCAACGTTGACGATGAGGTTATTACCACTCTGGAAGCTATGGATTTGGCATTGGGTCAATTAAACCTTGATAAAAACTATCCAAAAGTTAGAGCTATCAGTGAAGGGGGAGCTAAGGATACCAATGAATCTATGGCTGACTTCAAGGAAGCGTTTATATTGTCTATCTTTGCAATTTATATTCTTTTGGTACTTTTATTTAATTCATTTACCCAACCAGCCCTGATACTTGCTGCAGTTCCATTCTCAATTATTGGTGTCGTGTGGGCATTTTTCTTACATGGGGATGTGTTAAGTTTCTTTGCAATGCTTGGAACGCTTGCACTTGTGGGTGTTATTGTAAATGACTCTCTTGTGTTAGTCTCGCATTTGAATTACCTTAAAGAAAAAGAGGGTAACCAATATATCGATCCTAAAGTTTGGATCATTGAGGGAACTAAGGATAGATTAAGAGCGGTTGTTTTGACTACTCTTACTACGCTTGCAGGGGTTCTTCCTCTTGCTTATGGCATTGGTGGTACTGACTTTATTCTACAACCAATGGCCCTTTCATTAGGATATGGACTATTGTTTGGAACTCTCATGACACTAGTCTTGCTTCCAAGCATGTATCTAATGAATTATGAATTTATTCAGTGGGCAACTCGACTCTATAAATCAAAGTTTAAGAGACACGCTAGTGGGGGGTAGACATACCTTGTCACTACAAGCCTGAAGATTCAGTTCTAATTTAGGCTGATTGTAGATTTTCTGGTAGGTCCCTAATCTGGCTTTAATATCTACTGTTTCTTTGTAAACGGATAAGGACTCTTCTGAAAATCCAAGTTTTTTATTTTGTCCTTCTGGATAGTCAATAAAGGCGATTCCCCAGTTGGGCGAATCAGTGAGTTTGATACTGGTTGGTATCAAGTTATCTTGAAGAACGACATTCGCATTTACATTCCAACCTTTTTCAAGATTTAGATTAATACTGAGATTATTAGACTCATCAAAATTATGTTGGATTCTGACTTTCCCATCATAGGCATAACTAACTTTATTTAGCTCTCCATTTCTAATCATATTATTGGCTTTAACGAAGGAAGTGTAGCTATATGGATCAATGTTGATAATGTTTCCAAAGGTGCCCAAAAGCTTTGTGGATAAGTCTTGATACTCTTTATCACCAGTTCTATTGAATAATTTGACCAATATTTGAGAGGCAATTCCATTGGTTGAAGGAATCGCATCATCAATAATTTGTTTGACTGACGAGTTAAGCGCTGATGATTTTTCATTCATAAAGTAACCATAATGCTCCTCATCCCAGAATAGGTCATTCATCCTAGAGGTAAGTTGTTTACTCTCCTGAAGAAACTGATCATCTTTAGAAATATCATATGCAGTGATTAAGGCATCAATAAAGAATACATAATCTTCTAATAGAGCTTTTCCTGAAGTTTTGTTATTGATACTAACTCTTTGTAAATGATCACTCTTGGCAAAAGTAGAAAGCATTTGAGAGGTTGCCTTAATTCCGATATCTTGATAATTTTTGTTATTAAGGATAAGGCCTATTTGCATGAAAGATTTCGCCATCATTGCATTCCACGAGAGTAGATGCTTTTTGTCCTTGAAAGGCGGCATTCTTTGCGCTCTGAGTTGATAGATTTTTTCTATAAGTTGATCTATCTTTTCATAATTATCAGGGTTTAGTTGACCAAGTGATTTATATCTAATGACATTCTTACCTTCAAATTCGGTATACGCTGTGAAGTCAAATAAGGATGAAGCTAGTTGATAATCCGAATCACTTAAGAGGCTCTTTAATTCATCGGCAGTCCAGATAAAGAAAGTTCCTTCTTCACCTTCAGAGTCGGCATCTGTTGCAGAATAAAAAAGACCATTTTCATCCGTCATCTCACGAGAGACATAATCAAGAGTTCTCTCAGCCACTCTTTTGTAGAGGGGATTTCTAGAAAGCTGATACCCTTTGGCATAAACCAGAGCCAACTGCGCCTGGTTATATAACATCTTCTCGAAATGAGGAACAATCCATGAGTTATCGACTACATAACGATGAAAACCGCCACCAATGACATCATACAAACCACCTATGGCCATTGAATCTAGTGATTTGATAATTGCTGCTTTCTTCTGAGGTGAGGGGTTTATTGATTGACTACTCAGAAGGAAATCTAAAATTGGCTCATGAGGAAACTTAGGAGCATTACCAAATCCACCCTCCATCTCATCATGTGTACTGAGAAGATTTTTGACCGCAATTTCGCTGATATCGTTTTTTAGAGTTATTCCCTTGAATTTCTTCTGACTCTCCTCGATTACTTTCATCATTTCGATGTTTTGATTTGCCATTTCAAGAATCTTCTTAGAGTCATTACTCCAAATTTCAGCAATTTGTGGAAGGTTTGAAACAAGCTTTGATTTAGGTATGTAGGTGTCAGTTAAAAATGCATCACCCGTTGGAGTCAGAAATACATTTAAAGGCCACCCACCTCCACCTGTAGTCATCTGAGAAATCTTCATGAAAGTAGCATCTACATCAGGATTGACTTCTCTATCGACTTTGATGGCAACAAAATCCTTATTCATAATTTTTGCGACTTCTTCGTCATCGAAACTTTCTTCTTCCATCACATGACACCAATGACAAGACGAGTAACCAATAGAAAGGAAAATTAATTTATTTTCAACTTTTGCTTTTTCTAATGCTTCCTCTGACCATGAATACCAATTAATTGGATTATGAGCATGTTGAAGTAAATATGGCGCATCAGAGAGAATTAGATGATTGGTGTACTTGGGCGATTTGTCATCATTGAAGTATTTGGTTCTAGGTTGATGATTAACGCCTTTAGCAACGAATACATTTTTCAGTTCAACCTCGGGATGAGCATTTGAAATGTTCGCATGAAGCAAAAAAAACGGAATTAACGCTGAAAGTATTTTTTTCACGCGCAAATTCTATCAACAGATGATAGGTTTATTCACGGGATAAAACTAAGTTAATTGTTTTTAAGGGCGGCCTTGATAATTTCTTCAGTGCTGAGGTTGGTGTCAATACCACCCAACATTTTTTCAATCTCTTTAGATTTAAAGCCTAAAGACTCAAGTGCCTGCCTAGCTTTGAGGGCATTATCATTATGAGATGGTTTTGAATCAATTCCAGTGACTTGAGTGCCTGCAACACGATCTTTTAGTTCAACAATCAGTTTTTGAGCCGTCTTCTTGCCAATACCAGGGGTTTTAGAGATTAGGTCAACATCCTCTCTTGAGATGCAATCTATCAAGTTACCAGGCTCCAGGTGTGAAAGAATCGCCAAAGCAACCTTTGGACCAATGCCATTGACCTTGATCAGTTCTCTGAAAAGTTTCTTCTCACTTTCTGTCAAGAAACCATAGAGCGCTTGCAAATCCTCTTTCACCTGAAAATGGGTATGAAGTGTGATGGTGTCAGATTCAGAAATTTTGTAAAAAGTAGGTAAAGGGCAGTTTATTTCGTAACCAATGCCATTGACTTCAAGAATTAACTCTGGAGGATTTAGTTGGGTAATTTTTCCTGTTAAGGTGCCAATCATAGCCAAGGATGGGCGTTAAAGTGATCTCTCTCAAACGCTTTAATTTTATCCGCATGTTGAAGTGTAAGACCAATGTCATCAAGTCCGTTTAATAATCTTCTCTTTCTTTCTGAATCCACATCAAATTGATAAGTCCCTTCAGAAGTTAAGACCGATTGACTCTCAAGATCAACCGTAATCTCACCCGAATAATTAAACAGCGCATCAACTTCACTGTCACTTAAGGCAATTGGCAAGATTCCATTTTTAAAACAGTTGTTATAAAAAATATCTGCAAAACTTGGGGCAATAATTATCTCGAAACCATGATCCAAAAGAGCCCAGGGCGCATGTTCTCTGGATGAGCCACAACCAAAATTTTCTCGAGCTAATAAAATCTTGGCAGATTGGTATTGTTCTTGGTTAAGGACAAAGTCCATATTTAAAGGTCTTTTTGAGTTATCCATACCGGGCTCGCCATGATCAAGATAACGCCACTCATCAAATAGATTGGGACCAAATCCAGATCGATGAATCGATTTTAAAAATTGCTTCGGGATGATTGCATCTGTATCCACATTGGCACGATCAAGTGGAGCAGCAATTGAGGTAATTTTTTCGAATTTTTTCATAATTTATGGGTTTGAGAAGTGACCTGCAATGGCAGTAGCAGCAGCAACAGAAGGGCTTACTAGATGTGTAAATGAGCCCTGGCCTTGTCTGCCTTCAAAGTTTCTATTGGAAGTGGAAGCGCATCTTTCACCAGGCTCAAGCTTGTCGGCATTCATTGCCAAACACATTGAGCATCCAGGCTCTCTCCACTCAAATCCTGCATCCGTAAAAACTTTATCTAAACCTTCAGACTCAGCTTGTTGTTTAACTAATCCAGATCCAGGAACGGCAAGAGCAAGTTTAATGTTGGGCGCAATTTTCTTTCCTTTTAGAACAGAAGCTGCAGCTCGCATGTCTTCAATTCTTGAATTAGTACATGAGCCAATGAAGATCTTATCTACCTTGACTGAATTTATGGGTGTATTGGCCTCAAGATTGATATATTTCAAAGCATTTGAATAACTTGTCGCTTTGACTTTGTCAGAGACTGTCTTTGGGTCTGGAATATTTCCATCTATGGATACCACCATTTCTGGAGAAGTCCCCCAAGTCACTTGCGGTTTTATGTCACTTGCAGCAATGGAGACAACTTTATCAAATTTAGCGTCATCATCCGAATGCAGTGTTTTCCAGTAATCGATGGCCTTCATTAAGTCATCACCTTTGGGCGCCATGGGTTTGCTTTTGACATAATCAATGGTCTTATCATCAACAGCAACGATTCCAACTCTTGCGCCTGCTTCAATTGCCATATTGCAAATGGTCATCCTACCTTCTATCGAAAGGTTTTCAATCGTAGATCCTGCAAACTCAATTGCAAATCCAGTCCCACCCGCAGTACCAATTTGACCAATGACATACAGAACAATATCCTTGGCAGTCACAAAAGGATTAAGCTCACCATTGATTTCGATCTTTAAATTCTTTGATTTTTTTTGCCACAAGCATCCCGTTGCTAAAACATGTTCAACCTCTGAGGTTCCAATGCCAAATGATAGAGTCCCTAATGCGCCATGAGTTGAGGTGTGTGAATCACCACAAACAACGGTCATACCTGGAAGTGTTGCGCCTTGTTCTGGACCCACCACGTGAACTACACCCTGACGGATATCATTCATTTTGATTTCATTGATGCCAAATTCATCACAGTTTTTATCAAGAGTTTCCACCTGAATTTTTGATATTGGATCGACAATACTATCGACTCCACCTGAGCGATCAGTCGTTGGGACATTGTGATCTGGAACGGCTAGGGATGCAGATAATCTCCATGGTTCTCTGTTGGCCATTTTTAAACCTTCAAATGCTTGAGGAGAAGTTACCTCATGAATCAATTGACGATCGATGTAAATAAGAGAAGTTCCATCATCCACCAAAACGGTGTGAGACTCCATCAATTTGTCGTAAAGTGTAAGACCCATCTTAGAAACGAATGAATAAATTGTAAAATAGCCATTTTACTATTAAGGCATCGAATGTGCGGAATTTGTGGACAGCTAAGATTTGACCACCAAACAGTGAATTCTCAGACCATCAAATCCATGATGTCTAAGATTGAAAGAAGAGGACCCGATGATAGCGGTTCTTGGATTAATGGGCCGATAGGTTTTGGACATCAAAGATTAAGCATTATTGACCTGTCAAAGAATGGCTCTCAGCCGATGATTGATCGGGAACTGGCTTTGACCCTGGTATTTAATGGAACTATATACAACTACCAAGTACTCAGATCTGAGTTAATTAAGAAAGGGTATCGTTTTTTCTCAGAATCTGACTCTGAGGTCATTCTTAAGTCCTATCATCTTTGGGGTCAAGATTGTGTCAAGAAATTTGATGGCATGTTTGCATTTGCCATTTGGGACTCCAGCAAGAGTCAGCTTTTTCTGGCACGTGACCGAATGGGAATAAAGCCCCTGTACATTCATCAGGATAACCACTCAATAAGTTTTGGATCGAATACTCAATCTCTTTTATCAACTGGCATTGAAAAATCAATCAGTGAGATAGGACTTCAATATCAGTTATCACTTCATGCGGTTATTCCTGCTCCCAATACGATAATCAAAGGCATTACGAAAATGCCCCCTGGTAGCACACTCATAATCAATCAAGAGGGTCAGTCTAAGTCGCGACAATATTGGTATCCCAATGCCTCCAGAATTAATGACTACAGCGATCAAGATTATCTGGACAAAACAGAGTATTTGCTTAAAGAGGCTGTTAAGAAACGAATGGGTGCGTCTGATGTTCCTATTGGGGTATTGTTATCAGGCGGACTTGACTCTTCGCTGTTAGTTGCACTTCTTGCAGAAAGTGGTCATGCAAATGTGAGAACTTTTTCCATAGGATTTGAAGATATTGATGATGAGGCAGGATCTGAATTTGAATTCTCTGATCAGGTGGTTAGTCAATACAAGACAACACATTCTAAATATATTGTCCCAAATAATTCTGTCTTACCTAGACTGGAAGAAGCAGTAGATAACATGGCAGAGCCAATGGTTGGCCAGGATGCAGTTGCATTTTATCTTCTCTCAGAGCAGGTTTCAAAAGATGTCAAGGTGGTGCTATCTGGCCAAGGAGCGGATGAGGCATTTGCTGGATATTTTTGGTACCCAAGAATGCAATCAGAAATAACCGGAAGTGAATATGATAGATTTGCTAAGCACTACA
>Ga0181575_10004229_pt1 | contig 10070 bp, 9 predicted proteins | sample 101ome_23_FD_145599 | JGI IMG/M metagenome (GOLD analysis project Ga0181575, IMG submission 145599) | Coastal salt marsh microbial communities from the Groves Creek Marsh, Skidaway Island, Georgia - 101411CT metaG (spades assembly) | ecosystem: Environmental > Aquatic > Marine > Intertidal zone...
TTATGCATACATTCTGCTTCTTCTTTCTTGACGCAGTTTGGATATCTCTTACCAAACATTGTCTTCATACCTTTCTTCTCATATCCCTTCCAGCACTTCTCGTCGAGTTCATACTCAACTGCTTCTTTCTTAGACTTGTTACCCCAGTTGGCAGCACCAACCTTACGACACTTAACCAAAGCACCTGAGGCATATGCAGAAGGCCATACAGAATAACGAGACTTGACCTTGTGATAGCAAGCATCTTTCTTGCCCTCCTCAATTTCAATTTGATCGCCAACCTCTACGTCGTTCTCTGCAAACCATCCGCGATTTACTTCTAAAGCATAGAGAACTTCTCCATCAGAAGAAACTGGTGTCTCTTCATATGGTTCTAGTTCTTTGATACTTTCAACTATGCCATCTTCTCTGATAAACGCAATGTCAAGAGGAATCTTTGTCTCTGACATGTGAAAGGACTGCTGAGCAGACTCATCAAAAATGAAAAGCATTCCGCTATTATTATCTAAACTTTCACGGAACATTAAACCAAGATTGAAATCTCTAATATTCTTAGGAATTTCAATATTGAGAGGTAAAGTTACAAACTCGGTGGATTCACTCATTTTCTTCTTGGGTTTATCGGTTGAAACATAGGTTGGTTTTGCTGCACCAGTTTTTTGTGGTTGATTAGGATCAGCAGCTCTCTTTCTTCTTTGCGCGGAGAGTCTTTCCGATTTACTCATACTTGCACGCTTTGCAGAAGAAACACACTTGGGTGTTGATTTCTGTCCTGGTTGGCGAGCACAGGGTTTGCCTGATACCACTTGAACCCAACCTTTTTTACCATCTTTTGATCTGGACTTACCAAACCAATCACGAAGACCTTCTTCACTTACAGTTTCTTCATTTGTTACATAATCTGCTGCAGTATCAATATAATCTGCTGCTTTGGTAATTTTTGACTGAACCCATGCTGGGAGTTCACCCTCTCCTTTTTTGCCCATCTTTTTATTAAGACGTTTTGCAGCATTCATGACTGTCTTTAGTTCTGAACGTGCCATGGAGTATTCGTGATCTTTTTTGGTTTCTTCGGACATGCCGTTTCCACCATTACCATTACCACCGTTACCATTGCCATTACCGTTGCCGTTACCATTTTTCTTCTCATCATCAACAGAATGACCATTCTCTTTACGGAGCATTCCAGCACGACCTACAACCTTAAATCCTTTAGGAATTGGTTTGCACTTTTTATCGGTATAGCAATAATATTGTCCTGCAGGGCAGCGACCATTCTTTTCCTCATTGACATCACCAGAGGTATCTTTCTTATGAAGATTTTTATAAAGGTGTTTATGGAGAGGTTTTGCCCTCTTCATAATTTTGTCTCTTTCGGAATAGTCCTGTTCTTCATTCATCTTCTTGGTCTTCTCTTTCATTTGATTAATGAACTTCCTATAGACCGCTGCTTCTGATGTCTTTCCCATCTCTCTTGCTCTTTGTTCCATAGCAACGGCAGCCTGGATTTTGTGAGCATGAGATCTTGATGAATTACGAATCTTAGACACGGATGCCTTTGCGGTTGCAACGTCCTTGAATCCAAGTCCATGAATCGTGCCTTTTGGATTTTCATCCGTGTAAAGGTCCGAATGCTTTTTGGAATTTGCTGGTTGACCAGGTTTTCTTGGAATACGTGGGTTGCTCATTTCTTTTTACGACCTGCACAGTGTGCTCTTTGGGAAAACCCCTTGGGATTAGAGCAATCAATACTCTTTTTATATTTATTACTCCAACCTTCTTGAAATTGTTTAAAAGTTTTCATACTTGCAATGCTGTGAATATTACTTTAAAAGTTGTTGAATTTGAAGATGATGGGTGACCAAGAAGTCTCAAAGAACCACTACTAATATCTGTAGAATAAGTTGCAATTCCAACGGGTTGATTAATGGTGCCAAATTCTGTCATGTACGTATCTGAACCATCATGTATAACATTTATAGTTGTCATATTATAGTTAGTTCCCTCAACTGCTTGAACTTGATATTGGACAGATCTATAGACACTTGAACTGATTGACATTACTGTCGCAGTATCAGTTGAAGTTGTTGTCAAAATACCAGACTGAATATCTCCAGCGATTAATTCAAGGTTTGTCGCTGATACAGGGTCTAAAGTAAATTCACTGCTAGATGCGTTATATCTTAAAAATCTACCATCACCAAGATTGCTTGTGTCTACATCTTCAAGGTCAACAATTTTAGTTTTTCCAATTGCAGTGCTCGCAACACCGACCCATTGAGATCCACTGTAAATTAATAATTTATTAGTTCCTATTCCAACATCAAAACTTACATCATCAAGATCCTTAATAAATCCAGCGCCACCACCACCAATTGTATAGAGTTGCTGCTGTACTCTATTAATGAATAACTTATAGTGCTTGGCCAGATCTTCGTGTGTAGCAAAGTTCTGATCCGTTGGAGTTAAGGGATCAATATTAGACTCACTAGGATCAGGTTGAATAGGTCTATTATTAACCTCCTCTTTTAAAACTTCTTGTTTTTCTTTTATTTCTTCAACTAAAATTTTGAGAGATTTTAATCCATCATTAAATTCATCTCTTACTTCATCAATTTGTTCATCATAATATTTTACTTCAGGTAGTTCTGAAATTTCTTTTTTTAAGTCATTAAAATATCCAAGAAGCAATTCATCTGTCTTTACACTTTCCTTGTTTACTTCTTTAAGATCTTTTTTGAGTGTCTGCTTGAGAGTATTATATCCCCCAAGTATTTGTTTCTTTAATTTTCTATCATCATCTTTAAATTCTTTGTGATGACCCCACATACGCATTGAGGTCTCTTTGATCTCTTTCCAGATCTTCTCTTTCTCTGTATCAAACCTAGTGTTGATACTTTCTCTTAACTCATTGAAATCAGTTCTGGTTTCAAATTCTTTCTTATCAAAGTGCTCTTCAATTCTATCGAGGTCATATTCAACCTTACCTCTTAATCCTTCAACAGCATCATGGACTTTGACGAAATCATCATCAATGACACTAAAGGTCTTTCCAATCCATGAGAAGTCAGGAACTTCATTTACCTCATTGACCCACTTAGGGAATGTAGGAATTTGATCCTGTACTTCTTGAATCGCTATTCTAATAGACTGAATATCTTCTTCGTAATATTTTGGTTCAGGCAGCTGCTCAATATTTTGATTTACTTGAGCAAGACGTTCTTCTAATACGTTGATCTGATCATCATAATATTTTATTTCTGGTATGTCTGCAGCGTTCTTTTCTATTACCTGCTTTACCAGATCAATCTGCTCACAGATAGCCTCTATCTCTGATTCATAGTATCTAACTTCAGGAACTTCAGGTATCTCTTCTCTTACCTGATTGATCTGCTCAGTTAGACTTTCTAATTCTTTATCGTAATACTTTATTTCTGGAATGTCTGGGATGTCCTTCCTGACATCGTTGATCAGACGAATTAATTCTGGAAATGCTGGAATTATATCTTCTACCTCTGCAAAAGTATTTCCTTCAGCATCCTCTATGGTTTGGACTGCCTCTTCTATTTCAATATAATCTTCAACAGAAGGTAATTCTGTATTTACTTCTTCTGTTATATAATCTTCAACTGACGGTAGACTTTCTGGATCTACAATATAATCATCAATAGAAGGCAACTCTTCTTTAGACATGTTATTAGTAACCTTGGTACTTTGGGATTTCTCTCCCACTAGATTATTTATTATCTAACATTGTTCACTTTTTAAACTTATTATCTTGCTCACTTTTTAAAATCTTAGCAAGCTCTGCCGTAGATCCCACAAACAATGCATTGGTAACATTTGTAGGACCCTTTGAAGATTCTTCTTTTACATCCTTTAGATCTTTCTGCAATTTCATCAATTTATCAGTGGCATCAGCAACATTTTTAATTAATTGTCCAGCAACTTCATATGCCCTAGGCATTTCACTTTCCTGTGCTAATTCTAAAATGCCATTAAGTGCCTCTTGTCCTTTTTCAATAATACTATAAAGATTGCCACGAGTATATTCATAATCTTTATTTACATCATCAACAGACTCTCTAACTTTTTCAATTTTCTTTTCAACAACCTCTGGTTGAATAACATCATTGCTGACGTTAAATTCATTATTTAATTCATCAAATTTTTTGTTAGTTGTCCAATCAGCCATTTCAATTAACTTATAGTACCATCAAATCCAAAATCATCACCCATTGGAATCAGATCATCATCATCATCGGTGATTGGGCGAACAGCAGCACCCTTGACATGATCTTCAATAGGTGTTCCATCTTTACCTCTTTCAACTGTAATTTTATTGCCACTTACAGATTTAACGAACAACTGCTCATTATCAATATCAATGTAAGTCTTAGCAGTAATTGTTGATCCATCATCAACTTCAAGAACTATGTCAGCAATAACGGCATCCGTTGCAAGGTTTGTAAGAACGTTACCAGTGTAGTTCTTAATCGCTCTAGGAGTAACTCTATATGTAAGATCTCTTTCTGTATTTGTAGTATCTGTTCCTGAAAGATAACTAATTCTGGAAGAACGAATAATATCTCTTGTAGCGTCTGATACTGGTCCAAACAGATATGTCTTTGCAGTAAATCTTAAAGTGTAGAGAAGCACTCTACGTGTTTTGTAGTCACCCTCATAATCATCCTGCATCGTTATGTTTTCCAGTACGATGGGGATATCTCTTTTTTCGTTTATAGATCCAACTAAGTTGACAGTAAGATTATATGCTGGTTGAAAATATGGAAGAATTTGTTCAACAATTTGTAGAGCATCATCATTTAACTTAGTCATGATGCTCATTTCAAATGCCATATTATATGGCACTGGCATATAGTTCTTTTTAGTGGTGCTCTCTGATGTCGGATCTTTAACGGTAAATTGCTGTGTGGTGGTTACCTTTCTGGTAGGATCATAAGTTAATCCAGTAAATTCAAATGACATTCTGGGCAGCGACATCGCTGTTGGTTTATTCAGATCTGCCACTTGCTCAAGTCTTGCTAAAAACTTTTGAGTGGGCCCATAAGCTAAGGGAACTTTAATAATACTTGTTGTATTATCTGAGGAATCTGTGTGTTGAATTTCAATACCATTAAAAAGAGTACCAAAAGAGATAATGGTCTTTCTCAATATTTCGTTATAAAAATACTCAAACATTTTTAGATACCTTGTATACTATATTTATGGTGTGCCAAATGGATTCTGTTCGGTAAAGTCAAGTATTGCATCTGCTTCTGTTTCAAAATTATCATTGTCAGAGAATCCATCATCAGCAGGAGTATCTCCAACAATTCTAATTATATTAGTTGCACCAGATGTTGAACCAGTGATTGTCTCTCCGACACGGAATACTCCGTCAATATCGTAGACATCAAGTTCAGTGGTTGCAGAGTTCCATTTTCTAACTTTTGCGGTGCTTCCAGAAGTTCCGCCTGTGATTGTTTCATTGAAACTAAAGTTACCAGTTCCAGCGATTCCTGGAGATCCGATAGTCATTGTTGGTGGTTCAGTGTAACCAAGACCTGCATTGGTTATATAAATTGCAGCGATTGTTCCTGCTGCGCTGACAATAACTGTGGCTGCTGCAGATACTGTAGAAACACCAGTAAACGTGACTGTTGGTGCTTCAGTCGAATATCCAGAACCACCTGATGTGATTGTTACAATGCCGATAGCACCCTCTGTACTGAGGAGAGAAGTACCTGCTGCACCTGATCCTGTCCCATCAGCATTATTAGTGAAGAACTGAATCTTAGGTGCAACAGTATATCCAGAACCTGGATTGATCAATGGTGCACTTTGAACAACCACTTGATTGCCTTCTGGACTTGCAGCACCAGTACAAACAACCATTCCACCAAGAGTAAGTGCTGTTGCAATACCAGTAACTCCACTAGATGGAGCAGAGGAAATCGCAACTCTTGGTGGAACTATGTAATTGGATCCTCTATTTGTAATGTCAATAAATCTTATCGCGCCATCTACTATTGTTGTTACAGCAGTAGCAGTTGCACCTGCACCAACAAGAGTAAGTTTTTGAATACCTACACCAGAGAATATTACATCTCCATCTGCACCTTCTATTCCCTCTAGAGTATCATCAATTTCATCAACACCAGTGTCAATAACTTCATCTTCAATACGGAAGAGTTCGCACCTTAATTCATAAACATAATTTTTTTGTAACTGATAAAAAGGTTTTTCGTGCTCTACGTATTTAATCTCAAACAAACGATCTCCGAGCGGAAAATAAATTAAATCTCCCTCTTTTGGTCTAGTTGATAATTTGATATTCTCTTCATTTTTTATCAAAGGAGAAATGTAAGTCTCAAATCTTTCCTTTGAAATAATTAAAGTTATTTCATTCGTTTGTTGTATTCCAAATTTTGAAAGAAGTGTTGGAGTATCTCCATATCCTTCAAAATTTTCTACATATGCCTCCATCGGATATGCATCATCAAACTTAGATTCAATTACCTCTCTTAAAATGGTGTTGGTTGTGACATACTTTCTTGGCATGAAGTGAACTTCCACTCCATACATTCTTAGCTGCTCATTAATTAAGTCTTGAACAAGACTTTGCTCTCCCCTAGAACCTTGTTGAAAAAACGGATTTAACATAGTTCTTATCCAATCATATCAAAAGGAGGAAGTTCATAAGTATTGGACATTTGCTCCCTAATAAGATCTAATTCCTTTTCTGCATCATCATATAATTGACGACCATTTAACTCTACTCCACCAGGCAATTTGACACCTTGGAACTTAATTAGATTCTGACCCCACTGCTTCTTCATTAATGCAGTAAGATATTTCTTTACAAAGAAATCATTATATACCCTTGAGTAATCATTAGGGTCTATGAGTCTATAACAGTCAAGAATTATATAATCATCCACTGAAACAGATTCCCAATCTATGTCCAAATATAAACGGTCTTGTCTCTGGTTAAATCTAATTTGCTTTTCTGTGGAAAGTGCAAAATCTAAGTCTTCCAAATAAGTTTTTGTCATGGCATACTGTAATATTTCGGTTGACCCAAAATAATACATATCATTTAAAAATAATTGATATTTAACACTGAACATATTGCTTGTAGCAGTGTTAGATCCATCAAATCTAAAAATTTTATTTATTCCGATGACTGCAGGAGGAATTTGCAAATAATTGCTATTCTCTTCAAATGAGAAAGTTACGGAGGAACCATCAATAGTTGACTCAGCAGTTGTTGTAACAATGCCTACAGGGTCATTACTGCCGCCTCTTGTTCTTCCCCTATCAATATCCCCTTGAGTAATTTTATATTTTAAAAACGTTTGTAGCACCCCATCATAGTGTCTCTCATGAAAATACTGCAGAGCATCATCAACCAGATCCTCTACCTGCTCATCAGCAATGTTGATCTCCAAGACAGGAGCACCTAACTGCCTTTTGCAATAGTTTATCAGTTCTGCCCTGGTAGATGGTTGTGCCATTTATTTACAAGTTTCCTATAAATTTATTTAGGGTGCGGAAGAAATACCTGGTTTCACAAGAATCATCCCATCAATAATTCTATAAACTGTTGCTCCAGAACTTACAAGAACATCATAAACATATCTTCCCTCTGTCAAAGAACGTGTATCTGTTGATCCGAGAGAAATATTAAATTTTCCTCCAGCCGCACTTGTAAATCCAACATTGAATGTCGCTGCCGCAACAGTAGTTGATCCTACAGAAACACTTTTGACCATTTGAGACGATCCAGTCCAACCAGTCGTCGTTCCAAGTCCAACAGCATTTGAACTAGAAAAATCAAACGCAGTGTTTGAAACATCAACTACATCAAAGTTTGCTTTAAACGTAGCTCCTGTGTTAAGGCTTAAATTTATAGACTTAGAAGTTCCTGAATCTGGATCAAAAGTGATATTATTACTGGCCATCTTGTATTCCTATAATTTGCATTGTTTCTTGCTGTTTATAATAAAGTTTGCAAAATGCTTTTGCAATATTACGGAGTTCTTCACAATCATTACAACTATCTATCTCTGCTGCGAGTTGAGTATATGCAAAACTTTTAGATAGGTTCTTGATTTCAATTTGATCAGGATTCATTTGATAACCTCCTTAGTAGCGATTTAATCTCATTAAGATCATCTTTCATACTGGATAACTCAGTTTCAAGATCTTTCACTTTTTGAGTTTCAGATTTTTTAACTTCTCTACGAGCAATATACTCGTCATATCCACTTTTGTTTGTATTGATGATTGCATTTGTTAGAGGATCTCTAACTAAATGAGAATGATCTTGTACCTTTATTTCTTTCATATCATGCTAAAGTTATAGTTCTCAATTCTTTGATTCTTGGAGCATATGCTTGATTTGTTGAGGTTCCAATTAACTTAATTCTGTATGCTTTAAATGATGGTAAATTATCAACGGTAAACTCATATTCTTTGAATGTCAAGTCATTAGATAAGAAACCTTCAGATGCATTTGATACAGGGACTAATCTATCGGAAGTTCCATCATTAAGAGAGGAATATCCAGGGAATGCTTCAAATATTGGTTCAAAGTTTTCCTCCTCACCAATAGAATAAAATGCTCTAATATCATTATATTGATTGATATGTGCAGATAATAGAATCTTGATGCTAGTTGCTGAAGTTTCTAAGATATTTTCTTTAGAAACATATTGGAAAGCATTTGGATCTTCATCTATTGAATTTACTCTATTGTCCTGAACATAATCTGTTATCGGTCTATCCACTCTATTAGAAACAAGAATAGCATTAATTCTTTGAGCGTCAATGATAGGACTCAGGCGAGGATCATCTGACAACAATGTAATTGACATATTGAAAGAACGATCCCCAGGCAAATTCTGTAAAACAGAATTATTTGTCTCGTTCACTCTAGAAGCAATGATTCTTGGAGATGACATATAATTTGTTGCATTCAAGGTAACATCTTCAGAACCAAGGTTTGTAAATGGAACAGGTGTTGATGTGCCAGACCCATCTCCAAGATTTGATCCAGAAGTTGTTCTAATTCTTGCTGTGAGATTAGTTCCAGGAACAGTCACATTTTGAACTGATGGAACAATCGCTTCAAATGGCATGTTTTGAGTTGCTCTAATTTCATATCCACCACCAGAGCTGGTATCATTAAAGTAGAGTCTTGGGAATCCACCTGTTCCAGAGGCACTTCTATCAACACCATTACTACTCATATCAACTTTAATTGTATATGAATCATACGTTATAGGATTAGAAATTGTAGAATCTGTTTCACTTAACAAGTGAGTTGTATTGATTCTTCTAAGAGAAACTCCACCAAGTTCATATTTGTATACTGGAGTTCCAACAAGGTAGTTTTTGGGATTTGTTCCTCTAGTAATTCCACCTATAACTCCAGTAGAGGTTTCTGTATATTCGATAATTTCATCACCTATTTGCAAGAATCCTTGAGTTGTTGTTCCAACTCCTACATTTTCAAACGTGCTAAAATTAGAACTATCAGCAACAAGAATGTTTGCAGTAGAATCAGAGTTATATGGGGAGGTCAGTTTTGTTGGTATAACATCACTCATTACATGGGAGAGTGTTACTCTATTGTTCTCATGATACATACCATGGTTTTTATGATTGACTGTTATGTGCAATCCATCTTGATTTGTGACTGTTCTAATTGATGTTGGTACAACACCACCGCCAGTAGTAGCATTTAACGTGGTTGAAACTCCAGATACATTAACAAACTTAATTGTGTTCGCTGCACCAACCACAAAGTCACCCTGAACGTTATCAAGAACTAACTCATTTGAACTTCCTATGGATACGATTGAGAATCTTGCATTTCTTCCAGAAACAACGCTTCCAAGAGAAGTTATACCAAGAACATCACCAACCAAGTATCCACTACCAGAGGCATTAATTGTGGCACCAATTGCAACACCATTGTTGACAGTGATGTCTGCAGTTAGATTTTGACCAGTTCCTGTGATACTTGTTAAAGCGACTCCCGTAAATGTAAGTTGTCCAGA
>Ga0181575_10004233_pt1 | contig 10064 bp, 11 predicted proteins | sample 101ome_23_FD_145599 | JGI IMG/M metagenome (GOLD analysis project Ga0181575, IMG submission 145599) | Coastal salt marsh microbial communities from the Groves Creek Marsh, Skidaway Island, Georgia - 101411CT metaG (spades assembly) | ecosystem: Environmental > Aquatic > Marine > Intertidal zone...
CAGCAGCACAGGCGGTTTATTGACCACTGCCCGGGCGATACCCACACGTTGCTGCTCTCCGCCGGACAGCGCAACGGGGAACTTCTTCTCCTTGTCCGCAAGGCCAACTTTCGTCAGTGCTGCCCGAACTCTTCGTCCCACCTCTCTTGGCGAGAACCCGGCAATGGAGAGCGGCAGGGCCACGTTGTCATAGACATTCCGGTCAAACAGCAGCTGATGATTCTGAAAGACAACACCGACACCGCGACGGATGTGTGGCACTTGACCCCGGGATACCCGATTCAGATTGGTGCCGTTGACGAAGACCTGGCCCTGGCTGGCCCGTTCCATCAACATAATCAGCTTCATCAGGGTGCTTTTCCCGGCCCCGGAATGACCTGTCAAAAAAGCCATCTCGCTAGAATCGAGTTCAAAGCTGACGCGAGATAAGGCATCGACCCCACCTTCATAGCGCTTACTGACAGAGTCGAAACGAATCACCGGGAGAACAGTGCCCTGACGAAATCTTCCGCTGAGAAAGGACGCAGGTCTTCGATCTGCTCGCCAACCCCAACGTACCGGATAGGTAGGCTCAGCTGGCTGGCGAGTGCAAAGATGACACCACCCTTGGCCGTGCCGTCCAGCTTGGTCAGCGTCAGGCTCGAAACCTTCACCGTTTCGAGAAATTCTGTGGCCTGGGATATCGCGTTCTGACCCGTCGCTGCATCCAGTATCAGCATGGTTTCGTGGGGGGCGGTCTCATCGATCTTCGCCATGACACGATTAATTTTTGCAAGTTCATCCATCAGGTTCTTTTTATTCTGAAGCCGGCCAGCCGTGTCTGCGATCAGTACGTCAATATTTCTGGCCTGCGCCGCAGCCAGCGCGTCAAAGATCACCGAAGCACTGTCGGCACCGGTATCCTGGGCGATGACCGGCACGTCATTTCTCTCGCCCCAGACCTTCAACTGTTCGACTGCTGCTGCGCGAAAGGTATCGCCCGCCGCCAGCATCACAGACTTACCTTCTGCCTGCAGCCGCTTTGCGAGTTTACCGATTGTCGTGGTTTTACCAGCACCATTAACGCCAACCATGAGGATCACAAAAGGTGAATGGCCGCCAACGTCCAGCGCGACTTCCGCTGGCGCAAGAATGTCCACGAGGTGATCCTGCAATCTGGCCAGCACGGCTTTACTGTCGACAATCTCCTGCCGTGAGATTCGCCTGGTCAGATCATCAATAATTTCCTGAGTTACCGTGACACCGACATCAGACGACAGGAGAATGGTTTCGATCTCCTCGATCAGGTCATCATCGAGCGTCTTTTCACCGAGGAACAAATCCTGGAGTCCGTCACTCAGGCGGTGACGCGTTCTACTCAGGCCCTGCTTCAGACGGGAGAAAAATCCGCCCTTGTCTTCAGTATCTGCATCTGCAACATTGGATGACATGCTTTTGGCTACACCTGTCATAGTCTGGTTGATAATTGAAATTGATGAAGGCAAAGAACCCTGACAAACATCAAAGTCGTACATTGCGAATTATCGGCGGAAAGTGGCGAGGTCGCAAAGTTCGATTCCCGAATAATTCCGTCATTCGACCAACGGGCGACAGAATCAGGGAAACCCTGTTCAACTGGCTGATGTTTAATCTGACGGGCGCACGCTGTCTTGATCTATACGCCGGGAGCGGCGCACTTGGGCTTGAAGCCCTGTCCCGGGGAGCAGCGGCCGTCACCTTCGTTGAAACAGATGCAACAATCGCCGAAACCCTGGGAGCGACCCTGATCGAGCTGGCGAGCGACGAAGGCAACGTCGTTAACCAGAATGCGGCCGACTTTCTGCGCACCACCGACGACGCATACGACCTGATTTTTCTCGATCCACCCTTTGACTCAGCAGAACTGCCGGCTGCTGTCGAAGTGATCCATCGGCGGAACCTGGCGCGGGGTTTCGTTTATGTCGAGTCTGCCAGTAATGACATGCGACTGCCAGAAGGCTGGTCAATACATCGGCAGAAGAAGGCAGGCGACGTATACTACTGCCTGGTTGATCTACGCGATGCGGCATCGGTATGATGGCGGTTTTCGCGCAGCGTCACAGAGCAACAAAAAGAATTATCTCATGTCTACCGTACTCTACCCAGGCACGTTCAACCCGATCCACAATGGTCACGCAGATCTAGTAGAACGCGCTGCCGCCTTGTTCGACAACGTCGTACTTGGCATCGCCACGAGCCCCCAAAAATCGCCCAGTGTACTGGGGCTGCGGGTAGAACTCGCCAGAGAAGTGCTCTCTCACATCAACAACGTCGAGGTGAGGGGTTTTAACACCCTGACCGTCGACTTTGCCCGCGAGGTTGGAGCGACAGTCATACTGAAGGGCATCAGGACTGTGACGGACTTTGACTACGAGTTCCAGATGTTGAACATGAACCGCGCCCTTGATGCCGATATCGAGACAGTGTTTCTCGCACCATCAGAGGAAAACAGCTATATCTCGTCTTCCCTGGTACGCCAGATCAACGGTTATGGCGGTGACATTACGCAGTTTGTTCATCCCGCCGTTGCTGAGGCGCTGAAGGCCGGCAAAATCGACTAACGCTGGCAACGTGCACAAAATACCGTGGTCCGCTGGCCCAGACGAATTTCCTTCAGGGGCCGACCACAGGCAGTACAGGGTTCCCCGCCCCGACCATATACGAGCAACTGCTGCTTGAAATAACCTGGCGATCCATCCTCACGCAGGAAGTCGCGCAGCGTCGTACCTCCCGAATCGATTGCATTACCGAGCACCTGCCTGATAAAGCCCGCCAGGCGCAGGTAGCGCTGTCGAGAGATTTTGCAAGCCCGGCGCTCGGGTCGAATGCCTGCCAGGAATAAAGCCTCGTTCGCATAGATATTGCCGACACCAACCAGCACCTTGCTATTCATGATGAAAGTTTTAACCGGAGTCGATCGCGAGCGCGACGCCGCGTAAAGGTATTCCCCATCAAACCTATCGCCGAGCGGCTCTGGCCCTAGATCGTCAATGAGTTCATGACCCTCGCCTGCAGGCAACCAGAAGACAGAGCCAAATCGCCTTGGGTCATGAAATCGCATCAACGTTGAATCACTGAAGGCGATGTCGAGGTGATCATGCTTGCGCGGCTGTGTGCCCGGTTCCGCGATGCGCAGACTGCCGGACATGCCAAGATGAACCATCATGCGGCCGCGCCCAGTGCTGAATAAAAGGTATTTGCCACGCCGATCGATGCGATCGACAACGGCGCCGGTTAAAGCCTGGGAAAGCTCGGGAGAGACCGGCCAGCGCAATGATGGCTGACGCACGAGTACCTGCGCGACTGTTTTGCCCGCAACGTGAGGTTCGATGCCGCGTCGGGTTGTTTCGACTTCGGGTAACTCAGGCATTCAGGCAGCGGGATCTGGAAACGAAAAGGGCAGTGCCGTGGCACTGCCCTACATTCTGATCAGCTTCAGGAGAAAGCAAAAAAGGCGCGCGCCTTACTTGATCTTCGCTTCCTTATAAATGACATGCTTGCGAACCACAGGATCAAATTTCTTGATCTCCATTTTTTCTGGCATGGTGCGCTTGTTCTTGCTGGTCGTGTAGTAATGACCAGTGCCAGCGCTGGATACGAGCTTGATTTTCTCTCTCATAATTAAACCTTTTGACCTCTGGCACGAATTTCACTGACGACCTGATCGATACCTTTCTTATCGATTATCCTCATCCCTTTGGCAGAAACCCGCAGCTTGATAAAGCGATTTTCGCTTTCGAGCCAGAAGCGATGGTCGTGCACATTGGGCAGAAACCGGCGACGCGTTTTGTTGTGCGCGTGAGATACGTTGTTTCCGCTAACCGGGCGTTTGCCGGTGACCTGACATTCTCTGGACATGTCAATTACCCTAAAAATCAATAACTTGTGGCTAATTTGCGTGATTTAAGCGCAGCGCCGCCACGGAGAGCGGAGCTTTATACCAGATGGGCGGGCCGAGTTCAACAAAGGAGCCTCCCGGGGCGGCTCAGAGATAACCTGATTCCGCGAAAGAAACGACCTCAGGGTCGCCCACCACCAGATGGTCCAGCACCCTGATATCGACCAGCCCCAAGGCCGCGATCAAACGGTCAGTGATTCGTCGGTCTGCAGCCGAGGGTTCTGCGACACCTGACGGGTGATTATGGGCAAAGATGACTGCGGCGGCATTTAATTCCAGGCTTCGACGCACCACTTCTCGCGGATGCACCGACGCGCCATCGACCGTACCGAAAAACAAAGCTTCATAGGCGATCAAACGATGCTGGTTATCAAGGAAGAGACAGGCAAAAACCTCGCGTTGCAGATCTCTCAGCTTGAGCAACAGAAACTGTCGAGTGACATCAGGGTCAGTGAAGGTCTCTCCCTGCTCCAGGGCCTCAAGCAGGTACCGTTGAGTCAACTCCAGGGCAGCGATCAGTTGCGCGTACTTCGCAATGCCCATACCGGGCTTCGCCAGCAGCGAGTCCCTGTCCATGCGCATCAGGCCACGAATCCCATCAGCTGCTTCGAGTAACTGCCCGGCATAATCGAGCACACCCTGACCGGGTGCGCCCGTGCGCAAGAGGATCGACAAGAGTTCGGCATCGGAGAGCGTCTCAGGCCCACCCTTTATCAGTTTTTCCGTTGGCATCATATTGCACTGAGCTCTCAGGTTACGGGCTTCAACGATCATCTCGAACCGGTCAGACCCCATGCGAGTTAGTAACCACTTAGTCCGTCCTATGTTAATCTTGGATCCTCGCGCCGGATGCCGGATCAACACCCCATCCAGTGCGGGATAATGTGAGTGACAGCATCAGCCTGAAACCATCTCAAAGCGGAAGATCGGCAGCATCGTGAACAGACTGACAAATAAACGCGTACTACTGGGGGTCACAGGCGGCATCGCTGCCTATAAAAGTGCCGAGCTGATCAGGCGTCTGCAGGACGAAGGTGCCGACGTGCGCGTTATCATGACCCAGGGTGCCCGGGAATTTATTACCCCACTGACCCTTCAGGCCCTTTCAGGTCACCCGGTCCACCAGGAACTGCTGGATGCCGAAACCGAATCTGTTATGGGGCATATTGAGCTTGCCCGTTGGGCCGATCTGCTCCTTGTTGCACCTGCAACCGCCGACTTCATGGCCAGACTCGTCGCAGGGCGAGGTGATGATCTGCTGACCGCGGTCTGTCTTGCCGCCGACAGCCCGGTCGCTATCGCGCCGGCTATGAATCAAGCCATGTGGGGCAAAGCCTCAACCCAACAAAACATCCAGAACCTGCGCGCAGCCGATATTCTCATCATGGAACCAGACGAGGGTATTCAAGCCTGCGGTGAAATCGGTGTGGGTCGACTAATGGATGTACCCGATATCGTCGCCATGGCCTGTGGCGTTTTTCAAACGGGTGCCCTGCAGGGCCGCCACGTCATTATCACTGCGGGACCAACACGCGAAGCGATCGATCCTGTCCGCTTCATCAGCAATCACAGCTCCGGAAAACAGGGCTACGCACTGGCTGAAGCAGCCGTCGAAGCGGGTGCCAGCGTTACCCTGGTGAGTGGACCGACCAGCCTTGGTCCGCCCGAGCGGGTCAACTGCATCCAGGTCGAATCAGCGCGGGAGATGCTGGCAGCCGTACTCGCTCATACTTCTGACGCAGACATTTTCATCGGTGTGGCCGCGGTGGCCGACTACAGACCTGCCGCTGCAGCCGAGCAAAAGATGAAGAAACAGGACGAGGCCGGCATGACCCTGCAACTGGTGCAGAACCCGGACATCCTGAAGACTGTCGCCCAGCAGGAGAACAGGCCCTTCACCGTCGGCTTTGCCGCTGAAACTGAGAAACTCATCGAGCACGCGACGGCCAAGCTGCATCGCAAACAGCTAGATATGATTATTGCTAACAACGTCGCGAACCGCGACATTGGCTTCAATGCAGATGACAACGAAACCGTCATCATTACAACCGGTGCAACCGTGACACTGGAGAAAATGTCGAAAACCTCGCTGGCACGTCACCTGATCCAGGCAATTGCGACTGCAGCCAGCGAAAAACAGGAACTCAGCGCATGAACCATCTCCAGGTCAAGATCCTGAGTCCCTTATTAGGCGATGCCATTCCGCTGCCAACCTATTCGACCGAGGGTTCCGCTGGTTTGGACCTGCGTGCCTGCATCGAAGCCCCCCAAGCCCTAGTGCCAGGCGCCACCCTGCTGATACCCACCGGGCTCGCGATCTACATTGAGGATCCGGGGTATGCCGCCATGATCCTGCCACGATCCGGGCTTGGCCATAAACATGGCATCGTGCTGGGCAACCTCGTGGGTTTGATAGATTCAGACTACCAGGGCGAGCTCATGGTCTCTGCCTGGAACCGAGGTAGCGAAACCTTCACGATAGAACCAGGCGAAAGAATCGCGCAGCTGATCATCGTCCCGGTTCATCAGGTCGCTTTCGATATCGTTGAGGAATTCACCGTGACTGAGCGCGGGGGCGGCGGCTTCGGCTCGTCGGGTCGTATCTAGAGGAGAAAACCATGGCAAAGCAGAAGAGCAGTCTCGCTTCGTTCGGCCTGCTGAGCATGGCCGCCACCGTTGTCGGTTTCGTGGTTGCCCTGCTGGTCTCGATTTTCGTGCTGCAGTCTATGGTCAATGCCGGCCATCGACAGCAAGTCGGAGAATTAATTGCCGCTGAGCTTGCCCAGCAGATCAACATCAAGGAGAGCGAAATCCAAGCCCTACTGACCCGGCTCGCTGCGACTGATCTCGCCAGGGAAGCTATTAACGGATCCACGTCGGACCTGCTTCAGGCTGAAGCAAGGCTGGTCACAATGGTTCCCGGCGCTGCGCGAGTCAAACTGATCAAGCTCAGTGAAGCGCGGCCCGACCAGGGATTTCCACCCCTAAACTACACCGCCGTTGACCTGATTCGAATCGCGGAAGAAGGCAGAATTCCGCCCGCCGAGGCTATCAGCTCACAGCCTCAGCTCGAGGGCCAGAAATGGCTTGTCTTCGCCGTGCCCATCAAGACGAGCACCGGTGACGTACGTGGCTCACTCTTCTGCCACATTACCGCCGAATCAATAATCATGGATGTCGCCGGCACCGGGTCCGGCGAAGTCAGAGTCACGCAGAACGTCGGGGCGACAGCAAAAACCATCGCCAGTGCTGGCACTGGTACGGGCGGTAGTGCGCTTACAGCGAAACTTGCAAACCCTAACTGGACAATGCACTACGTGCCTGCCGCAGCTATTAGTGAGGGCGCTCCCGCTCCCACCATACTCTACCTCGCGCCGGCGCTGGTCATGCTGGTTTTTGCCCTCGTCGGCATAGTCGTCTCGAGTCATCGCAGCGGCAGCCTTCTCGCCGGGGATCTGAAAGCGTTGGGTCGGCAAATCGGCAGGGTTCGAAATGGTAACTTTGACGGCGATGCCGCTTACCAGCTGCCGGGCTTCAAGGAACAGAATCTCGCACTGCAAGATCTGGCGAAGGCACCCCCAACGGCAGCCGCACAACCGAAACCCAGCAAGAAAGCTGAAACAAAGGCCGAAGCCATCAAGGGCATGGTTGAGATCGAAATGGTCGACAGCGGCAGTAGCGACACGAAGATCGATGAGTTTTCGATCGACGACTTCGAGTCGGTCGTTGAAAGTGCCAGCGCTGGGGAACCGACGGTTGCTATCAACCCCGAGATCTTCCGCGCTTACGACATCCGTGGTGTTGTCGGCGAAAATCTGAGCGAGGATATCGCCCGGCAGATTGGTCTTGCCATCGGCTCCGAAGCAGCGGCCCAGGGTCAGCAAAGCCTGCTGGTAGGTTTTGATGGTCGAGACTACAGCCCGGCTCTTGCCGAGGCCCTGATGGACGGCCTCACCGCCAGCGGTCGCGACGTCATCAATATCGGCTCAGTGCCGACGCCGGTGCTGTATTACGCTACCCACAACTCGTCCTCCCAGAGCGGCGTCATGGTGACCGGCTCTCACAATGCGCCCGACTACAATGGTTTCAAGGTCGTGCTGGCCGGCAAGACGCTTTCGGGCGGCTCGATTACCGCACTGTATGACCGAATCAGCACCAGTAACTTCAGCTCGGGTGAAGGCACCATGAATGTCTCTGACTTCACCCAGGAATATATGGACGCCATCGCTGACGATGTTGTTGTCGCCCAACCACTCAAGGTCGTGGTTGACTGCGCCAACGGCATTGCCGGTGCCTTTGCTCCGGAGCTGCTCGAAAATCTGGGCTGCGAAGCGGTGCCGCTGTACTGCGAAGTCGACGGCAGTTTTCCGAATCATCATCCTGACCCGACCCGACCTGAGAACCTCGAGGACCTCGCTTTGACGGTACAGTCTCAGGGCGCAGATTTGGGCCTGGCCATCGATGGTGATGGTGATCGACTGGTGGCAGTGACAGCAGAGGGGGATATCGTCTGGCCCGACAAACTGCTCATGTTGTTCGCCAAGGATATCGTTTCAAGAAACCCGGGGTCAGACGTCATCTATGATGTGAAGTGTACGCGTCACCTTAACAGCGTCATCAGCGGTTTCGGCGGCCGACCCATCATCTCCCGCAGCGGTCACTCCTTCATCAAGGGAAAACTCGCTGAGACCGGCGCCCTGCTGGGTGGTGAACTCTCCGGTCACATCTGTTTCTCTGAGCGCTGGTTCGGATTTGATGATGCACTCTACTCTGCAGCACGCCTGCTGGAGATCATCGGGTCACAGGAAGAGGGACTGACTGAACTACTGCAGGCGTTTCCGGTCAGCATCATCACGCCGGAAATTCACGTCGAGGTCAGCGACGAGGAAAAATTTGATCTGGTCAACGCTCTGGTTGCTGCCGCAGACTTCGAGGATGCAACCATGACCACCATCGATGGACTCAGGGTTGATTTTTCTGACGGCTGGGGACTGGTCCGAGCATCGAACACCGAACCCGCGATTACACTGCGGTTCGAAGCGGATAACGAAGAAATCCTGGAAGACATCAAGGCGGCGTTCCGCGAGCTGCTGCAGGAAAACCGATCAGATCTGGACTTCAAATAGCCATGGCCATCTCAAAAGATTCAGCCCTCAATATTGCCAAGGTCCTCACCGAGGCTCTGCCCTACATCCAACGCTTTACGGGCAAGACAATCGTCATAAAGTACGGCGGCAACGCAATGACTGAACAGGAGCTGCAGGAGGGTTTTGCTCGGGACGTCGTTCTGATGAAACTGGTTGGTATGAATCCTGTTGTGGTTCATGGCGGCGGTCCGCAGATTGGTTCCCTGCTGGATGAGCTGAACATCGAGAGCCGATTCGTCGACGGTATGCGCGTGACGGATTCCCGAACAATGGACGTCGTGCAGATGGTGCTCGGTGGTGGCGTCAACCAGGACATCGTCAACATGATCAATCGCCACGGCGGTCAGGCAGTTGGCCTCACAGGCAAAGATGCAACACTGATCCGTGCGCGAAAGATGCTGATCGAGAAAAGCGGCCCTGAGGTGAAAACACCTGAGATCATCGATATCGGGCATGTCGGTGAAGTCGTTGATATCAATCGCAGCGTGATCGACCTGTTGACCGGTAGCGACATCATTCCCGTCATCGCACCCATTGGCGTCGGCGATGACAATGAAACCTACAATATCAATGCGGACCTGGTCGCCGGCAAGCTGGCAGAGAAGCTCAATGCAGAGAAACTCATCCTGCTCACCAATATCGAGGGTCTGAAGGACAAGAATGACCATCTTCTCACAGGCCTAAGTTCTGAGCAGGTTGATGCCCTGATCGCCGATGGGACTATCACTGGCGGGATGCTGCCGAAGATAGACTGCGCCCTGTCTGCAGTGAAGAACGGCGTCACCAGCTCGCACATCATCGACGGCCGCGTTGCTCATGCGGTCCTGCTGGAGGTGCTGACCGACGAGGGCGTCGGCACACTGATCACAAACAAGGACCAGGCAATGGTCAGCTGATAGCACAGGGACAGCATCCTATGAGTGAATTTGACAGCCAGCAACAACCATCAAACGCAGCGCCTGACGCCAGGACCGCGACCGCGAAGAAACCCTCGCGCAAGC
>Ga0181575_10004235_pt1 | contig 10063 bp, 7 predicted proteins | sample 101ome_23_FD_145599 | JGI IMG/M metagenome (GOLD analysis project Ga0181575, IMG submission 145599) | Coastal salt marsh microbial communities from the Groves Creek Marsh, Skidaway Island, Georgia - 101411CT metaG (spades assembly) | ecosystem: Environmental > Aquatic > Marine > Intertidal zone...
TTTATTACTTGATGGAATATTGAATAGTCATCTAGGTTGTCGGTTAGCTGAACTAAGTTTTCCCATAAAGAATCTGTTTTAACTGCATTATTCAATTCTTCATCTGTCATCAAAGGACTGGTTACAACTCTTATAATTGCACTTGTTACTGGAATAGCAATTGCAGCATTTGATGTTGAAATTTTTGATTTTTGTAATGCAAGTTTTAATTCCTCTGCAACTTTATCTGGGTGCTCGAGAACTGTTCCACCTTCTGGAATTCCCTCAAACTTATGCGCGTAAAATTTTTCTAAAACCCACTGGTTTGCTTTGTTGCTTGAAATTTGCGCTAAACGAATTTCAGTTGTTGAAAGATCAACTCCTACTATTTCTTCACCTTTAGCTGATGCTTTTCCTAATCTGTTTTTAATTAGCTTTGCAAAAAATCCCTCTTTTTTTGGAGTAGATGTTGGTGGCGTTACAGCTGGCGCGCCTCCATCTTTTTTTTTAAACAAATTACTTAAAGGATTTTTCATTCTTTATATAAGTTACACTATTTATAACTATTTATATAAAAAATTAAGTTTTTTGGTTAATTAAAGAGATAAAATTAACAATATCGCTGTCTAAAATGGGTCAAAACGCTAAATTCTTTACTAGAATTTTGCTTTTTATAGTATCACTAGATCATGTTTGAAAAATTAGAAGAACTCGCAAAGAATAATAAAAAAATTTCTGATTTCCACATAAGAGCTGGCTCACCTCTTGCATTTAGACAAACAGGTGAAATTATTATGGAAAAAGACACTCCTGTTACAGCACAAGATCTTAAAGATTTATTATCAATGAACTGTAATGAAGGTGAATTAGAAAAATTTGAAACAACACACGAATTAGATACGGCAATTACATTAGGTGGACTAAGATTTAGAGCTAACTTTTATAAAACTATTAACGGTCCAGCTTGTGTATGCAGAAGAGTTGAAAGTAAAATTCCAGATATGGAACAATTTAGTCTTCCTCAAGTACTTTATGATATTATTGATATGCATAAAGGTTTAGTACTTGTAACTGGTCCTACTGGATCTGGAAAATCAACAACGCTTGCAGCAATCGTAAATGAAATTAATAAAACAAGAACAGCAAATATTATTACTGTTGAAGACCCAGTTGAATTTATTCACACAGATCATCAAAGTATTGTGTCTCACAGAGAAGTTGGAAAACAAACTCAATCTTTTGCAGCTGCATTAAAAGCAGCACTAAGGGAAGATCCGGATGTAATTCTTGTTGGAGAGATGAGAGATTTAGAAACAGTTAGTCTTGCATTAACAGCAGCTGAAACAGGTCACTTAGTATTTGGAACATTGCACACAAGTGGAGCACCAAGTACCATTAACAGGATCATTGACGTATTTCCTCCAGAGCAACAAGCGCAAATTAGAGCACAGATTTCAACTTCATTAAAAATGGTGGTCACTCAAAGATTATTTAAAACAAAAGATGGTCAAGGAAGATGTGGTGCGTTTGAAGTTATGAAATGTACTGCTCCAGTTCAAAACTTAATTAGGGAAGCAAAGATCCACCAAATTCCAAGCATCATGCAAACTGCGGTAAGAGATGGAATGATTACAATGGAAAAATCAATTCAGGATCTTGTTACTTCAGGAAAAATAGATGCAAGCGCAGCAAAAGCAGAACATTAAAGGTTTATCACTCATAGAAATGTTGGTTGTCCTTGCAATCATAGGAGCGATTGCAGGTGTTGGTTTTCCAAACTTTAGTAAATGGCAAATAGATAGAAAAGTAAGATCTCATTCAGAAAAAATTGCAACGGTCTTTACAACTGCAACTTCTCAAGTTGAAAGAGGAGTTTATCCTTATGTGCGTGTTTTAATTGAAAATGGTGTAACAATTTCTGCAAAAGGAATTAAGCAGGAAGAATTTTCTAATAGATTAAATAATGGTGATACCATGGATTGTAGCGCTGGAATATTTAGTTCTGCTGATGAAATTATAACCTATACTTTAGAGGACATAAAATTATTTCATCTAACTGATGGTGGCGGAAGTGGTGCCATATGTTTTTCAAAAGGTGGAAAATACTTTAAAAGAGTTGCAACCGCTTTAAGTCAACAAAATATAAGTTTAGATCAAAAAGCAACTCCAAACTATGTAACTATATGTTATTATAAAGAACAATCATGCGATCCAAGAAGCTCGGGGCAATTTAATTCAAGCGACAAACATCCAGTTTATCTTGTAAACTATTCAAGATTTGGCATGATACAAAAATATAAATGGAACTATTCAACAAATGCTTGGCGAAGTAGATAAAAAGATAAAAAGATTAACTGAAAAAGGTATTACCCTTATTGAAGGTTTAGTTGCAACTGCAATTATAGGAATTGGATTTGTAGCTGTATTTCAAATGGTTCAATATTCAGTTAGATCCATTGATGTATCAGGTGAAAGAACAAAAGCGACTTATATAGCTGGAATGGTAGCTGAAGATTTATACTCTGATAAAGATCAAGAACGTGCAGCTGTAAAATTTATAGATTATTTAACTACAAATCCGTGGTCTCTATCAAATCAACAGTGTGGAACGAACACTCCAACAATTGTAACTAACTACACAAAAACAAATGCAGTTGAAAACAAGATGGATAAATGGACATCCAGAATGTCAAAAAATTTCCTTAAATGTAATAACGCAACAACTGAAAGAAAAAAATTAAACATGTATAAAATGTGTCATACTGGATGTGCTTATACTAAAACGCAAGCACACGACGATATTTATATTGGGAAAATGGAACTTAAATTAGAAAGTGGAACCAAAACAAAAAGATTATATTTCCAAGTTCAATAATGAAAAAAAAACTTAGTTCAGTTGCAGGATTAACCTTAATAGAAATTTTAATTGCGGTCGTAATTTCTAGTTTAATGATGGCTGCAATGTTTACTTCATATACAATAGTAAACAATACTTACAGACAAGTAACTGATAGAGCAAAAATTAGCCAAGCAGGAAGGGATTTGGTTGGACAAATATTAAGAGAAGTTAGAATGGCTGGTTATAAATATATCAATGATGATATTCCTGCATCATCTGCGCATAACCCAATTAAAATTACAAAAGGAACTGGAATTGGTTCAAGCTGTGATAAAATTGAAATCGTTTATGGTGGAATAGAATATAATAAAAGTGCAGCAGAAGGAGATCGATTTGATTATACAAGATATAAAATTACTTATGAGTGTAAAAAATCAACAATCATAGATGAAACCATTCCTGGAGGATCAACTGTTATTGAAGGTTTTGCAGTTTTTAAATCTAAACACAGATGGAATTCAACATCATCTAGTTGGAGTGATCCAGCAACTGACAGTGATGAAACAACTTATGATGAAGAAAAAATTTTAGATTATGTTCAAGATTTAGTTTTCATTCCTTTTGATGAAGATGGTAGAATTATTGCAGGTTCCCCTACCCCATCAGACTCTGAAGCTTATGATGTTAAAACTGTTGATATCTCAATTGTAGTTCGTTCTTCAAAAGCGTTTTATAGATCTTCAGCGATGAGAACAATCACATCAATTGCAACTGGAAGAGATATTGCAAAAGATGATAGATATTTTAGAGACACAATTACAGTAACTGCAAATGCAAGAAATATAGGACTACAATAATGAATAAAAAAAATGAAAAGGGTTTTGCATTAGTTTTATCATTAGTTTTATTAATGGCGATGTCATTAATGGGTGGTGCTTTAATTGTTATTTCAGCTAGTGATCATCAAAGTAATAATGTCAGTGATGAGTACCAACAAACTTTTTATGTTGCAGAAACTGCATTAATTGAAGGAGAAAAATATTTACTTAACCAATTTAAAGGACCTTACAAAAATGATGGGAATAGAGATTTATCAAAAAGAGGTTTGCCTTCAAATAATGCAAGTGTAACAAACCCTCCGAGCGCTGATGTAAGCTCTTGTTATAATAGTTTTTCAGACATTGATAGAGCAACATTTAAAGCAGTTTTTGGACCACCACCAACTAATCCAACATCCACTTCAAAGGTCGTCGTAATAGGTGAAGGTAATTATAAAGAGTTTGTATCTACTAATATTATCAATCACGATCTATCTTCTGCTGATAGAAATAAAGAGCAGAACAGATTAAATAAATTTAAATATCAATATTTCCTAACTCAAATAGGACCAGCGCCTTTTAAAGGAACAGGTGAAAGTATTAAAAAGGGTGCAACAGATAGTGGAAAAGATGGAATGGCTTATCGTATTTTTGGCTGTGGTATTTTTGATGATGATAAAATCATTGTACCTCTAGAAAGTATAATGGTTTTACCAAGATAATCCCCATTTTGGACAATAAAATAACCCATTTCTGATAGTAAAGTTAAATAAGCACTCTATTTAATAATTTAAAATCAATTATTATAAATTTATGAAATTTAAATTTATAAAAATTTCTATTCTATTTTTAAGCTTAGTCTTATTTCAATTTTCCAATGCAGAAGCAAATTGTGACTTTGAAATTGGGGTTGGAAAAAAATTTCTTAAAAAACATGAGAAAAAATTTGGACCTTTAATTTTTGATGAAAGAACCAAGTATGCAGAAATTTTTTTACAAGCAAGTGATGTATGTGGTGGTATAGGGTTTGATAATATTACTGTTAGATACTCTTTTGTTGATAAAAAACTTCTTTCAATACACATGTTTGTTGAAAACCAACCTAAGCAAAATAGAACAACTGAAAATTTAATTTTAATGAATTTTGCAAAATCTAAATTTGGAGATTTTGATACTGGAGGCAATTCAAAGTTTTATAATGGATATCATATATGGGATTTAAAAAGAAAAAATTTTGCAATTTACTTGAGAATGAATATTGAAAAAGATTTATGGAGAGAAGAACTAGAGATATCAAATTATAATTTTTCAGAAATTTTAAACATTGCAAGAAATATAGATAATATTCAACCACAAGAGTACAAAGATAATAATTAATGAAAAAATATCTTAAAATTTTATTGAAAGTTTTAATTTTAAATTTTTTATTAATTAATCCTATTAATTCAAAAACATTACCTCCTGGAACAGGTGGAGAAGCTGATGTTCCAGCTAATGTTTTGATTTTATTAGATGCATCTGGAAGCATGAGTAATAGAATTCGAATTGGTGTGTATTATGGAAACAGTGTTCGAGCAGTAGCTCCAGTTACAAATACAGATTTAGTATTAGTTTATGCAAACCAAAGAATAAGACAAGTTAATCAGGCATCGAATACTCAAGAAAACATTCATGCAAGCAGAGCTGAATTAAATCACGACTGGAGTAGGTTTAGTTTGATGGATAATGAAAAAAAGGTTGTCTACTACAATAATCTAATTTTTACATATGATAATAGAAGTAGATACTTATACCGATATGATTTTAACAATAATCAAATGACTCGTCTTCAGCGAATTGGTGAAACTATTTCTCATATGTTTTTAAATGGTAATAATTTAATTTTAATTAATCATAGAGGTGCTAACTATTTTGTTAAAGATTTATCATCAATCAATACAAATGCAACAAGGTGTCAACCTAACCGTAATTCAACAATGGATAGGATTTTAAGATTAGGTCAATTTTGGTGGCACCCACAATTTACTTTTAATGTAGATGCCTCAGGAAATTTAATTGCAGTAGGATCAGAAGATAGAAGAACGCAAGCTCAGTTATATAAATTTGCATCTACTGGAACCTGTTTTGAGTCTGAGCCTAGTAATACTTATACAATAAACAGCGTAAGCGCTATTCATACTCCATCATCTGTTGTGGGACATCCAACTAATCCAAATCAATTCTTTGTAACAGACTCTAATCAAAATAGTCTTTCAAAAATTTCAGTGTCTGGCACAACAATTACAATTGATGAAACAGTTGGAAGATGGGGAGGTATAAACATTAATTATAATCCAACAAATAGTAAAAGTGCCATAAGGTTTAGAGAACCTGTCCACATTGCAATTGAGGCTAGTTCATCAAGGATTTATGTTGCAGATAAGCAAAATCAAGTAGTTCAAAGCTTTGATTTTAATTTAAATTTTAAACATATCTCTGGTTTATCTACTATTGAAACTAGAATGCAAGGTGCGCAAAGAGCAATACAATCAATTGTTACTGATAGCTCTTTAATATCCAGTGTTAACTTTGGTTATGGATTATGGTCTGACTATTCAGTTTGGTACAGTTATGGTAGTTTTAGTAGATTCGGAATCCGTTCAGTAACTAGAAATGAAGCAATTAGTAGACATGGCATGGATTGGTTAAATAGTTACTGGTATATAAGACATGTTGTGCTTTATGGAAATATTAATGGTATGGGGCCTGATAGGTTTCCTGGATTTGAAAATTGGGATAGTGGAAGAGATCGAGGAATTCCATGTAGTAATTTAGGATGTATTGAAGTTCAGGTAAATAGAGATGGTGCAGCAAAAATAAATACAAGAGTAAGGTCTGCTCAACCTATGTATGGAACCAATGCAAACTTTTTTGCAACTCTAGCTGAAGATTATTATAATCATCCAACATTAAGTCCAATTGATCCAAATTCAGACTGTCAGGGAAATTATATTATTGTAATTGGAGACGGAGATTTTACTTCTGGTTCAAGTTTAGGTTTTAGAAAAATTGAACAACTAGCTAATAGACAAAATTCACCAGTAAAAACAATTCCAATTGCATACGGAACTGGAATAAGCAATTCAGGATTAGCACAATTTAATCAGCTAGCACAAAGAGGTGGAACTCGAGAAGCAATTGTTGCAGCAAATCCCGCTGCACTAAAAGCAAGACTAACTGAAATTATAAGAAATATCCAGGCTGATAAATTAGCATTTACTGCACCAGCAATTACAGCAAAAGTGGGTGAAGGTGGATTTTTATATCAAGCACAATTCCAATATAGACAAAAGAAAGAATGGTTAGGCTCTTTATCTGCAACACATATGTCTGATGAAGGAGTACTTGATGAAAATCATGCAAGTAACTGGGAGGCAGCAAGATTAATGCCTCTTCCAAGAAATAGAAAAATTTGGACTGTTCTTCCAACAATAGATTATAGAGGTAACTGGAATAATTTCACTGAAGCAAATTCTATAATAATTAACCAACAATTTGAAAGTTTAGGAAATGAAGTAGGAGATTATCATAATGACACTCCAACAAGTGCATCAAATCTTGGAACTGCAAGGTGTAGTAATGCAGGAGATAGTAGAACATCTATTCAAAATGGTAATTCGGATGATATCAGTGGTTTAATTAGTTTTGTAAGAGGAGAAGATTATTTTGATTATGATAATGATTGCTTATTAAATGAACCAAGATTAGACGATAATGGAAGACATGGATATTTAGGAGATATTTATCACTCTGAATTAGTTTTTGTTGGACCACCAAATGCTAACACAAACTATATAAAACAAAATGAAGAGGCATATTTTAGATCAAGAAATAATTATCAAGCTTTTAAAAATGCAAATAAGAATAGATCAAAAACAATTTATGTAGGTGCAAACGATGGTATGCTTCATGCATTTAATGCAGATACTGGTCAGGAATTATGGGGTTTCATACCTCCGTTTTTAATTGGAAAATTACCATTAATTGTCAATCCAAGTCTAAATGACAATAATGCAACAGGAAGTAAAGGAGGTTCCAGTGCTATTTATGGGGTAGATGGATCGCCAGTTGTTCATGATATGTATATTTCCCATCCTTATTTTGGCGGTACTAATTGGTATACAATTATGATGGTTCCATTTGGACGTGGTGGAGCTGGATTTACTGTTTTAGATGTTACGGATCCAAACAGACCTTTGCATTTATATTCAATTTATAATGACAGTATTCAAAATCAAATCTTACGAATGAACCATTTAGGTGTTGTATCTAGATTTGATTATATTGATGAAACTTACGGTTGGTTAGATTTTGATGAAGTTGATACAACTATTGCAAATTATCAAGCAGATAATAGCGTAGATAGTACCTGTAACACCTCCCTTACGACTTCTTGTTACACTGGAAGAAACTTTACCCTACCCGTTTCAGGTTTAACAAAGTCTGATATGAGAATACTACTTGATGGAAGAATAACAACTGCTTACCAAGTTTCTCAAAGTGGGGCTAACAGCATAATTTCCTTTAACTCTGCTCAAACTTATAACGGAGATACAAGTGGAACATCTTTAAACCCAACTAACAGAAGTTTAACTATTAGTATTAATACAGATGCTATAGCAAGATTAAGTACAAACTTACCAACAGAATATAATTATACTAAATTAGGTGAAACATGGTCTTCTCCTAGAATTTTTAGAATGCCAGTTACAAGTAATAGAGATAAATATGTTGCAGTCATGGGCGCTGGTTATGGAGCTGCTTCAAAAACTGTTGGATCTGGAGTTTTTATAGTTGATTTAGATGACTTTGTTTCTCAGCCTGGTAGAATAGAGAAAAAAATAGATATTCTAGACATTGGTAATTTTAATGGAGATATTATAAATTCTGTTTTAGCTGATCCAGTAGTAATTTCAGCGGATCAAACATCAGGCATAAACTACAAAGGTGCTTTAGTTTATATAAATGATCTTGAAGGTAAAATTACAAAAATAAACTTAACTGACATGACTGAGACTAAGGCAGGTTTAAGAACACAATTATACGATAGTACAACTATATTTGAGGCACGATCAAATTCTACAAATGGACGTTATATGTTCCATAGCATGGATACAGCTATTGGAACAACCTCAAAAAATCTTTGGCTGTATGCAGGAACAGGAGATTATGAAAGAGTAACTGCTAAAAATAATAATATTGATAATTTACTAATTGGTTTTAGAGATAAAGATTTCCCTTTTTATGAAGAAGTAGATACAAACTACTCTCCATTTTCATTAGTGGCATGTCAAGATACAAGTAATGATACAACAGGGGTTAATTGTCCATTAGATAGTACTGAACGAGTATTAATAAGAGGGGTTGGTAGAGTAAACAGAGATGCTGGTTGGTATATCAAACTACAAAATAGTCAAAAAGTTGTAGCAGAACCAACTGTTACAAGGGGTGTTGCTTATTTCCCAATTTATGAACCTACCACTTCACTAAATCAGTGCGACACTGGTAAAGCATTTGTATGTGCTGTTGATGATGAATGTGGAACCAATTATTCACGTCGTCTTGGTACAAATGATTCTGCAAATAGAAATCAAAAATGTTTCTATGTTGGAACAGGGGTGTTATCTAAATTAGTTGTTTTTGGAAACAAATTATTTGCAAATATAGCAGGTCAATCTACTCAAGATAAAACAGACCTTGTTCAATTAGATAGTATTCAAGAGGATGTTGAAACTATTAGATCTTCGTGGAGAGAAGGAAACTTTTAATTCTTATTAAGTAATTTTTTAAGTTTATCTTTAACTTTATCCTTATTTTCAAATAACTCTTTTTTGATTTTTTCTTTTATTTTATTCTGATCAATGTTTTTAACCTTATCTAAAGCATTGCCTACATTACCACTTAAAACCTTATTTTTCATATCTTTCATGGCCTTTTCAATTGTTTCTTTTAGTACAGTTTTATAGTCCTTACTATCCTTAGTATTTCCAATATTTTTAAATTCCAAATTTTTAAAGTTGATACTTTGATCAATATTTAAATTTTCTGATTTTGCAGAAAGAATAATATTATTTATTTTTAATTTTTTAATTAAAAACTCTTTAGAACTTGAAGAGCTTGAACTTCCTTTATTCAAAGTTTTTTCTAAAGATTTAACATTATCATTTACCTTCATCTTACTATTTACAATAAAATAATAACTTAAATTTACTCCATCAATTAAAATTTCCTCAATTTCAATTTTATTACTAAATATAGATGAAGTATTTAATTTTGCAGATGCATTATTTATTAAAATTAAATTACCTGGAAAATCTTTATTTTGAATTTTTAAATCATTTATCTCAGCGCTTCCACTTAGATAATTAATACTTAAATTTCCAATTGT
>Ga0181575_10004241_pt1 | contig 10053 bp, 7 predicted proteins | sample 101ome_23_FD_145599 | JGI IMG/M metagenome (GOLD analysis project Ga0181575, IMG submission 145599) | Coastal salt marsh microbial communities from the Groves Creek Marsh, Skidaway Island, Georgia - 101411CT metaG (spades assembly) | ecosystem: Environmental > Aquatic > Marine > Intertidal zone...
CAGGAATTAGCTGGCAAGGAATTTCGCTACTTTATGATTGTTATAGTTACAACCGCCGTTTACTAGGCCTTCAATTCAACTCTTGCAAGTCTCCTCTTAAGCTTCTAGCACCGGGCAGACGTCAGACTCTATACTTCATGTTACCATTTTGCAGAGTCCTAATTTTTTAGTAAAAAGTCGTCACCCTCAATTTTGTGTCACCAATAAATATTGGTTTCCCTTCTTCCTAAGGTACGGGAATATTTTGCCGAGTTCCTTCAGCATGGTTATCTCAACGCCTGAGTCTATTCGACTTGTTCACCAGTGTTGGTTTTGGGTACGGTTTCGAGGAAATGGAACCTTTTCCTGAAATTGGAGGCATATTTTTATCTATCCAATTTGATAAAAATAAAAATCACAATTTGTCAGTTTCCATATATTCATCATTTAACTGTAATCACAGTAAATTTAGAAGCCGAATCACTCTGCGTTGACTTCCAGATCGCAGAAACCCTTGAACTTACGGCGATCATGATTTTCACATGATTTTTACGTTACTCATGTCAGTATACTCACTTTTGAATCCTTCAATATTTTTCACAAAATATCTTCATCGGTTTACAAAACGCTTCGCTACCTTTTCTCTATTGCTTCGGTAAATAAGTTGAGCCCCGATACATTGTCAGCGCTTCTATCCTTGACTAGTGAGCTATTACGCTTTCATTATAAAATGGCTGCTTCCAAGCCAATTTCCTAGTTGTCATTGGATAAAAACTTCTTTTACCACTTACTTATTGTTTAAGGACCTTAGCAAATAGTCTGGGCTGTTTCCCTTTTGACTTAAAACCTTAGCACTTTAAGTCTGTCTGTTTGATCTACGATCACAAAGTATTCGGAGTTTCAGGAAGATCAGTAAGGCTTTGGGCCCCCATAGCTTCATGAGTGCTCTACCCCTTTTGATCAAAATCAAACGCTTTACCTCAATAAATTTCGCGAAGAACCAGCTATCTCTAAGTTTGATTGGCCTTTCACCCCTACCAACAAGTCATCCGCGCCTATTGCTACAGACGTCGGTTCGGTCCTCCAAAAGAAATTACGCTTTCTTCAACCTGCTCATAGGTAGATCACTTAGTTTCGGGTCAAATGAATCCAACTCAGCGCACATTTTTGTACTCGCGTTTGCTTCGCCTCCACGTTTTCGCTTAAGCAAGCTGAATTCATTTACTCACTGACCCATTATGCAAAAGGTACGCTAAAACATCGTGGGGATGCTTTAACTGATTGTATGTTTTAAGTTTCAGGATCTGTTGCACTCCCTTGTCTAGGGTTCTTTTCACTTTTCCCTCACGGTACTTGTTCACTATCGGTCTCAACACATATTTAGACAAAGAAGGTGGTCCTCCTCAAGTTCAAACAAGGTAAATTGTTTTACTTATTATCAACAATAGACAAAAATACTGGACTTTCACCATCTTTGGTCAAGGATTCCACCTTGTTCTGATTGTTTGACTTGTTGATTTGTCTCCTCCGCTTTCTTTCGCCAATACTTACGGAATCTCGGTTGATTTCTTTTCCTAAAGGTACTTAGATGTTTCAGTTCCCTTCGTTTTTCATTTTTACGTGGTTTCCCACAATGGAGATTCACTTATCTTTGAGTTTTCTCTTTAAGTGACTTTTCGCATGTATACACGTCCATATTGTGTGTTGAACCTAAGCATCCACTTAAAACTATTTAATGAGAGGGGGGATTGAACCCCCGACCATCGGGGTATGATTCCGACGTTCTACCAATCTGAACTATCTCATTGATTCTTCACTTTTGGGTGAAGAGATTTTTTTTGTCATCCAAAGAGGAATCAGCATCGTTTACGGCGTGGACTACCAGGGTATCTAATCCTGTTTGCTCCCCACGCTTTCGCACCTCAGTGTCAGATACAAACCAGAAGATTGCCTTCGCACTTGATATTCCTTCTAATATCTAAGAATTTAACCTCTCCACTAGAAATTCTATCTTCCTCTTTTGATCTCAAGATAAAGTGTATTGATTGCAAGCCCAATGCTAACAATTGGAATGGCACAACCAACAACAACTATCCACCTACATGCCCTTTACGCCCAATAATTCTGAATAACACTTGCTCCTCCTGTCTTACCGCGGCTGCTGGCACAGAATTTGCCGGAGCTTCTTTTTGAAGATAAGTCATTATGTAATCATCTTCATGAAAGGGTTTTACGATCCAAATAACCTTCATCACCCACGCGAAATAGCTGGATCAAGCTTGCGCCCATTGTCCAAGATTCCTCACTGCTGCCTCCAAAGAGAGTCTGGGCCGTATCTCAGTCCCAGTGTGACTGGCCATCCGCTAAGACCAGTAAAAGATCATCGACTTGGTGAGCCATTCCCTCACCAACAATCTAATCTTACGCAAGCTCATCAAAAAACGATACACATATCTTTATATATTCTTGATTTCCAAGAATTTTTTGGTAAATTCTTACGCGTTACTCACCCGTTCGCCATGCTTAAAGAAGCATTCGACTTGCATGTGTTAAGCTTTTCGCTAGCGTTCATTCTGAGCCAGGATCAAACTCACTCATTAAAAAAAAATATAAAATAAAAAAAAGGAGTCTATCCAGCTACAGGTTCCCCTACAGCTACCTTGTTACGACTTCACTACAATCATAAACAGTATTGTAAAAATATCTTTTAAATACGACATCACAACAATAAACAGACAAGTGATATAAATAAAAAAAAAGCACAATTTCTTTGAATACGATTCACTTTCATAGTGTGACGGGCGGTGTGTACAAGGCTTAGATACAAATTCACCGTAGCATGCTGATCTACGATTACTAGCGATTCCGGCTTCATGGTCTCGAGTTGCAGAGACCAATCCGAACTAAGATGATGGTTAGAGAATTGCTCCGTGTTTCCAACTTGCATCTTTTTGGCATCATCATTGTAGCACGTGTGTAGCCCAATTCATGAGGGCCATGCGGACTTGACGTCATCCTCCCCTTCCTCCTCTATCTCAGAGGCAGTTGGTTCAATGATTCAAAGCAAAGAACCTGAGGGTTGCGTTCGTTCTAGGACTTAACCCAACAGCTCACGCCACGAACTGACGACAGCCATGCAGCACCTGTAGAAAAAAAGAAATTTTTAATAACAAAAATACTTCTCCTATGTCAAAAATTGGTAAGGTTTTGCGCGTTGTATCGAATTAAACCACATGCTCCACCGCTTGTGTAAGCCCCCGTCAATTCCTTTGGGTTTTAACCTTGCGGTCGTAGTCCCCAGGCGGCTGATTTCACGCCTTAGCTCACTCTCTGAAAAATAGACAAAAAAAATATATATAATAAGAAAGAACACAAAAAACTAAGTCAATTATTTCACCGTTTGCTACAAAAAAAAAAAAGAAATAGTTGAATACATAAAAAATATATAATTTAGGAGATAGGTAAAGTAATGTATTTCGACTATCTTTTAGTTCCTAGATTCTTAAACATATAAAAGTTCTTTAATACAAAAGAGAACACTTATAGAATCTTCACCATTACTACCACTTCAACTTAACAAAAAAACTTTCCCTACTACGAAGGGGGTGTGTCTAAATACAGACACAGATAAAGAATGGTATGGTAAAGAACAGGGAACAAAACAATCTTAGAAACAAAGAAATTGTATGAAGAATAGAACACAGAGAATAAACCTTCGTTTCCAAAGTACCTCTCCCTTTTGTAAAGTAAAAAAAAGAAATTTTTTTATTATGAAATAGACATCTTTAATTTGTAAAAACTACTAATATATCTATGATTAATACTCTGCAATTATAGAATAGTCTATTAAACTAAGTTATTTTCTCTAAAAAGAATATTCTTTTTAGAGAAACACCTTCTTCGTAGTAGGGAAAGTTTTTTTGTTTCTGATTTTTAAATTTCTGTTTTATTTGCTATATATTTTCTAAATACCCATGATTACTTATCTTTTTTGAGTATAGGTGGAGAGACCTTTTTAAAGAGTCTCTCCTAAATATTAATAAAAATAAGTTTTTTGCCTATTTTGTTAATTGTTGAGGTGATTTAATAGCTGGAATTTCTTCAAAAGTATGGAAAGCTGGTGGTGAAGTAACTGTCCATTCTAAAGTTGGTACAGATTTTTCATTGTGATCAAAATTCCATGGATTCGTTGGGCATTTTTCTTCACTTGTAAGTGTAAGGTATACAACATAAAAGAAGAAAACACTTGCTAAAATTGAAAGATAAGACCCATAACTACAAACAGCATTCCATCCTGCAAAAGCGTCTGGATAATCAGGAATACGTCTTGGCATTCCTGCAAGTCCTAAGAAATGCATTGGGAAGAATGTAAGATTTACACCAATAAAAAATAACCAAAAATGGATTTGTCCATAAACTTCTGGATATTGATATCCTGAAATTTTACCAATCCAATAATAAAATCCTGCAAATAGTGCAAAAACTGCTCCCATTGATAATACATAATGGAAGTGAGCAACTACATAATAGGTATCGTGTAAAGCGATGTCAATTCCTGCATTTGCTAACATTACTCCTGTTAAGCCACCAACAGTAAATAAAAAGATGAATCCAACTGCAAATAACATTGGAGTTCTTAAATAAATAGATCCTCCCCAAGCTGTTGCAATCCAACTAAAAATTTTGATTCCTGTTGGGACAGCAATAATCATTGTAGCCGCAGTAAAATAAGCTCGAGTGTCTACATCTAATCCTACTGTAAACATATGGTGGGCCCATACAATAAACCCTAAAACACCAATACTTAACATAGCATAAACCATCCCAAGGTATCCAAAAATTGGTTTTCTTGAAAATGTACTAATAATATGGCTAACAATCCCAAACCCCGGTAAAATAAGAATATAAACTTCAGGATGTCCAAAGAACCAAAAAAGGTGTTGAAATAAAATCGGGTCACCCCCTCCAGCTGGATCAAAAAAAGAAGTATTAAAGTTTCTATCAGTTAAAAGCATTGTAATAGCTCCTGCAAGAACAGGGAGAGATAAAAGTAATAAAAAAGCTGTAATTAAAACAGACCAAACAAAAAGTGGTAGCCTGTGCATACTTAAACCAGGTCCACGCATATTAAAAATTGTGGTAATAAAATTAATTGCTCCAAGGATACTTGAAGCTCCTGAAAGGTGTAAGCTAAAAATTGCTAAATCTACAGCTCCTCCTGAGTGACTTGTAATGTGGCTTAATGGCGGGTATACCGTCCACCCTGTTCCCACTCCAACTTCAACAAGTGCACTGCTTAACAAAAGAATTAGTGAAGGTGGTAGCAGCCAAAAACTAATGTTGTTTAATCTTGGGAATGCCATATCCGGTGCACCAATCATAATTGGTACAAACCAATTTCCATACCCTCCAATAAGAGCCGGCATAACCATAAAAAAAATCATTAGAAAAGCGTGTGCTGTAATCAGAACGTTGTATAACTGATGATTTCCAGCAAGAATTTGATTTCCTGGTTGAGCAAGTTCCATACGAATAAGAACAGAAAAACATGATCCTAAAACTCCAGAGAATGCTCCAAAAATAAGGTAAAGTGTTCCAATGTCTTTGTGGTTTGTTGAAAAGATCCAACGGTTAATAAAATTGATCATAAACATTTTTTCTTTTGCTTAAGATCTTGAGAGAACTGCGAGTCCCTTAAAAGTAAAGTATTTACAGCACCAACTAGGGTCAAAAATCGAGTTCGGAATGGGTTCGGTTGTTTTTTAGTTGGTTGTATCTTCTCAAGAGATTTAGGAGGGTTCTTGCCCAATTTGGGCAAGAAATTAGAGGCAATCTATCTTTTATTATTTTTTTTTTAATTGAAGACAGGCTTGATCAATAAATTGAGGAAGTAATGTAGCTTGGTTCTTATAAAAATAGGCTAAAACACTTTGTTGAAAACTTGAACCGATTTGTTGGTGCAGTTCATGACTCCATTGTTTTTCTAATGCAAGGATATTTTGAAGTTTTTGTAAACATTTTCTTTTGAGTTTTGCTTCAAATGCTTGAATTCTTTGTGATTGCGCCATTTCTAATTCTTCCACGGCAGTTTTTTTTAAAGCCTCTAAACTTTGTACAAGCTGCAAGCTTTTTGTGTGAGTCATTTGAAGGTTTTTAATTGTTGTAGCTTTTGTTACAAGGACTTGTTCTAATTCGTTTAAAATAATTTGTTGTCGGTCCATAAAAGTTTGTTTCACTGTTTCTTGGAATGAGTGAAAACTAAAAAGAACAAACAATAAAAAACTTAAAGCAACTAAAATTTCTTCATTATAAATAATTAAATTCTTTGAAGAACAGACAAAAAAAGCTAAAATGGATGCTCCAATTAAAGTTTTATTCTGCAAAATCATTGAAGTTTTTTTTTTCATGAAAAAGGCTCAAAATTACTTGATTTTACCTTTTGAGCTTTTCGTTTTGTTCACAAGTTTATTCAGTAAAGCTTGAGAAAAGAATTGTGAAGTTTGTTTTTGACTCATAAGAGAAGAGCGTGATTTGAGTCCTGGTAAAAGAGTCTGCATTTGTTGTAAAGTTTGTTTAACTGTTTGATTCAGTTGAATTTTTTTTGTTTGATACTTTGCAAATGCTTGATTGGTATGTTTATTAAACACATCAGTTTGGATATTTAATAAGTTTTGTGTTTCTGTAAATTGTTGTACACATTTTTCTTTTGTTTGATGTACAGTTTTTGCAAATACCTCGTGTGTTTTTGTTGTGACCATTTCAGATTCTTGTGTATTTGAGCTGATTTGATCTGGGCTTGGTTGAAGAGCTTGACGGACTGCAATAATTCTTGTTAATTTTGGTAAATAATTTTGAATTAAAACAATATAAAATCCTGTAAAAAAAATACAAAACCAAAAAAATTGAGGAAAATAAGATACAATATCTAATTGTGGCATAAAACAATAAATTTTTTTAAAAGATTCAAGCGGGGGAAAGTGGCTGAGTGGTTTAAGGCGACAGACTGTAAATCTGCTGATTCACATCATCGCAGGTTCAAATCCTGCCTTTCCCACAAATGTTTACGTTTACCCTTTCAGTTGGTTCATGTATTCAATTTGAATGTTTCCTCTCGTTTTGTGGTAAATAACAAGAAGAGCCAACCCAATCGCCGATTCTGCGGCTGCTACGGTTAAAACTAACAAAGAAAAAAGTTGTCCGATGAGGTCATCAAGGTAAGCGGAAAAAATGAGAAAATTGAGATTTACAGCCAATAGCATGAGTTCGATGCACATAAGCATAACTACAATGTTTTTTCTATTGAAGAAAATTCCCCAAATTCCTAATAAAAACAAAAGCGTCGAGCAAGTTAAAAAGCTAAGGCAATTCATAAAAGAAACAACGTTTTTGGTTGGATAACATAATGGTAATGTATAAGATTGCAAATCTTAGAATGACGGTTCAATTCCGTCTCTAACCTTCCATGGTGAATATAACTTAATTGGTCAAAGTATCAGACTGTGACTCTGGAAATACGGGTTCAATTCCCGTTATTCGCCTTTAAGATCATTGGGAGAGAAGTTAAACGTGACTTTAAAAATGGAACAAGTTTATTTGTTTTTGCAAGTGCTGCTAAAATTTGAAAACTGCATAAATTAAGTTTGAATAGTTTTTTCAGTTGGTTTAAACTAATATTTTTATTTTCAAAAATGACTCCTACTAAAATGCATTCTAATTGAGTAGATTTTAGTTCAATAAAAACATTTTCTTTTAGTTCTTCAGCTACAAAAATTTGTTCTAAATAACTTACCTTCGGTAAATTTAAAACAAATGTAGAACTTTTACAAAAATAAGGGAATTCGTTGAATTTGTTTGCAAGATGTAAACTTGCGTTTGGGTCAATTTTTGAAAGTTTTGCTTTAAAATCATTCATTTGATTTGTCTGAAAACTTTTAAATTGTAAAAAAAGCAAAATCGGATCTCCAAAACTTTTCATATGGTCTTTTTTTTTTCATAAATATTTTCTCTATGCCAACGAATATTTTTATTCAGTTGGAAGAGAAGGCGAAAAAATCTTGTGTTATGAAATCAAGTTTTTCTACCCGTCAAGCCTCTTCTAGTGAATACATTATTTCGAAAGTTGATGGCTTAATTAACTGGGCCCGTCAAGGATCTCTTTGGCCCATGACTTTTGGTTTAGCTTGTTGTGCTGTTGAAATGATGCATACAGGGGCAGCTCGGTATGATTTAGATAGATTTGGGATGATTTTTCGTCCAAGTCCAAGACAATCAGATGTAATGATTGTGGCAGGTACACTTACAAATAAAATGGCCCCAGCTCTTAGAAAAGTCTATGATCAAATGCCTGAGCCAAGATGGGTAATTTCTATGGGATCTTGTGCAAATGGTGGGGGTTATTACCACTATTCATACTCAGTAGTTAGAGGGTGTGATCGTATTGTTCCTGTTGATATTTACGTACCTGGATGCCCACCAACCGCTGAGGCTTTACTTTACGGTTTGTTACAACTGCAGAAGAAAATTGCACAGAACAAAACTACTCTTCTTTGGTATAACAAGTAAAACTGGTTATTTATTGTAAAAAAATGATTTGAATCATGAACAGTTCACTTTTGCTTCTTTTTCCAAAATGGATTCAAAAAGTAGTTGTCCAATCTAGAGAGCTTACTCTTGTATTAAGAAATGCAGCTTGTATTCTTCCAGTGCTTGAAACTCTTCAACAGCACTCAACAACTCAGTTTAAAATGTTAATCGATTTAACTGCTGTTGATTACCCTTCAAGAGGTTCACGATTTGAAGTTGTCTACCATTTATTAAGTCTTCAACAAAATCAGAGAATTAGGGTAAAAGTTAAAAGTACTGAAACAACTCCAATTGAATCAGTTACCCACCTTTTTCCTTCGGCTAATTGGTTTGAACGGGAAACTTGGGATATGTTTGGAATTTGTTTTTTAAATCACCCTGATTTAAGAAGAATTCTTACAGATTACGGTTTTGAAGGCCATCCTTTAAGGAAAGATTTCCCGCTTTCAGGGTATCTTGAGTTTAAGTACGACGATTCAAAAAAAAGAGTAATTGCTGAGCCGATTGAACTTGCTCAACAATTCCGAAAATTTGAATTTCGAAGTCCTTGGGAAGTAATCCCACAAAAATTTTAATAGTTTTCTTGAAGTATTTAATTAATTAATTGGTAAAAATCAAAAAAAATACATATTTATGAGTCTTTCAGCAATGGAATTATCAAATTTACTTGAACAACGTATTTCAAACCATTATTCAGATTTAAATATTGATGAAATTGGAAGAGTTCTTTCAGTTGGAGATGGGATTGCACGTGTTTATGGGTTAAATAAAATTCAATCTGGGGAAATGGTTGAATTTGACAGTGGGATCAAAGGGATGGCACTTAATCTAGAAAACGACAATGTAGGGATTGTTTGTTTTGGAAGTGACACCAATATTCGTGAAGGTGATATCGTAAAAAGAACTGGATCTATTGTAGATGTTCCAGTTGGAAAAGGTATGCTTGGACGTGTAGTTGATGGATTAGGAAACCCAATTGATGGGAAAGGTCCAATTCCTAATGTAACTCCTCGACGTGTTGAACTAAAAGCTCCTGGAATTATTGCTAGAAAATCTGTGCATGAGCCAATGCAAACTGGATTAAAGGCGGTTGACAGTCTTGTACCAATTGGTCGTGGTCAACGTGAACTTATTATTGGAGATCGTCAAACTGGTAAAACAGCAATTGCAATTGATACAATTTTGAATCAAAAATCAATTAATGAGTCAAACGACGAATCAAAAAAATTATATTGTGTTTATGTAGCTGTAGGGCAAAAACGTTCGACTGTAGCCCAACTTGTAAAAGTTCTTCAAGATAGAAATGCTTTAGACTACTCAATCATCGTAGCAGCGACAGCATCAGATCCGGCTCCATTACAGTTCCTTGCACCTTATTCAGGATGTGCTATGGCAGAATATTTTAGAGATAATGGGATGCACGCTTTAATTATTTATGATGACTTAAGTAAGCAATCAGTTGCGTACAGACAAATGTCTCTTCTTCTTAGA
>Ga0181575_10004242_pt1 | contig 10052 bp, 24 predicted proteins | sample 101ome_23_FD_145599 | JGI IMG/M metagenome (GOLD analysis project Ga0181575, IMG submission 145599) | Coastal salt marsh microbial communities from the Groves Creek Marsh, Skidaway Island, Georgia - 101411CT metaG (spades assembly) | ecosystem: Environmental > Aquatic > Marine > Intertidal zone...
ATCTATCTCTGTTTCTGCACTTTTGGGGAAAAAGTCTAAGAGTGTTTGGGTTATTTTATACTTGCGCTGTAGTAGAGGATCATAGGTATCGCGGCTATCCATCTCTTTTACATATGCACCGTATAGGTTAAGCACTGTGTTCCCTGTAATCTTATATATTTCATGAGATTTTGGTTTATCGCCAAGACCTAGATCTTTCAATACACTGATAACAGCGTTGGTCCAGTTGGCATGATTTTTTTTGCCTTGTAACCATTGATACCATTCAGGAAGGTCTAACTGAGGATCACGTGCAATTTCTGTAAGTTCTTGTATACGCATATGATATTTAGCTTAGGTGCTGTTGTGCAGTATCAGCTCTTAAACAATTGTCTTGCTGCCTTTCCTGCTGCCTTTCCGAGGTCACGAGATCTAGCCTTAAGAGTTCGTCTAGGATTTGCAAGCACGTCAAGGAATCGTTTAACCCTGCTTGTAAGAGACACATCGGATTGCGGAGCTAGTCTAAAGCTTTTGTGTACACGAGCTAGCAAAAAGTCATTGTGATCCAAATACATGTGTGTGCGTATTTCCAGTTTGTCTAGCGCACGATTTAACCTAAGGATATCCTGTTCCTTTTTTTGTGATATTTCCAAAGGAGTTGGCAAATTATGCACGAGTCTTTGATCTATGTCTGGATCAACGTCTACTGGGTTTTCTGCTCGTTGTACTATGTCTGAGGGTACATAAATGTGCACAGCTCTTACAAATCGATTCATGTTATGAACAAATTTTATATTTTTTGGAAACAGCAGTCGTGTTTCTTTTTCACCTTTGTAGTACTTTCGTGACTCATCATCAGAACCGTATACCCAAGGCTTCCACCAATGCGGCACAGTTTGTTTTAGTTTTAGCTGTGATTTTTGTTGAGGTGATAGGTCTTTTGTGTAGTATTTGTTTAAAAGACTGGTGAGTTTGTCTGCGTCAATTTCCCAAGTAACAGTCATCAACGACTTCTGCTTGGATACATACTGACCATTAGGCACACGGCTAAAGCTTATAAATGCTCGGCCCCGCCCCATATCAGCATTACCGTCTGACGTTTTAGTTCTAAAACGATTTTGTTCTGCAGATCGTACACTGTCTAGCAAGCTCATAGATCGCCATAGTCGATTCTCCCCTGTGGTAGATACAGGCGGCAGATCTGGTATAGCTTCACTTAGGGGTTGTATAAGCTGTTGTAGTCGCATGATAATATTTAGCCGCAGAGCGGATTCAAAATTTTTTGCTCGCGGTTTTTTTGCACGGCATAGTGCTTGCTTTAAAAGAATTTCTGCGCTGGCCTCTACTGGGTTTTCTACTGTTAATTACTGTAAGCTATACTGTAGTATCACAGTGCTTCTAACCTAGTTATTCGTTTGCGCTGACACTGTAGAGAGGTTTCAAAACTGAGAAAAAGATTTTGTGTGTGGTTTAAGTATGAGTATGACTCAACTGTACACTAAGCGTATACGCACACTGTGGTTAGACTCTAACGCACAAACATACTTACCCGTTGCACATGAATTAGACTCACATGAACTTATACCCGCTACTACAGAAGGTGGTCGTCGTGTAGCTGAGTATCTACAGTGGATAAGACAGTCAGCGAATTACACTGTAAGCGCACAAGAGTATACTCAAGTAACAATAACTGAAGCACAGTTAACTTACATACTGATGCGTTGGAATGGTATACTATACGCTACTGAAAAATGGAGAGAGGTTGACTGATCGAAATGGGTCCTACACCCAAAAAAATTTTGCTGCGCGGAAAATTTATAGAAAGTACTTATAGAAGTGAGGTGGTGATTTTGCATCGGTGTGTTTTAAAAAAGCTTGTATATGCTAGCTAACTAAAATTTTAAATAAATTATATGCCTCCCACCCCCTCGTGCCTCACCCCGCAGCAAGCTGAAAAATTTTTGAAAAAATTTTTTTTTTCTCTTGACTTCTCTGGACTCGTGCACTATATTATAAACATAACGCAGCAAAGAGGAAAGCAGTTATGAAAATGATCGACGTAATCAACACAGCAATCCGTGCGCTCGCAGTGTGCGCTATCGTAGCTACTACTGCATACAGCTTAGGGCTGCTGCTCTAACACACAGCTCAAGCCCACTGGTTTCTTCCTTTACAGTGGGCTTCAGCAAGCTTAATCTTTTTGGTTGACACTGTGGTGTAGCGACAGTATATTAAAAACATAACAGCAAAGAGGACTACTTGTTATGAAGCCGATTGAAGTTGTTGCAGTTGCTATGAAAGCTCTGAGCGTGTGCGCTATCGTAGCCACCACTGCATACTCACTGTCACTGCTACTGCCTGCTGCGTAGCATAGTTGGAGGGCGCTGCTAGTTCAGTGCCCTTCAGCAAGCTTAATCTTTTTGGTTGACATATAGTATCACATGTACTACATTACATACATACAGCAAGGAGACAGAGCGTGAACTTCATGAAAGAATTTGTAATGATGCTAGCCGGTGCAACTTGGATTGTAGTGGCTGTTCTAGCTCTTGCCTACATCATGGGCGGGCAACTGTTATAGACGCATAAGGGGTAGTGGTTACTGATGGCACTACCCCTTCAGCAAGCTTAATTTTTTCGGTTGACATGAATACACTGTGATCATATTGTAGTTGATAACAACAACTAACAGGAGAGAAGCAATGTCAGTTGTAGTAGTAGAGAACTTTCGCAAGTGTTCTGTATCAGGTTGTAATAAACTAGGACAACACATGGGCAAGTATCGCAAGGACGGCTCCCCAGTACGCAGAGCAAAGTGTCACAAGCATCATTCGATCAACTATGGTCTTAACGGTTGGGAATACAAGCAGCATCGCAAGAACTACTGTGAGAATCGAGACGGCAGACTAGGGTTTGAGTGTACGTCAACTATTGTAGATCCCGAATGGCAACTGGATGCAGATCACATCAACGGCAATCCCAGTGACAACAGAGCTGAGAACATTCAAACACTGTGCAAGTGTTGTCACCCTATCAAGACCAAGCAAGAACAAGACTATCTCACAGCAGGCCGCAAAGCACTAGGCTGCTAACACAGAAGGGCCTTCGGGCCCTTCAGCAAGCTTAATTTTTTCGGTTGACATGACCACACAACGACAGTAATATATACACAGTTAATTGACAGTTAGACATAGAGGGCACAATGACTAACATCCGCATCATCAACGGCACTTACAAAATCCGCGGCAAAGACACACAAATGGCCGGCCGCATCTTTCCACTCGTAGAACCATATCGCTTCGGCACCAACGGCGGCTTTGTTACTGTTGATGCACGTGAAGCTGCTGGGCTTCCGGATCGCAACATCCGTATTCAAGTTGCTAATGACAAAGCTTACGAGCTCACTGACGAAGCAGTTGTAGCTGCTGATGAGTCAGACGAAGAGATCATCGAGCGACTGCGTGATCGTTTCCAAATGCTGGAAGACATGACCAAAGCTACAAAGGGCGGCGACGTTCGTGCAATGATTGTATCGGGCCCTCCGGGCGTAGGTAAGTCATACGGTGTTGAAAAGCAGCTATCCAAACACGACTTGCTCGCTGACCTGGCAGATGATGATTCGATGCGTAAGTACGAAGTCATCAAGGGCGCTATGAGCCCAATCGGTTTGTACTGCAAACTGTACCAACACCGTCGCAAAGATCACGTTGTAGTGTTTGACGACTGTGACTCTATCTTCTCAGACGAGCTGTCGCTCAACATCCTCAAAGCAGCGCTGGACTCCAAGAAGGTGCGTACTATTAACTGGAACACAGACAGCTTCAAACTGCGTCACGAAAACGTGCCAGACAACTTCAAGTTCCAAGGCTCTGCGATCTTTATTACGAACATCAAGTTCGATAACGTAAAGAGCAAGAAGATGCGTGATCACCTCGAAGCACTGGAATCACGTTGTCACTACATTGACTTGACGATCGACACGGATCGTGAGAAGCTACTGCGCATTAATCAAATCGTCCAAGATGGAATGCTTGACGAGTATGGTTTGGATAAACAATGTGTAACAGAGATTGTTGACTTCATCGACACTAACAAGAATCGACTGCGTGAGCTGTCACTTCGTACAGTGTTGAAGATTGCAGATTTGGCCAAAGCATTTCCACAGCGTTGGAAAGCAATGGCAGAGAACACAGTAATGCGGCGATAGCCCTCTCCCTCGCATTACTGATAAGAGAAGCAGGTACCCTCCCACTCCCATCTGCTTCAAATCGGCCAACCTAGACTCCCTACTAGGTTAGCCAACTTAAAGCTCGAGCGTGAAATTCATGCTCGGGCTTTTTTTTCAGCAAGCTTAATTTTTTTTTTGAAAAGGCTCTTGACAAACTGCTGATTAATAACTATATTAGTAATGTAGAGAAAAGGAGAACACAATGAAGTTTAGAGACGTAACACCTTTAGATATCCTTGAAATGCTCGAGCGTCGCATTAACGATGAGAATATTTCGTATGAAGACAAGCAGAGCATTCAGGAAGAAATTGCTGAGCTCCAACTTATGCTAAAAGAAATTTACACAGAAGACTTTGATGAAAGACTAATAGAAACATGCGATTGATCCTAGCATTCCTACTGGGTATTCTAGTAGCACACCTTTGGAATAATCCAGGGGCTGTGGTTGAATGGAAAGAATATATTGAAATGACATGGGCTGCTTCTTAGCAGCCCATTTCAGCAAGCTTAATTTTTTTTAAAAAAGTGGTTGACTTCTGATCCCTCCTGCACTATATTATAAACATAACGCAGCAAAGAGGAAAGCAGTTATGAAAATGATCGAAGTAGTGATGACCGCCATGAAAGCTCTCGCAGTTTGTGCTATCGTAGCCACCACTGCATACTCACTCAACCTCCTCCTAGTATAACAGCATAGGGCCCACTTCGGTGGGCCTTAAGCATGCTGAAATTTTTTTCTTGACAAACCTAGTGCAACGCACTATATTATAAACATAACACAGCAAAGAGGACTACAGCAAATGGGCACACGTTCAAACATCGGCTACATTAACGACGAAGGCAAAATCCGTGCAGCGTATTGTCACTATGACGGCTACGTGGCGTACAACGGACGTGTCCTTCTTGAGCACTATACAGAAGCAGCAAAAGTCAAAGAGCTTGTAGAGCTTGGCGACATGAGCATCCTAGCTCCTAACGTGCATCCTACACCCGATAGTGGGCACAGCTTTGACAATAACGAAGACGGCGTTACTGTGTTTTACGGGCGAGACAGAGGCGAAAACGACGTAGCTCCAGTCACTCACGATGTTATCTCAGACTGGGTTAGCGACAAAGACAGCTGGGTTGAATATTACTACTTGTTCTTGCCAGAACTAGGCACGTGGATGGTGTACTCTGTACACAATAAACGATGGAAGCAAGTGACTGAAGAGTTGATTAAACAGGAAGCATAACACGGAAGGGCGCTACGGCGCCCTTTCAGCATGCTTAAAAAAAGATCAAAAAAGTGGTTGACATATGGCTCAACACGCATTATATATAATACATCAGCAGCAAGGAGCATACGATGAGCGAACGCATTTACGTAAATTTCCAAGGCAAAGACCCAATCGAAGTTAACAGCATGGATGCTGCCTGGAGTGAAGTAAAAGCTAACCCTGATTTAGAACTAGAGTCAATTGAACATTGGCATAACGAGATGGTGGACGACCTAGCTCTAAGCTAGGCGTTCAGCAAGCTTAATTTTTTTGGTTGACACGAGCATTGCTTTGTGTTAATGTTAGTCATCATTAGAAATTGGAGACAAACTATGTTTATCCGTTATACTGTAGCAGCTATTTGTTTGGTACTTGGCATTGCATTTGGCGCTGCTATGTATGGTGTTTTAGCTGCTAACGTTCCGTTCTTTGGCGACGGTAATAAGCCAATTATGACTCCGGAGCAGCTTTGGATCGAAGACGACGAGCCAGAACCGGAAGAAACTGTAGAACAATAAGTTTAGGGTGAGGTTAGGGGCTACGGCCCCTTTCCTTTTCAGCAAGCTTAATTTTTTTCAAAAAAGATGAAAAAAGTTCTTGACATTCCGAGCCAGAGCGCTTATATATAATACATAACACAGCAAGGAGCTACACAATGAAACTAGACATTCGTAATCAGCAAAACCTCATGCAACGTCTTCGCTTCATTGCTGAGAAGCACCCAGACGATGTAACTGCTAACACTGCGAGCTCACTTGCGTTCCGTATGGAAAGCATGAAAGACATCGTCGACACGAGCAAGTGGGACGAAACAGATCGTGCCATTGCAGACTACGCAATTTCGATTTAACACAAACAAGGGCGCTTCGGCGCCCTTAAGCACGCTGAACTTTTTTGAAAAAAGTTCTTGACAAACGCAGTGCCACGCACTATATTAAGTACATAACAGCAAAGAGAGAAACACAATGATTTGCATTATTCACAGTGACGGCGAAGCTAAACAAACCTCTGTACAAGAAGCTCTACAGGATCTGTTTGAAGAAACCGCAGACGGAGATCTAACACCATTTCAAACTGTAGAAGAAGCATACGAATACTACCTTGATATGATGGACGATGAATGCGCAGTTTTTCAAGGTGAAGGTAAGAACGCAGTTACTATGTTCACGTTTCTTGAGGATGAACTCAAATATATTTTCGCAGCTTAGTATAAGAAGGGCGCTTCGGCGCCCTTCAGCACGCTTAACTTTCCGGTTGACAGATAAGTATTAACCTAGTATATTAAGAACATGAAACAAAGCGCCCTTGGTGGAATAGGTAGACACAACAGACTTAAAATCTGTCGACCGCAGGTCGTGCGAGTTCGAGTCTCGCAGGGCGCACCAACAACAGGACCCTTAGCTCAGCTGGATAGAGCAACCGCCTTCTAAGCGGTAGGTCGTGGGTTCGAATCCTACAGGGTCCGCCACTCTTCTTTTGTCCAGCATGCTTAACTTTTATCTAAAAGTTTAAACGATAGTTGTTGACATTCTCGCAAGCAACTGCTACAACATACGTACACAGCAGAGAGAGACAACTATGTTTTGTTACAGCACTACTAACGACGCTATGACACGCATTACAGCGTTTGCAAAGCCATTCGACGCTTCACGCTGCGACGCTAACAAGTGTGCTCGTACACACTTACACAATTACTTCTACTTAAAGTTTTTGCTGCTTAATAGCGACGACGCTCGCGAAAAAATACAAGCAAATAAAGAGCTCGTTGTTTGCGAACGTAAGTTACAATTCTGGCAACGACAAGCAACATTTAATCAGCGACAGTACGAGCTCGACGTAGCAAAGTATAAAAAACAGTTTGCTATGTAATTGCGTAAGCGCTGTGTAAAAGCAGCGCTTCAGCACGCTTTAATCTTTTTGGTTGACATTTGGTTCAACACCTACTATATATAATACATAACACAGCAAGGAGCTACACGATGACTATCTTCCGGCACAATCAGAATAAACTACTCTACACTATTGCTTGGTGTACTCCACGTAGATACACCGGCGGGTGGTACGAAGCAATTCCTTACAAGCACGATACTTGGCTCACCCGTGAGGGACGAAATCGGCGTAAAGGAGAGTTCACTGCTAAGATGAATCTGTCGGACTTTACCGCAGTATCTGAGGCGTAAGAACAAGAAGGGCCTAGTGCCCCTTCAGCAAGCTTAAATCTTTTTTCAAAAAAGTGGTTGACTTCTGGTTCAAGACCTACTATATATAAGTTACACAACAGCAAGGAGATCGAAGATGCAAAAGAACATGTTTGGTCAGACTAAAGTTTGGATGGTATGGCAGGAGGTAGACTTTGGGCAGGAATGGTTGAAGGGTGTGTTTGCCGGCAAGCGCACTGCCAATGCTGCTATGGAAGAGATGTTCGCTGAATGGTTGAGCGATCGTGGTATGACCGCTGATGCGTTTAACGGAGATAATCCGTTCTTCGTAACTGATGAGGTAGTACAAAAATAAGAAAGGGGCCTAGTGCCCCTTTCAGCACGCTAAATTTTTTTCAAAAAACCTCTTGACAACACTGCTGTGAATTGCTATATATAAAACACAGCAAAGAGGAGAGCAAGATGCAACGCACCCGTAACCCAATCGCCGCACAGCTTCGCTCAGGCCACTACAAAAAGAAAGTAGTCGCTGACAAGAAGCGCCAAGCTAATCGTAACGCATGTCGCAAGGGAGCATACTAATGGACATCCGTGAAAAAGCAAGACGAGCAGCCTACATAGTTGATACTACAAACGATGACGCATACCGTGTGGTCTGTTTCGAAGAAGATGAAGAACTGCTTTATTTAGAGAACATCGAAGACGGCAACGAAGAAGCCTGGACGCTAGAAGACATGGCGAGCGCAAGGTTCTACGAACTACAAGAACTGTAAGAAAGGGGCTTCGGCCCCTTTCAGCACGCTTAACTTTTTCGGTTGACTTCTGATTCGATCAGCACTATATTAACAGCATAACACAGCAAGGAGCTACTAATGCGCAGCTATAAGATCTACGGTAAGAACGAAGGCCAGGACGAAGAGTACGTCGCTACTGTTCACTCCGCAGCAGAGGGCAAAGCCTATCACGGTCTGCTAAAGCAGGGCGGCATTTACGACTACATCCGCTGCCGCGATTGTTTGGGCGGCCTGCGCTTTGAGATCAATCTGCACACTGGTCGCAAGACCGCATAAGGCAAGGGGCTTCGGCCCCTTCAGCACGCTTAAATCTTTTCGGTTGACAAACCAATCACGACACACTATATTAAGTACATAACAACACAGCAAAGAGACAAATTATGCGATACGATTACGCTATGTTCACACCCCAGGGTAACCGGGAAGTACACAAAATTGTCGAGACTGTACAAGACACTAAACTTAAAAACAACGACGCATGGAGCCTCGCTTACAACGAGCTAGACATACTCTCACAACGTGAGGGCTTTACGGAAGCTATGGACACAGATGTCCGCGACCATGTGTACTGCGCACTACAGCGTCTAAAAGTTATCGACGACTACGAGACGGACTTTTTCCTGTAGCACAACAAGGGCACCGAAGCGCCCTTCAGCAAGCTTAACTATCATCTAAAAGTTTAAACGATAGTGGTTGACAATCACATGTAAGGTGCTATTGTAAAAATATAAACAGCAAAGGAGCACAAGATGAAAAACTTCGTATACGTAGTAACTATCGCTTCTACCGAATGGTCCACCATCGCCCGTGTATTTACTAATGAAGCAGATGCAGACACGTTCATCGCATACTGTAAGGAAGTAGACCCAAACCCTAAATGGGTATACAAAAAGCATCAAAAAGAGATCGACGGAGATCCACAAGATACATTCATCTAACAAGTAAGGGGAGCTAACCACTCCCCTTTTCAGCACGCTTAAATCTTTTCGGTTGACAAACGCATTACAACGCACTACATTATATACATAACAGCAAAGAGAGTCAGCATCATGTACACTGTAGAAATTTACAAAGCCGACAAACGTACTACGTCCGGCGAGCGTCGTGTTCACAAGCGTGACTACGACACTAAGAATCTTCCTGCTCTCAAGCACTTTGTAGAAGGCTTGTTACGTGAAGGCGAACGTTATGAAATCCATCAAACATGGGTTATTCGTGAGAACATGATGACAGGCGACAAGTTCGAAGAGCGTTACGATCGTCCTACATACTGTTCGCCATCATCTGAATCGTACTGGAGTATGTAACCATGTATGACGTTTATCTCAACTACGGATACGAAAACCAAGAACACCTAGCAACCAGCGACACCCTCAGCGAAGCACGTATCTATTTTGAAGCTTATACTTTGGATTATGCTGAAGAAGGTGAGACTGTAGAGATTATCAGCATTGCCGATGACGGCGAAGCTATCACACACGAGCGTTTCGACAAGTAACCTAAAGGGGAGATCAACTCCCCTTCAGCACGCTTAATTTTTTCGGTTGACAAGTGACCTCAGACACACTATATTAAGTACATAACAGCAAAGAGGAGTCAGCAATGACTGAAGCAGCAAAGACCACTACCACTA
>Ga0181575_10004275_pt1 | contig 10015 bp, 7 predicted proteins | sample 101ome_23_FD_145599 | JGI IMG/M metagenome (GOLD analysis project Ga0181575, IMG submission 145599) | Coastal salt marsh microbial communities from the Groves Creek Marsh, Skidaway Island, Georgia - 101411CT metaG (spades assembly) | ecosystem: Environmental > Aquatic > Marine > Intertidal zone...
GTCGCCGACGGTTTCTCCAAAAACTTCAAAATCCGTTCAATTTGCGCTTCTTTCGAGCCTTCCGCGCCGCTGCCTCTCGGCAAATCGAACAAGTCCATGATTTGAAACCTCGGCTTTTGGAAGATTTTCTCCAAAAACGCAACTTTCTTCTCTCGGCTTTTCGCCTCGTCTTCGTACACGAAGCCGGAAAAGTCGAGAATATCCCGCTTCCTCGAGACTTCCTTCCCGGGCGTTTTATATAAAAGCCGGTGGACGAGAACGAGGAGCTCGTCGTCCCTGCGCGCGCGCGTGCGTCGTCGCGAGAAGAAAAAGAAAAGAAGAGAGAGACAAAACGCGTCAGTCGAGTCGACAACGAATAACAAAGAGCACGCGACGCGATACAAAAAAGGAGAGAAAGACAACATTTAAAAAGAACGAAACCACCACGGGAGGTGCTTCTCACCGCTTCATCTTATCCATCGCGAACTTCACGTTCTCGATGTCTCTCAATTTGCTCCCTTCGCCTTCTTTTTGAACTTTTTTGTCCTGCTCGTGCTTCTTCTTCTCCGGCGATTGCAACAAAGTCGCGGATAAAAACTCCGTCTTCTTCCTCTCGCGCTTCCCGGTTTTCAACTCGGGCTCTCTCGCGGAGTTGTGCGAGGCGAGTTCTTTCACGAGCTTCTTCTTCGCGCTCGCGTTGTTGTTCAAACTCGAGGTTGGTTTAGCGGTCGTCGTCGTCGTCGTCGTCGTCGTCGTCGTCGTCGTCGCGTCTGCCAGTTTTTCATCGACATCATCGACCGTTGCTCCTCCCGGTGGTTGTTTTTCCTCTTCCTCTTCTTTTTCGACGACGACGGTCGTCGTCGTTTGCGCGGGAGCAGGAGGGGCAACTGCTGCTGCTTCTTCTACAGCAACCACCTCTTCGCGTTCTTCTTCCATTTTACTTTAAAAGAGAGAGTCTTTCGCGTGTTCGTATATATATATCTCGCGCGCGCGTGATACGAAAATTTGTCGAAAATTTTTTTTGAATTTTTTCGAGCGTTGCCCAGACTGAAACCCTAAACCCTAATTTTGCCCTTCCCCTAGTTTAAAAAAAAGAGAGAAAGAGAGGTAAAAACGCATACAAAAAAGAGAATGACGAGAGCTACGGCCGCGGTCGCCCGCGCTGCCGCCGCCGCCTCCTCTTCCTCCGCGAGCGGTGGTGGTGGTGGTGGAAGTGGCAGTGGTGGTGGTGGTGGTTTTTTCCGCCAGCTGAGAGCGTTGTATGACTTGTACAAAAACCAAACGAAACAGCTCGCGGATATACGAGAGGCGACGGTGGAGTTGGAAAAGCGGAGAGAGGCGTTTGAGAAGTTGAAGAGAGAAAACGAAGCGAGGGAGGAACAATCGGTGGAACTTTTGAGAGAAACCGTCGAGGGTTTGAGGCAGCAGATGGAGACTTTGGAGAGGGAGAAAGAGGAGGTCGGGAAGGTGGTGGATGCGATCGGGAAAGGCGCGGAGAAGAAGTTGAGAGAGAAGATGGAGAGGGAAGAGAGGGAGTTAGGGAAACGCGTGGACGCGATGTTGGAAAAGGAAGGGTTGTTTTTCGGAGGAGGAAAAGACGAGGAGGAGAAGACGGATGGTCGGTAGTGGTATTCGTCGTTTTAATGCTTACGCAAAGTAGTAGTAGTATTTAGGTTGCTATGGGGGGTGTTTTGCGCGACCGGCTGCGCGAGGCGTTTCCGACTCTCGTCATCGATAGCGAACGAGAGGCGAACGCGGGTTTCCATCGTCATCGTCTTCGCCGTCGATGAACGTTCTTGCTTTCTTAGACGCGTGGAATGAAAGGTTGTCTTCTCTGTCGTCCTCGTGTTCTTCCGAAGACCCGAGACTATGATTGAGAGGTTGCAAGACTCTTCGCGCGCCGCCAGATTTCAAGAGCTGCGATGTGTTTGTGTTTGTAGTAGTAGTAGTGGTAGTTGTAGTAGCTTTCATGGTAGGAGGCGTAGATGCTGTTGTAGTTGTACGCGTAGTGAACGTAGCAGCAGTTGCCATGGCGTCGCTCTTGTTGTTTTCTTCTTTCATCTCTTCGATTTTTCGAGTGAGCTCTTTCACTTTGAGCTGCAACGCTGCCGCGGCTTTGAACTCGCTCGCGGCAGCCGCTTTAGATGCGGCAACTTTCATTTCGCACGCGGATGTGACCTGACGTTCTTTCTCTTCGAACGAATGTTCTAATTCGACGCGTTTCGCATCGAACGAAGCTTCTAAATTTGCCCGCTCTCTTGCGACACGTTCCGTTTCCTCTTCTAAAGCTTTCAATTCGAGCGCAAGTTTCTCCTTGGCAATATTTTCAGCCGCTTGGACGCGCTCGTCTGTCGTCTCTCGCAACGTCTGCATTTCGACTTCCATTCTCTTCATAGCTTCGGACATGGCTTCTTTATCCAGTTCCACGGCTTTCATCGCTGTTGCTTTCTCTTCGTCCAGCTTTACCTTCATCGCCTCAATTTCATCTGCGGCTGCCTTCCTGGCTTTCGCAATCTCCTCTTCCATGGATTTTTGCATTTGACTCTTCTCTTGCATCATCTCCTCTTTCTGCCGAACGAGTTCCATCTCGGACGCTTTTAATTTCGTCTCCGTCTCCGAGACGAGATCGTTTTGCTTCCCTAAAGCGTTTTGTAAACTACTCTCGGAGTCTCGCAAAGCCGATTTCGATTTCTCGGTTTCAGCTTCCAAGAATTGCAACTTCTCTTGCAACGCGTCCATCTCCTTGCTCTTTTCCAACATCTGGTCTCGGATCGATTGACTCGCTTCTCGTAAAGTTTCACACTCCGTTTCTATCTCGTCTCTTTTCTTTGTCTCTTCCTCTAATCGTGCAAACATCTCCTCCATGACTTGTTTGTTTTCCGCAAACGTAGATTCCACTCGGACCTTTTCCTTTACGGCGTCGTCGGTGATTTTCTGCGATTCAGTATACGCGCGTTCGGCTTCACTTTTCGCATTCTCGGCTCGGAATTGATTCGCTTCGGCTTCTACCGCACGCAGTTCTGCGAGTTCAACTTTGTTTTCAACCTCTCGCAAGTTTTCTAAGAGCGCGATTTTCTCCTTCTCGAACCACAGCTTTTGCTCCAACGCGGCCGAAGCTAGTTCGCTTTGATCCACATTAATAGCGCGCATGCGATTCAATTCTTCCACCATTTTCGCGTATTCACCTTTCGTGTTTGATGAAGATGCTTCGGCTTCGGCTCGTTCTAATCGCTCGGTGACTTGCGCCAGTTCCATGCGCAGCTTGACAACTTCGGGAGGGACGCTGACAAGTTTGCGTAACTCCACCAACTCGCGGTCAACGTCGTCTTTATCGATTCCGTGCTTCTTTAACGACGCTTCGCGAAGCTTCAAGACCATTTGCGTCGAGCTGATGTTTTGTTCCAACCGTTCGACGAGTTCGTTGAGATCGTTTACTTTCAATTCGAGTTGCGTCTGTTTAGCGACCGCATCTCGTTGCCACGCCAGATTCGCACGATTCGTCTCCAAAATGTTCTTTTCCAAAGCTGACGCGCGTTTCATGCCATTCAAGACGAATTCGGCAATTTTCGAAGAAGCCGTAGTAGTGGTATTTTCGCCTCCGTCCTCCATGTTTGCGTCATCGCCCAACGCAGCCGCTAAAAAGACTGAATTAGAAGACGCCGTGGTTGTCGTCGCAGTTGTCGCTACTATTTCATCAATCATCGATCTCAATCGCGTCACTTCTGCGTCCATTGCGTTCGCATTATTATTATTGTTATCATTAGCTTTACTTTTATACGGAGTGTTCCCAAAGTTCATGTGATTGTGAAACGCGCGTTCGTTCACTTGTGCTCTCACTTTGACCAACTTTGCTCTGTTCGCAAACTTCAACGTCGACGCCGTCTCATCCGCGTTAATCAACGATGGCGAAACGCACGCGATCACCGCGCACTTTGCGTTCCCACCCAACGCATCTTTCAACAACCACGTCAACTTGGAATCTCGAAACGGCACGTGCCTCTCTCTCCCGTTGGCCACGTCCACGAGCGATTTGATCACGTTCCCGAGCGCGGATAACGATTTATTAATCGCGGACGCTTCTTTTAATCTCGCCCCAATCGCCTCGGTCGCTTTTTGTCTCTCTGAACCAGCTAAATCGACTAAATGCAACGTCCGTTTCTTCTCTTTTGTCGTGCGGCCTCTCGTCGTCGAAGTCAGCGTCACCGAGAACACCGAGTGCGAACGAGACGAGTTCCTGTTCATCTCCGTTTCTCCGACTCTTCGTCTCGCCGAGCCTCTCAAAAACGCCTCGTACGTTTCCTCCGCGGAATTTACCTTAACTTTCGTCAAATTTTCCACGAACGTCCCTTTCTTTGGATCTTCGCGTATCGCCAACTCCCCTCCGCTAAACGAGCCGAACGACGGAATCGACCCGGTATGATTCCCGTTGTTATCCTCCATCATCATCCCATCCATCGCGATACCATCGCCATTTCCATCCTCGTTACTCAACAAATCCGTCAACTGTTCGTTATAAATTTCCAAATATGCGCACGTCACTTCGTGCGTCACGTCTTCCTCGCCGCTCGCGGCGTCGTTTCGCGTAAACTCGAATATCCTTCGCAGCGCGCGAGGAATCAATCCAACGTTGTTATTATCATCTTCTCCTTCATCGCGATGATTATTATTGCTGTTGTTTTCTCCTCCTCCAAACCCTTGCATGGTGTACGTCTTCCCCGCTCCGGTTTGCCCGTACGCAATCACGCACCCGTGAAACCCTTCCAAAAATTTCTCCACCACCGACTCCCCGACGGTTGCAAAAATCGCCCTTTGCGACGCCTGTTCGTTGCGCACGAAATCAAATTTAAACGTCCCTTGCGCGTTGTTCGTTTTCCCTCTCAAATCGATCACGTTCGCCTCTTCGTTCGCAAAAACGCACTGGGACAACGTCGAGCATTTCGTCTGCTCGCGCTGGTCGAACGGGCGCACCCGCACGAGGACTTTGATGTTGTCCGTGTTTTCCTTCATTTTTTTTCCCCCAAGAGAGATTAGTCCCCTAAAATGTCAGAAAGACGATATATATGTATGTGATGTATTTGAAAAGGAGGAGGAAGAGAGAGAGGGAGAGGGAAAGGGAAAGGTGGTTGTATGTCTTTTCTATCCAGAGCGGAGATTTCTCGCGACGATATATATATGTGTGCGTGTGTTGTTTATCTGTGTCTGTATTGTCTGATGTAATGGCGGCAAAAGGGGACTTTAGATTTTTTTTTTTTTCAATTTTTACACACATTTTGACACAAAAATACACCGGCTGCTTTCTACTTCAAAAACTAACTATCTGCTATAATAAAACTCTTCTCTCTTCTTCTTCTTCTTTCTAAAGGACGACGAAAAACGCGCTCGACGCGAAAAAGAGATTTGCAAACGCGCACGCGCGCGCGATATCGATGAACTGTTTGGTTTGTTTTTCGGACGGTATTTCCGTCGTTTTGGTTTTCGCGGCGCTCGCGTCTACTTTCTTTTCGTCTTCTTTCGCGTCGGCGGAAGTATTTTTCGCGTTCGAAGGTGGAGCTTTACGATGCCCGCCGTCTTTATATATCGCGTATAACGCCCACGCGAAAACTAAAGGCGTCGCCGCGTCGCCTCGGTAGTACGAAGAGTACGCGCCGACCGCAGTCGCGAGAACAGCCGTTCCGATAGCCGCGACGACTTGCGCGCTCGCCGATCCGACTTTTGCCACCACCGTGTTCGCGTTTATACCGCACGCGCACAAAATCCACGCGAAGTGCGTTCGGATTGGAACCGAAACAAACCCGCTCTCGCTCGCGAACCTTCCGTTCACCTCGAACACTCTCTCCTTGGACGACCACAACGCCAACGCCTCCGTCCCCAACACGAACGCGTTGATCCAATGTCTTTTCGGTTTCTCCGTCCACTCCCGAAAGGTAAAGCACCACACGGATTGTAGCACGTTCGCCAGCGCGAAAAAACCAGTCGCGTTCGCCGCGAACGTTTCATCTCGCGTGTTTCTGAAAAACATCGCTCGCGCGGAAAAGACCAATTCGCTCGCGAAGATGAATCCCCAAATGGCAAACGCGTATCCAGCCGGGGTAAACAAAGACCGGTATCGGGAAGTTCTCCGGATGGTGTTGATGCCATCACCACCACCACTGTAGTTATCTTTTTCCTTGTTGTTATCATTAGTAGTAGTATTACTACTGTTATTCTTTTCTTTCGCCTCTTTCATCTCCTTCGCCATTTGGTCGTCGATTCGGCCCGGGACGGACACCGCGGCGACGTTGAGCAGATACGACGCGAAATTCACGACGCGCCACGCCGCGACACCACCACCACCACCTCCGGATGACGACGACGATGTAGATGCCGGCGAAAAAAAGAACCAACGCGCGAACGGCTTTCTCGAAACGTACGGGTCCACGAATCGCTTCGTGACGTGATACAGCGCGATCGATCCGGTGGCGATCGCGGTGACGAGGACATCTGCGGGTTTCATTTAATCGAGAGAGAAAAGCAATGACAACAACAACAACAACAACAACAACAAACGCGCGCTTTTTTTTTATGTGTTGTGTGTTGTGTGTGCCCAGAAAACAACAAACAACAACAACAACAAAACGCTTGAGTGTGCGACGTGTATGTGAAGCGCGACGAGAGAAGATGAGAGAAGTGTTCTGCAAATGGAGAGAGATCGAGAACGGTCCATTAAATTCCACAAATTTTCCTAAAAAAGAAAGTGCTGAGTCAGATTTCGCAAGGGCGAGATTACGAAAAAGAAAAAAAAAAGCAAAAAAAAAAAGTCGACTTTTGGTCCTTGTTTTGCTGGGGAAAGAATCTCTCTCTCTGTCTGTCTGTGTTTGTCCTCACTTTTATATTTCAGAAGACCACAAGAGCGCTCTCTCTCGCGAGCACCAAAACAGAACAAAGACAGAGAGGAAGAAGAAGAAACGCGCGCGTTTTTTTTTATTGTTCATACATACGTACATATCAAAATAAAATGTTTGCCATCCAGCAGCACGTTGTTTTTTCTAACGGAATCGCATCGCGATCGACGCGAAAGTCGTTGCATGCGAAGAACGACTCCGTCGTCGTCTTTCTCGCGAAGAGGAACAACAGCAGACGCCACGGGGAGAAGAACAACAACAGTAATAATGCGATTGTTGTTCGCGCCGCGGCGTCTTCTTCGGACGTGAGCTCGAAGCACCTTCCCGGGAAAATTATTCTCCAGGGCGAGAATAACTTGGAAGTCACCCCGGCGATTCGAGCGTACGTGGAAGAAAAGTTGGCGAAAGCGGTGGCGAACGCGGACCCGAGAGACGTGCGGGAAATCGACTGCCGAGTGGCGTCGAGAGGCGGCGCGGACCACGCGACGAAAGGAGCGCACGTGTGCACGACGAAAGCGACGGTGTTGACGAGAGCCGGGCAGATTGAAGTCGTGGAGGAACACGAGGACTTGTACGCGAGCATCGATAAAGTCGCGGACGGTTTGAAGAGACAACTGAGGAAGTATTCGGAGAAGCGCGAAGGCAACGCGCGAGGGAAGAAAGAAGAAATATTGGCGGCGGCGGGCTCTGAAGACGAGGACGACGACGAGGTACCGCCGGCGGCTTGAATGATTTTACCACTACGCCTCTAGTACGTGCGCAGCGTTTCTTTTTTAATACTACAAGCATATAATATAAACGCGTGTTGACTATTTTACTTTTATAATAATGGACACTCTTCTCGCAAAATCTTCGTCTCCGTCGTCGTCGTCACTTGACTACGTCGCTAATTTTTGGAAACGCGTCCGTTTTACTCAAAACGACCACTCGATTCTTGTGAGAGACGTACCCTTTGACAAACTTCCGGTGGATGAGCTCAGAAATACCACACTCGACTTCGTCTAAATCGTAATCCGTGTTGTTCAAATTTTTGTTGTTCGTACTCGCGTTTGCATTATTTCCGTGCTGACTTTTCATCGACGCGGCTATTTTACACGCCTTTGAAAGCATTTCCAACTTCACCTGGTTCGCTTTCTCGGGCTCGAATTCTTTCTGAATTTCGCTCGTCTTCTTAAACAAAGTGCGCAAACAATACAAGCGTAATTTTTCAAACACCAAATACGTGCCTTCTCGCACGAATCTCGCCTTCCTTCTCTCCAGCGCTTGTTCCAACACCCCCAACTTCCCCGTCTTTACCGCCTCGCACACCTCCTCGTACGGTTTCAAAGCCTCTTTATACTTTGCGAATAACTTTTTACTCGGAACGAAACCTAAGCTGAGCATTACGGGAACTAAATACTTCAAGCACGCGGTTTTATTCTTCGAAGAGCCTTTCGGACACCTCTCGAACGCGTACTTCAAGTGTTCGCTCGCGCCTTCGTAGTCGTCGTCAAACACCGCCAATCTGCCGACGTAAAAATGATACGTCACCTTTTCCGAGCTCGGAAACGACTCTTCGAACGGTAAAAACGTCGGTAAATTAACAGCGTTCACTAAATTCTTACACAAATGCAACGCGTTCAACTCGAAATAAATCTTGAACAGTTCGTTCACGATTTTCAACTGCGCCAACTTCTTCTCCCGCGTAGACGTTTGCGACGAACACCGATACGCTTGCATGAGTTGCGCCCCGCACGTTTCCAACCTCGTCGCTTTTTTCCCAACTTTCCTAGAGTTTCTGTCCGCTTTTTCCGCGCACAATCGAGAATCTCTCGTCATTCGCTTCATCGCTTTAATCGTCCAAATCACATCTTCCGGTTCCTCTCTCGCTTTGAAATCTTTGATAAAAAACGCCATCGCTTCGTTGTGATAATCGTAACACTTCTCGAACGCGTTTCGTTTCAACTCCAACGACGCCATCGCGAGTTTCTCCCACACGTCATCGAACGGTGCCGGCACTCGACGATTAGAAGACGAAGAAGACGAGCGACGTCTCTTGCACTCTTTCACGTCGTTCTCGCTCGGAGGCGCTCCTCCTCCTCCAATTTTTGTATTAAAACAGTCTCTCAAAACGCAATCGACGCTCACCGCCGTCGCCAAAAGCTCGCCGTCGCGCCGGTGCATCGCCGACGCGAACTTTTCGTAGTGCGCGTCCAATAATCCCAGCGCAGTAGTAGTAGTACCACCACCGCCGCCCTGCTGCTGCTGCTGCTGCTGGAACGCAGGTGCGTTTCTCATTTTCTCTCTTTCTTTCTCTCGTTATTTGTTTTAAAAAAGTGTGTTGCCGTGATGCGCGAAGAACAACAAAAAAAAACTGTGGAGCGATCAAGAAGAAGAAGAACTGAAGAACAGAAGTCCCTGAAGTCGAGTTGTCTTGAGAAGACGACGAAGACGAAGAAGAACACTACTTAGGACTCGACGATTTGATGCGATGGTCGCCTCTCGCGCACCAAAAAAAAAGAAAAAAAGAAAAAAAGAAAATCGAGCGGCCGAGAACTGCGAGAGAGGGAGAGAGGGGAGCCGCCAGGTCTCTCTCTCTCGCTCTCTCTCTCGCGCTCTCCACTTCACAAGAATAAAAATAAAAATAATAAGTATGATGTCAACTTCTATCCTGTCCAGCGGCGCCCCTTCCGGGGTCGTCGCTGGTTTGAGCAGACGAGGTGCGTCTCTCTCGTTTCTATTTCTTCTTGTTCTTCAACTCTCTCTCGCGGCGAGCGCTAGCGCGTTGTTGGTGTTGGTTTTTGGATCCGAACACAAAAAACGCAGAAAAAGTCATCTTTTTATCCCCGGGAGTCCATAATCCTTTTCTTTTCTTTTATAACGTATGCGAGATCGGATGAATACTGACACGAACGATCGTTTCACGCGCTCTCTCCCTTTTTTTGTGTTGTTTTTATCGCACGACAGCGCTTACCAATGCGACGACGCAGACGAAAGTTGTTCCTTCGTCGCGCCCGGTCGGCGGCGTTTCCTGCAAGGCGTTCCTCAAAAGCACCAACAAGACGATGGAAAAGAAAAGAGGCGACTGGCAGAAAGCGCGCAACACGCCGGCGGGGAAAGAAACGAACGCGCCGCTCGGGGTGTTCGTGTTAGAGTACGATGCGTCCAACGAGGAC
>Ga0181575_10004278_pt1 | contig 10012 bp, 8 predicted proteins | sample 101ome_23_FD_145599 | JGI IMG/M metagenome (GOLD analysis project Ga0181575, IMG submission 145599) | Coastal salt marsh microbial communities from the Groves Creek Marsh, Skidaway Island, Georgia - 101411CT metaG (spades assembly) | ecosystem: Environmental > Aquatic > Marine > Intertidal zone...
AGAATCATGAAGACAAAAGCTTGAAGCGCGATGACCAAGATATGGAATACCGCCCAAATAAATTGCATGCTGCCGCCCATCACTCCTAGCAAAGCTCCGCCTGAGTAAAGCAACGCAATCAAAATAAAGATCATCTCGCCGGCATATAAATTGCCGAAGAGTCTCAGCCCGTGCGACAGCGGCTTTGCTAGCATATCGACGGTCTCGAGAATGAGATTAAACCAGTACATTGACCAATGGGGGATTGGATGGGTCACCAGTCCTTTGCCAAATTCAATCGGGCCTTTGATCTTAAAGTTGTAATAGAGCACCAAGAAAAACACGGCAATGGACATGCCGAGCGTTGCGTTGGGATCAGTTGTTGGAACAATTTTAAAAAACGGAATCCCTAGGACCAGCGCCAAATGAGGGATGAGGTCAACTGGGATAAGGTCCATAAAGTTCATCAGGAAGACCCACACCAAAATAGTCAACGACAGTGGGCCAATCAAAGGGTTCGGTCTCGTGCCAAAGACCTGCGCAATATTAGTCTCAACGAACTCTACCGCCATTTCGCAAAGATTTTGTAGGGTTCCTGGCGCGTCAGTCGTTGCTCGTCTCGCAGCCACAGTAAAGAGAAACAAGAACAGACAGCCGAGTACAACCGACCAAAACATGGTGTCGAGGTTGATCGCCCAAAAACCCATTTGGGAGATCTCTTCTTGGGACTGCGCAATTCCCCACGAGCCATCTGGCTTTTGGCCATAAGTCAAATTAGTCAAATGGTGCTCAATGTAAGCTTCTGAAGTGAGTGGCCCTTCACTTGCCATATCCGCCTGCCTCTTGATGCAAAATGCTACTGCGTCTTACTGTTTTCGTCGCTTAGCATCGCCGCTTACTATCGCCGATTGCTTTTACCGTTTGTTGCCGCCCGTCTAAAGCGCGACCAGCCCTTCATCCCTATTATTTCGCTATAACCGAGCTGGAATCCTTCCGCTCGCTTTACTTCCCAGGGCGAGGGTCTCGACGCCCTTAGCCGCCGCTATCCCTATAGCTGACTCCTCTCTCATTGCAGGCCCTGCAACTGGAGTCGGTCAATATCTCCGCCTATTCATAGCGACAATCACTGCGCTAATCGGGCCCGCTAAGTTGACTGCGAGCGCGCCTAGTATCAAAAGCGCTAGCGGGACTGCATTCCACCCGCTAAATACGGCAGAAAACCCCAGTGCTATCACAAGCCACTTGGCAATCACGCTCAGGCCCACTCGATCAGGTTTTCTTTCCGACCAAGCTCGTTGAGCGGTCAAGGCCCCGAGCAATATCAACCCGCCCAACACCCAAGCCATCGCCTGTTCCAACCCCCAGAACAATCCCAGGACCGCGCCAAAGGCAATCACTGAGCCCTCCACTAGCACGTGTTGAATTCTGCTAGTACGCATGTCGTTCTGCTTTGAACAAGGTGTTGTGGCGAACCCAACCGTTCACCCGGTTTTGAGCGGGGCGGAGTATAAGAAATCTATAGCCCTCCTTCAACCAATGATCACTCGACTTGGCCAGTTTTTTAAGGGAAGCGAACGGCATACTCTCCGTTAACGATTGGCCTCAAAGCCCATTCGTTCTAAGACACCATCAAGCTCTTCTAAGCTGTTGTATTTGATTGACAAAGCACCTTTGCTCTTTCCGCTCTGCTTGATAGAGACAGACTGGCCTAAATGCGCCGACAGATCTTGCTCTAGTCGAGCAACATCTGGGTTTACTGCCGAATCCTTGCCAGGCTGTGCTGGTCCTACTAGCGTCTTCTTCACCCAGGCTTCCGCCTGACGCACGCTCATGTTTTTTGCTACGAACAGACGGCCTGCAGCACCTTGTTGCTCGACCGGCAGCGACAAAAGCGCACGGCCGTGACCCATGTCGAGCGCACCCTCTGCAACGAGCGTCGCTGCATCAGGAGCAAGCCTGGCCAAGCGAGTCGCATTGGTCACTGCCGTGCGGCTCTTACCCACCGAGTCGGCTACCGCCTGGTGGGTTAAGGAAAACTCTTCGATCAGCCGCGTGAGCGCATAGGCCTCTTCCATGGGATTGAGATTTTCCCTTTGGATGTTCTCTATGAGTGCCATCGCTAGCTGACGATCTGGTGACACTGATTTAATTAATGCGGGAATAGTATCAAGGCCTGCGGCCTGACTGGCTCGCCACCTGCGTTCACCAGCGATCAATTCAAAGCGATTCTGGCTTTGTTGTGTGACTACGACCGGCTGCATCACCCCGTGCTGACGAATCGAGTCCGTCAGTTCGGCTAGCGCTTCTTCATCAAAGTGCCGTCTTGGCTGATATTGTCCGCGCGCGATTTGGTCAACCGGGATTTGCCGCAGGACCCCATCGGCTACCACATCCTCTGTGCTTGAAGGCGATCTCTCCGGCTCGGCGACCTGTTTTGGCCCTCCTAACAACGCGTCCAGCCCTCTGCCTAATCCTCTTTTCTTTCCAGGCATGTGACTACCTATCCTTCATTCATCAGGTTGTGTGACGTCATGGACTGCTCCTCGCGAGAGACGTTCGCGTCGCCAGGCTCGCTAGCCGGCTTAGCCTGTGACAATCGACCAATCAATTCACCTGCTAACGCCAAGTAGGTTTTGGCACCAACCGATTGCGCATCGTAGAGGAGCGCCGGCAATCCATGGCTGGGTGCCTCGGCCAATCGTACATTGCGAGGAATCATGGTTCTAAACACCTGATCACCAAAATACTCATGCAGCTGCGCCGTGACATCTTTGGTCAAGCTATTGCGCATGTCGACCATGGTTCGCAAGATGCCGATGATCTCGAGTTTCGGATTGAGGTGTTCTTTTATTCTAGATTGCGTTTCAAGTAGCGCAGTCAGCCCTTCCAACGCGTAATATTCACACTGCATCGGGATCAATAGTCCGGTCGCTGCTACTAATGCATTCAGCGTCAAAAGATTCAAAGCCGGCGGACAATCAACCAACACGACATCGAACTCGTGTTGCAGCACCGTAAGCGCCTCTCGAAGTCGTGTTTCTCTGTCAGACCTCTCACTCAATGTAAGCTCTAAGCCCGTAAGGTCGCTATTGGCACCAATCAGGGAAAGTCCGGCCACCGATGTTTCCGTTATCACACTTCGAGCGGGCAGATCGTCAATGAACACATCGTAAATACTTCGTTCGAGGGTGTGCTTATCGACACCAACCCCCATGGTCGCGTTCCCCTGTGCATCTAAGTCAATTAGCAGCACCCTACGATGCATCGCCGCCAGGCTCGCAGCGAGATTAACGCTGGTGGTGGTCTTGCCAACGCCTCCTTTCTGATTGACTACTGCAAAAACATGCATGTTAGATCTCTATTCTTCCTGGCCTTTTCGATACTTTTGATGTTGTTGGCGTCGCACTTTAGCCCACTCAATCTTTTATCGTCCGATCTTTCCTTGTTCTTTTTCCTTGTTGAAGGGGTGACCCCTTAATTCAGCGATGCCACCATCAAATGCCGCGATTCCTCGAGCTGGGGCACATTAAGCGAATGGATTTCATAGGTACTCGCCCCTAATTGATCTGGCTCAGCATGCTCAGGCGATTGACCCAGCATCGCAAGGAGCCGTCCCTGCTGCTCGATGAGGTGAGCAACCTTGGGGAGCAACTCTGGTAACGGGCTAAATGCCCTACAGATTACTTGCTCGAAACGCCGGTCCCGGAATGCTTCCACCCTTGCATGCAACACTTGCACATTATCGAGCTTCAGTTGAGCTTTCACTTCCGTTAGAAACCGGGTCTTCTTACTATTACTGTCTAACAGTAGCACGTTGAGGTTAGGGAATAGGACAGCCAAAGGTATCCCGGGGAGTCCAGCACCCGTGCCTACATCCAATAACTCTGTATCTTCTATAAACGCTGCGACGGCGAGCGAGTCTAGTAAGTGCTTACTAACTTGTTCTTTCGCGTCTTTGATGGCCGTAAGATTAAATTTCCCGTTCCAGCGATTGAGCAAGTCCAAGTACTGAGTAAGCCGCATTTCGGTCGCCAGGTAATCGGCGCCTGGATGCTGCTGGCTCAGCGAAAGCAGCCCCTGATGAAGTAGCAGCGACGCCGTCACTCTTGCCCCGAAGCGATGCGATTGAATCCTCTGCGCTTGAGATGCACCAATAGTAGAGATACTGCAGCAGGCGTCACCCCAGAAATCCGGCTCGCCTGACCAATATTTTGAGGCCTGACAGTATTCAGCTTTTGTTTGACTTCGTTCGAGAGCCCTCTGATGTCGTCAAAATCGATAGCCGCTGGAATTTCCAGCGCTTGTTGGCTCTTTAGTTTCTCGACCTCTGCCTGCTGCCGATCAATATAGCCCTGATATTTCAATTCAATCTCAACTTGCTCGATGACATCATCGGTTGCCGAGATCCCTGCGGCATCGAGCAAATCGGCAAGTTTGACCTTTGGCCTCCTCGTGAGCTCAGCAATCTTTGCTTTTTGTGCCAACACTTCACCTGATAACTGGTCAGCACCGACCTCCTCACTCGTCAATGAGCGACTTGCGGCGTCGCTTCTAAGTTTCGCTACCGCTTCTTGTTTATCGCAGTACCGACTGTACTTCTCATCAGATAGCAAACCGTAGCCTCTGGCCAATTCCGACAACCTAACGTCCGCATTGTCCTGCCTGAGAATCAGTCGATATTCGGCGCGGCTGGTGAACATCCTGTAAGGCTCGAGGGTGCCCAGAGTGATTAGGTCATCCACTAATACCCCGAGGTATGCCTCGTTTCGCTGCGGCGTAAAGGGTGCTTCATCCCTAGCGCTTAGCGCTGCGTTGAGGCCGGCTAACAACCCTTGCGCACCTGCCTCCTCGTACCCGGTTGTACCATTGATTTGACCTGCGAAGTAAAGGCCGTCGATCGCTCGAGTCTCTAGCGAGTCTTTCAATGATCTTGGGTCAAAATAGTCGTACTCAATGGCGTAGCCAGGCCTGGTGATGTGCGCGTTTTCAAATCCAGGAATACTTGCAACAAGCGCAGCTTGAACGTCAAAAGGCAGGCTCGTTGATATCCCATTTGGGTAGAGCTCATTTGAGTTAAGTCCCTCGGGTTCCACGAAAATTTGATGAGAGGCTTTATCCGCAAATCTAACGATTTTGTCTTCAATGGACGGACAGTACCGTGGACCAACACCGTCGATCTCCCCGCTATAAAGTGGCGATCGGTCTAGACCATTACGAATAATGTCGTGAGTTTCCTCGGTGGTATGAGCAATGTGACAGACCACCTGCTCTGGATGCGCTCCCGCCAGGGTCCAAAAAGATAAATTGGGGGTGGGCTGGTCGCCCGGCTGTACCTCAAGCTGGCTGAAATCGACGGAACGCGCATCGATTCGCGGTGGCGTGCCTGTTTTTAAGCGGCCTACTCCAAGATCAAGCGCTCTCAATCGTTCTGCTAAGCGAACAGAGGCGGGATCACCAGCCCGACCACCGCTTTGCTTATCGAGCCCAACATGAATCACCCCTCCAAGAAAGGTGCCCACGGTGAGCACCACCGATCGCGCGTGAATTCGCTGCTGCATGGACGTGACTACACCCGTTACGCGCCCACTATCAACAATCAGATCATCGACGGATTGTTGGAAGATCAGGAGATTGGGCTCTGCTTCAAGTCGTCTGCGAATCGATTGTCTATAAAGTTGGCGATCCGCTTGGGCTCGAGTTGCTCGGACAGCCGGTCCCTTACGGGCATTCAATACTCTGAAGTGAATCCCAGCGTCATCAGCAGCTTCCGCCATAAGGCCGCCCATGGCATCAATTTCCCTGACAAGGTGACTTTTTCCTATGCCGCCGATGGCGGGGTTGCACGACATTTGGCCCAGCGTTTCGATATTTTGTGTGACCAAAAGCGTTCTCGCACCGGCACGGGCTGAGGCCGCCGCTGCTTCACTGCCGGCGTGACCTCCTCCTACTACAATGACATCAAAATCTTTCACGTCGTCCTCATTCCTCTCGCTTGGCTCTGCTTATCGCCACTCTTTTCACAAAGTCCTCAAGCGCCCAAACAATCTAACCTTGATGGAGCTGTGACACTCTCTTGGTCTCTGGCAATCCATTAATCGCCCGCTGTTCAGCGATGACCCTATCCGCTTTATGAAGCTCAATTCACCGGGACCCGCCCTGCAACACCACGATAGATAGATGGGGTGCGAAGGTCCTTTCCCGTGTCGGGGCGCGACGACAAAGGCTCACTGTTGACAGCCTCTAGGCGCGACCCTTCCGTAGGCACGCCAGTTTAGCGTCCAATACACCAGAATCAATCTGACTCACCCTGGCCCGGATGCTCTATTTGCCAATGCAAAAACTGGAAAAGATTCGCCCGAGCAATGCATCGCTCGAGATGCGCCCGGTTATCTCCCCGAGCGCGTCTTGGACACGGCGTAAATCTTCGGCAACGAGCTCGCCCGGTTGATCTTCCTCCAACCCTCTCTGGGCGTCAGCTAACGCTAATTGCGCAGCCTGGAGCGCCTCCACATGTCGTTCTCTGGCGGAGAAAGTAGATTCACTCTTGGTAAGCGCCTCAGCTCGGTCAGCAATTAACGCCTCTAGCACCTCTAGACCAGAACCCTCAGTGAGCGATGTCATGGCTACGTCTGTTCGACTCTTCAGGCCTTCCCTCATAGCCGTCTGTTCTGAGACCTCCAGTCGATCGATTTTATTAATGACGAAAAGGTCGTTGGGCCGCTTGGTACCGAGAAGCTCTTGGGGCAGAGCCACTTCTAAGGCCCAATCATCAATTACTGGTTGCTTGGTTGATGGTCCGGCTGCTCGCTCTTTTTGAAGAGAAACCAATGTCTGCGCATCTACCAAATAGAGTGCGACGTCACTCTCCGACATCGCTCGATGTGAACGCTGGACCCCTTCCACCTCAACAGGATCGTTCGTCTCTCGGATGCCCGCTGTATCTGAAAGCTGAAACATCCAGCCATCAATAAACACTTCTTCACGAATGACATCGCGTGTTGTTCCGGCGATGTCCGTCACAATCGCCGCGTCTTGTCTTGCGAGCACATTCATCAAACTTGACTTGCCCACATTAGGCTCACCCACCAGCGTGAGCTTTAACCCGTCTCTCAGTTTTGCTCCCGCTTTGGCTTCATCTAATAGCTTCGATAACGATGCGCTCAGCGTTCGAACACGACTTAAAACCTCACCTTCCTCAAGAAAATCGACGCCCTCTTCATCTGAGAAATCGATGGCCGCCTCAATGAAAACGCGCAGCGCCGTGGTTTCGTCGGTGAGGGTATGGACGAGTTCAGAAAAAACGCCCTTAAGGCTTTGCAACGCATTTTTTGCCGCCTGCTCGCTCTCGCTGCTAATCAAGTCAGCAACTGCCTCAAGCTGAACAAGGTCCATCTTGCCATTAAGAAAAGCCCGTTCGCTGAACTCTCCTGGCCTTGCCATCCGAGCACCAAGTGCTCTGCAAGCGGCAATGGTTCGCTTTACAACAATAGGGCCACCATGAGTCTGAAACTCGACGATGTCGTCGCCAGTAAAAGACTGGGGCGCCTTGAAGAATAGAACTAAGGCTTCGTCGATGAGCGCGTTTTCCGAGTCAACCACCGGCCTTACACGCGCGATTCGGGGCTCACCCACTTTGCCTGAAAGCGCCTCTGCGATGCTTTTGGCATTGGGTCCTGAAACGCGAACGACCGAGACACCCGCTCTCCCTTGAGGAGTCGCCTCCGCAACGATCGTGTCAACGGTTGACTGCTGCCTCTCAGCGTTCTCAGTCACGCCCGAGTTCAATTTGCCTCGTGACATAAAGCTGTTGAAGTACTGACAGGATATTATTGACTAGCCAGTAAAGCACTAGCCCGGACGGGAACCAAAGGAAGAAAAAGGTAAACATGACCGGCATGAACTTAAACACTTTGGCTTGAATCGGATCCGGCGGCTCCGGCTGCATCATTTGCGTCAAGTACATCGAAATACCCATTAGTATGGGTAATACAAAGTAGGGATCCATCGCCGACAGATCTGTGATCCAGCCAATGAAGGGCGCCTGACGTAGCTCAACACTCTCCATTAACGTCCAGTAGAGCGCGAGAAAGACCGGCATCTGCAATAGTATCGGGAAGCACCCCCCTAACGGATTAACTTTTTCCTTTTTGTAAAGATCCATCATGGCCTGGCCAAGTTTTTGCCGGTCTTCACCGTACCGATCCCTCAGGCGAACCATTTCTGGTTGCAGCTTCCTCATACGAGCCATGGACTTAAAACTCGCCGCAGACAGCGGGTAAAGCAAAATCTTGACGCAGACGGTGAGCAGGATAATGGCGACGCCCCAATTCCCCACCCAGTCAAAAATCCATGTGAGACCTGAGAACAAAGGTTGCGCGATAAACCAAAGGAAACCGTAGTCAACCGTAAGATCGAGTCCCTCAGCGATACTAGCGAGTCTCGGTTGATCCTTTGGCCCCATATACAGCTGGCCACCAAGCTCGACCCGCTCTCCTGGCGCGACGGTGACAGGTGCCGCGGTGTACCCAATGGTGTAAAGGCCTGCACTGCCCGCTGCCGGCTTACCAAAGTAACGGACCGTTTGATCACGAAACGGTACCCAAGCAGTCAAGAAATAGTGTTGCAGGAAGGCGATGTAGCCCCCGGTGAAATCATATTGGTAAGGGGCTTCATTGAGATCTTCAAGGTCAATTTTGAAGTAGCGCTCATCTTCTCTTCGGGTTGCTCCGCCAATAAATGGTTGCAAGGTCATGAAATTAGAGTCTTGCTCCTGCGGCGGCTGCCCATCGCGTTTAATCTGCCCGAAAAAGGCCATAGTCTTTGGTGTGGTTCCTTGGTTTTCTATCTCATAACTGACGTCAACGAGATAGTCGCCCGATCGGAATACATATTCTTTTTGAATGGAGAGTTCGTTCGCACCATCTAGCTTCGGTGTCAGCTCGACACGCAATTCGCTAAGGCCACCTAGTTCGTAATCCACTTGGGCCGACTGAAAGATTGGTCGATTCCCGGCTTTGTCTATACCATCTGGGCCAATCAACCCGCTTTGCAATTGATATCGGTTGAAATCGCTCACCAGTCGAAGCGGTTGATCCTCCTGCTCTAGGGTCGCGGGGAATGCAGGTAACGAAATCGCCACAATATCACCACCCACAGGGTTAATGCGCGCACGGAGCACATCGGTTTCGACACTAATAAACGGCTGGGACGGTGCTTGCGTGGCAGGACTCACAGCGCTTAATGGCATAGCCGGAATGGTGCTGAGCTCCGGAATGCTCGAATCACGCTGAGCGGGGGTGCTTGGGACCGATCCACCCAATGTCGTTTCTTCCTGAGAGATGCTTGACACCTCTTCGGTCGCTACCTTAGCGCCATAGTCTTGCTGCCAGGTAAGGATCAAGAAGTATCCTGTAACCGCAAGCCCTAAAAATATAAATATTCTTTGGAAGTCCATAAACTCAACCCTACTGCTCGGTCTCCGGTACTGGATCAAGACCACCCTCGTGAAGCGGATGGCACTTTACTAGTCTCTTCAGGGCAAGACGAGTCCCTCGCCAAGCACCGTGTCGATCTATTGCCTCAATAGCATATTGCGAACATGTCGGGTAAAACCGGCATCTCGGCCCCAAAAGCGGACTGATTATCCATTGGTAGGCTTTGATCAAATATTTTAAGCAGCTTTTCATGGACGCTGTTCTTCCAGTCGGATCAACAAATCGCTCAGTTCGTCCGCCAAAGTACTCGATCGAAGCTTCTTTTTATTCTGTTTGGCGAGAACGATGACATCTAGCCCTCCGATTAGTGACCGTCTGAAGACCTCTCTTGTTATTCGCTTGAACCGGTTTCGCTGAACGGCCAGGGGAATGTTTTTTTTCGCAACAATAACGCCAAGTCTGGCTCGCTCTCCATCGTTACGTCTTGCGAGCACTAGACAGGCGCGCCCGTGCAAACGGCAGTCTGGGGCCGAAAACACAGCATCAAACATCGATTTATCTAAGAGTCGCGCTTGGCGAGGAAAAGACTGGGGCACCGG
>Ga0181575_10004299_pt1 | contig 9984 bp, 7 predicted proteins | sample 101ome_23_FD_145599 | JGI IMG/M metagenome (GOLD analysis project Ga0181575, IMG submission 145599) | Coastal salt marsh microbial communities from the Groves Creek Marsh, Skidaway Island, Georgia - 101411CT metaG (spades assembly) | ecosystem: Environmental > Aquatic > Marine > Intertidal zone >...
CCTTGGGTGCAGGCGACTGCGACCTCTTTGCTGGGACCCGCTACGCCGGCAACGACCGGCAGCCTGCCCGCAGCCGCATCGACCACCACGCCCGTTAGCTGCTCCCGCTCTCCCTCACTCAGATACTGAAATTCGCTACCCAATACGGGAAAAACGAGGCCGTGGGCCCCGCCCTCTATGCAGAATTCCACCTGCTTCTGCATTGCTTCAATGTCCAGCGCACCGTCTGCTCTTAGCGCCGTCTGCATGACGGGAAAAATACCCCGCATTACCTCACTCATATCTCTATTCCCCCCAATCGGCGATCCGCTCAGCATCGCCCCTTTTTGTAATTTTCACAGCTGCGATCATCGCATGCCCATCTGCCATATCGTCCTTCTACCTCAGCTCGTCGAACCATCCGCCGCAATTCGCCGGCGCTCCTCTTCCACCTCTTCAAACCAGTTTTCTAGTGCCGATACCATCCGCGCCGTGCGCGGCTCTTCGGACTCGGCCAGATTTACCTTTTCCAACGGGTCGTCCACAAGATTGTAGAGTTCAGTGGGCGCCGGTGGCGGCACGATCAGCTCAGGATCGGGATCGTCCATCAGGCTCGTCACCTCCTCGGGGTGATACTTATACTGGATGTCTACCTCTATGTACCGATCCATTATCCGCTGATCCTCTTCTGAGGCCGGTAGGAGGCGCTGCTGGGGACGGACCAACTTCCACGGACCGTCGCGCATGGCCGCGTTGATCCAGCCAACGGGCTCGTATTGGTTGAGCTGCCAAAAACGCGGAGGCGGTTCGTCTGCCGTATCCCCTCGCAGCACGGGCAGCGCATTGCGCCCGTCCAGCGCACGCCCCTCGCTACGCTCGATACCCGCGGCGGCCAGCAGCGTCGGAAGCCAGTCGACAAAATGGACCTGTTGGTCCAAATGCATGCGCCCGGGCAGGCCGGACGGCCAGCGGGCAATCATCGGCACGCGAATTCCACCTTCGTAGACCGAGCCCTTCTGTCCGTTCAATCCACAGTTATAACGCTTACAGTCCGTATCGTAGCCGGCCGGCACCTGGTCTGGGCGCAGGTTAAAAGCCGGACCGTTATCGCTGGTAAAAAGCACGATTGTGTCCTCTTCCAGTCCCAGCGCATCGAGCGTTTCCAAAATCCGTCCCACGCCGGCATCCATCACTTCGTTCATCGCGTAGGTTATGCCCACTCCCGGGCTAAGACCCGCATCGAGGTATGGGCGCGCCACGTCATCGGGGGCCTGCAGCGGCGAATGCGGCGCGTTATACGTCACGCAGAGCAGAAAATTTTCTCTCTGATGCCTGTGCAGAAAATCGACCGCTTCGTCGGTAAATACGTCGGTCAAATACCGCCCGTCGCTGTCCCAGCGCACGCCGTTTCGCTCGATGCGCCAGTCGAAATAGTCCATCCAACCGCCGCAAAAACCGCAAAAGGTGTCAAAGCCGCGCGCGTTGGGATGGTAGCGGTCGTCGAGAGCGCCGTTGTGCCACTTACCAATAAGCCCGGTGGCGTAGCCGGCCACTTTGAATGAGTCGGCCAGCGTGACTTCGTCGAGAGCGATTCGGTCCGCGCCGCGCACTTCCATTGGAGTCAGCGCGCCCGTGCGATGCGAATAGCGGCCGGTCAGCAGCGCCGCACGCGACGGAGAACACGCCGGTGCACCAGCATAGTGTTGGGCCAGACACAGTCCTTCGTTGGCCAACGCATCCAGGTGCGGCGTGCGCGCAGGGCCGTCGTTAAACAATCCAAAATCGCCGTAGCCCATATCGTCGGCGACAAAAAGCAGCACATTCGGTTTACTCATAGAGTTTCTTTCCTGCTATAGATCAGCGGATTAATTTCATCGTTATCCAGCACGTCCCCTTCGCTCAGCGTCTCTATATACGCATCGGGCAGCACGTTCTTCTGCCCGTTAAAGACTCCTCCCTCAGGCATGTAGGCACAGGTCATAGCCCGTCTACGCCCGGGCGTCATATTGGCGCCAGCGCCGTGCGCGAGCAGTCCATTGTGGAAAGAGCAATCACCCGCTTTCATAGGCGCTGCCAGCGTCGAACGGTCTTGCCACTGCGGATAGACGCGAAATAAATCGGCTATCTCCTGGGTAATACCCGAATTCTCAAACGTCGCTTCTCGGTGCGTGCCCGGCATAAAATAGAGGCAGCCGTTGCTCAGCGTAGCATCGTCGAGAGCCACCCACAGGGAGATGGCGTTGCGCGAGGAGAACGACCAGTAGGGGTTGTCCAAATGCCAGGCCGTTGGGTTGGCCCACGCTTCCTTGATCAGCGCCTGGTCGTGCCAGATGCGGATGCCCTCAACGCCGGCCAAATCGGCCGCCATTTTGCCCAAACGCTCGTCGAGCATAAGCTGGCGCATGCCCTCGTGGTCCATCCACAGATTGAGCCGCTGAGTGAAGACCCGATCGTAATACGAATCGCCGCTCTTCCAATCGCTATTGGCCATCTTTCGATCCTGTCGTTGGGCCACCGCCTCATCGACGTGCGCGCGCCAAAGCGCAAGTTCATCGGCGTCGAGAAAACCTTCTACGACCAGAGCACCGTCGCGCTGATACTGGGCGATCTGTTCGTCGCTCAATTCGTTTTTCATCTTTCCTCCCTCGATTGTGCAATGGCGATACTCCACGCTCTCGCTGCCGAAAAGCGCACATACAGCCGGTTCTCATCAATATACATAGCCAAGTCACGCAGCCTCTTAGCGGCCCCTCTACAGTTGGGGTAGTTGAAACACATCGCCCGTATCATCAATCCACTGGGCCAAGCGTTCGTGCAGGCGATGGCGTTCGCTGCGATAGCGCGTATTAAAGGCCAGATTAGCCTGTTCGTAGGGATCGTCGTTCAGGTTGTAGAGCATCCACGGCTGGCCTTCTAGCGCGACGTACTTCCAGTTGTCTCGCGTCGCTACTCCGCGCCAGGGCCGGTCTATACTGTCGCCGTGCCCGGTGGGCACTACAAGCTGGAGATAGGCCGAATCGGGGTCTTCTACCGCAGCGACTTTACGCAGGCGGTGGTGCGAATAATCTGTTCCAGGCATCCAGTCGGGCACTTCGATATCACACAGGCCCAGCGAAGTCGGGCCAATGTCGACGTGATTGATGGGCGCATCCACGCGCGTGCCCGCCTTCATTTCGTAGCGTCGACCTCCACCCAAGATAAACGGCACGCGCATGGCCTCTTCCCAGGGCGAGGTCTTGAGAAACTGTCCCTGCGAGCCGTGCATATCCCCGTGATCGGAAAAGAAAACGATATGCGTCTGATCGTACAGGCCGCGCGCGCGCAGCGTTTCCATCAGGCGCCCCACATTCCAGTCGAGGTTCTCTATCATGCCGTAATAGCCAGCTAGCTCGCGTCGGGCTCGTTCCCGCACCCAATCCACCGCGGGAACATTCGCTCTGAGCTGGACTCCTTCGGGCGTGTGGCGCCCCATCCACTCGGCCGGAGCGACATAGGGATTATGCGGAGGCTGCGCGCTGAGCACGGCAAAAAACGGCGCGCCGTCTGCAGCGCGCTCCTCCACGTGGTGCAGCAACAGATCGGTCAAGGCGTCGGTCTCATAGCGCTCGAGCCGATGCTGTTCAACTTCCTCTTCCCCTGTATGTCCGTGCAACCAGGTATCGTACTGTGCGTTGTTGTTCTCGTAGCCCAGCCACGTATCGAATCCGCCGCGACGCGGACGCGGCACGCGATGAAAAACGGCGCGACCGTCTCGCTCTTGATAGCCGTCTAAATGCCACTTGCCAAAGTACGCCGTGTGATAACCGGCAGCGCGAAAAGGCTGTGCCACCGTTAATAACTCCGGTGGAAGCTGCATCTGATGCCCCGGAACAGCGCGATGCGGATAGCGTCCCGACAGCAGCGATCCGCGGTAAGGACAGCAGAGCGGACAGCCGGAAACGGCGCGAGAGAAGGTCACGCCATCGGCTGCGAGCGCGTCGATATTGGGCGTATTCACATTGGCGTCGCCCATGCATCCAAGTGCCTGGGCTCGGTGCTGGTCGCCAAATATCCACACTACGTTGGGTCGATCTGTCATAGGTCCCCTCCTCATACCGCGGCACACGGCGTTGTCATGCGATTCTACCCCACGCTGAACGGGCTCACTGCCCTAACGCCTCTATTCTTCGATCGCACATATTCAATATAGCCTCACAATATCGCGCCATCCAACCGCAGAGTCGGCATGTTGACAGACGATCACCTAACGCTACCTTACCCTCTAGTCTCCTATATCTCCTATACACATGCTCTATCCCATGGCACGCGAGCGCTCTCCCATGTCAATTCGCACCTACATAGCGACGCTTCTGCTGCTAGCGGCAGCCGCACTGATTCTTCTTCGCGATGGTGCGACTGCCTACGATTTAGCAGGACGTCCATTTAATCCACTGACGACCCGTGCCCGCGCTACGGCTCTGCTCTTTGTCGGCCCCGACTGTCCGATTTCAAACCGCTATGCCCCCGAAATACGCAGACTAGCAGAGAGCTATGGAAGCGATGAGATCCTATTCTATCTGATCTACGTAGATCCCAATCTGGACAGCAAATCTATTCAACAGCACCTGCGCGCTTTTTCTTATGACCTACCGGCGCTGCGCGACCCTCAGCACACCCTCGTAGCACGTGCAGAAGCGGTCACCACGCCGCAGGCGGCCCTCTTTGATCGGTCGGGCGCACTCGTCTATAGCGGTAGAATAGATGACCGCTACATAGATTTTGGCAAACAGCGACCAGCAGCGCGCACGCACGATCTGGAGGCGGCCCTACAGGCAGTGCTGGCCGGTCGCGCTCCTTCCGTATCTCGCACCCGGTCCGTTGGCTGCTATATCGCCGACTTGAAAGAGTGAGGCATTTAGTGCAAACTCACCCTATGCGCATACTGTCCTTTATCTTCATACTAGGTCTTTTCGCCTGTCAGAAAGCCGCACAGCAAGACGCCGCACCAACGTTTAGCGACGATATCGCACCGATTATTTTCTCCAACTGCGTCCCCTGTCACCGGGCGGGTGGACCCGGTCCCTTTCCGCTCACGACGTATAATGCAGTCTCCAACCGCGCGCGTCAGATCGCCGAAGTAACGGCGAGTCGCTATATGCCCCCTTGGCAACCGACGGTCGGCTACGGATCGTTTATCGGCGAACGCCGTCTGACCGAGCATCAGGTCGCCCTAATCCAACAGTGGGCCCAACACAATGCACCCGCGGGCGATTTAACCCAGCTGCCTTCCCTGCCTCAGTTTACCCAAGGGTGGCAGCTGGGCACGCCCGACTTGGTGGTAGAAATGGACGAAGCCTACATTCTACCGGCGGAAGGTGCAGATCAGTTCCGCAACTTTGTGCTGCCCGTACCAATCGATTCAACTCGGTATATTGAAGCCGTCGAATTTAGAACCGATCAGGCCACCGTTATCCACCACGCAGTGCTGATGTTTGACCGCAGCGGTGCAGCCCGCAAACACGACGCACGCGAAGCCGGACCCGGATTTGACGGCATGGTATTCGGCGAAGCGCAGGGTCCCGACGGACACTTTCTGGGCTGGACACCCGGCAAACAGCCCTATCGCGATCCGTCGTTGGCCTGGGAGCTAGCCCCCGGAACGGACCTAGTCGTGCAGCTGCATATGCTGCCGTCCGGCCGCCCTGAACATGTCTCTGTTCGGGTCGGGTTCTACTACGCCGAAGGTCCTCCCGAACGCACCCCCGCCCTGCTTCGCCTTGGACGCAAAGACATTGACATACCCGCTGGGGAAGACCACTACACACTGCGCGACGAGTTTACGCTACCCGTAGATGTGCACGTGGCCGGCATCTATCCACACGCGCACTATCTGGGCAAGCAGATGGCGGTCTACGCCGATTTACCCGACGGACACCGCGAGTGGCTGATTCGCATTGACGATTGGGATTTTAACTGGCAAGACGACTACCGCTACGCCCAGCCCGTATACCTACCGCGGGGCGCCAAGATCGTCATGGAATACGCCTATGATAACTCGGCGGAGAATCCGTTTAATCCGCACAATCCGCCCCAGCGCATTTTTTACGGACTGCATTCGAGCAATGAGATGGGAGACATGACGCTGCAGGTCGTACCGAGAAATAACGCGGATCTCAAGACCCTCCAGCAGCACTACGCGCGCAAGTGGATTACCCAGGAAATTCAGGGCTATGAGACCATGCTCTTAGAAGCGCCCAATCACGCAGAGCATCACCACACGCTGGCCATGCTCTATCTCCGCGTGCGACAGATCAGCCAGGCGCGCACCCATTTCGAGGCCTGTCTGAACCTGCGCCCGGACTACGCAGAAGCACGCGTGAACTACGCAATTGCGCTCAGCGCCGCCGGGCAGACCGACAAAGTGATAGAGCAGCTGCGCCAAGCCGTGGCCCACCGCCCAGACTACGCAGACGCCCATTTCAACTTGGCCATGGCGCTGTATCAAACCGGCGAACCAGAAGCCGCCAAAGTCCACTTCACCTCGGCGGCACGGCTGCGACCAGAACGGGCAGAGGCGATACGCAGCCATATGGAACGCCTGCAGCTACACTAGTCTTATCACCACTTCATATTCATGGCCAAGCGCGGATAGTCAGTCGCGTTGAGACTGCCCGAATGGGCGCAGAACACGTGATAGAACAGCACGTCTCCCCCCTGCGGAACAATCTCCACGCACTCGCCGATATCCGCCTTATCTAGCTCTCCCCCCAGCACCCACATCGGACGGTAGTAGTCGGGATTACTGCGCGCGAGCGCGGCAATTTTTCGATGTGAACCAGGCCACACTACCGTTCCTCCACCGTGCGGCTCGACGTCGTTTAAAAAAGTCATCGTGGCCACGCGAAAAGCCGCGGGAAAGCTCTCGTGGCCGTGCTCTTTGATGGAGTGATCTATGTGCGGGCCGTGCGGTGACCATGGGCTATCCGTTGGGAAGCTGTTAATCGCAAAACCGCCCTTGGGTGGACGAAAGTCTTCGCGCTCTAAGCCCCCTTCGCTCAGCTGCCAGGCAGCCGTCAGCAGCTTGTCGGTATAGACGGCCGTCAGCTCGGCGTCTTCATAATGGCCGTGGTCGGCCGTGCGCTCACTCCAAGAAGCCGGATCGTTGCGGTCTAACCCCATGCAGCGCCACATCGCCGCCTCCGCACGCTGAACCACGTCACGGGGAATCAGCCCAGAGACGAGCAGGTATCCGTCTTCGATATAGGATGCGACTTGGTCATGCGTTAGTATTGGTTCAGTCATTGTATCTCTCTCCTATCGGTTTAGCTATCCGAGGATAAAAATAATATTCCGCGTGTGCCCCGTTACATAGTCAACGACGATCCACAGGCCGTTAATCAGCGCTTCGCCCGCTATGAGGCCGAGAAAAAAGCGCTGACTGCGCAGGTAAAAAGCGGGGCCTCCATAGCGCATTACAGCGCATTTTAATACCCAAGCGATAAAAATGCTGAACCATATTTTGTTCATTAAATGGTTGGCGGCAACGGCAAAACCCAGCGGATGGAGCGGCCACCACAGCAGGTGCTGACGCGCCCAGGTCAAAAGCACCATAACGCCCCCACCCAAAGCAAAGAAGCCCAACTCGTTCCACGCGATGCCGGCCGGCTCTAGGTTGCGCACGGCCGTATCGTAGACAACGGCTGGTCCCCCTTTAAAAAACCAGCCCACCAAATTGATGCCGCCGTGTCGATAGGCCATATTGAGCACCATCCAACACGAGCCAAACGCCCCAATGCACACGGCCAAATAGGCCCCATACAGCACGAGACGCCGACTGCGGCGATCCATCTCTTCGATTAGCTTGAGCCCGTTGGCCATCAGCGCCAAGATAAATATGCGGATATCGCTAGCCCATATATAGGCTAGCGACATATTGAACACGCTCCCAGATCCCACCAGCGTAGATCCGAGCCCCTGCATTACGAGATCCGGCGCGATCATCGGTGCGCGCACGGCAGCCAAACCGGCCTCTGCAACAATCCGACTGATGCCTATAAAAATGAGCAGCGCCAGAACGACAAAGAGCAGGGCGACCCACAGCTTGGTCCCCATGAGCCACAGCCATCCCACGACGACGGCGCTGCCGCCGACGAGGCCACACAGCGCCCCGCGATAGGAAGCGACCTCGTCGCTATCGTCGACGTCATCTGCACCGGTTAGCGCTTTGCGCAGCACGTCTCTTAGGTGCTGACGCCCAACCCATAACCCCATGAGCACCATGGCGATCAGCGCACCGCCCGCCTGATAGGCCAAATAGGGCTGTTCGGCTATACCGTACACAAAGGTTTGCGTCGAGCGCATGCCGGCCAGCGCGAGCGCCTCCGATTCGGCCTTGGCCAACAGATGAAAAAACCACAGTCCAGCAGAGATATGCGTATTGATCAGATAGGAAAAGCCGATTATGGAAAAGACCACGCGCAGCTGCAGTGTTTGCGTTCCAACGTAGGAAGCCACCCAAGACAGGTTTATTAAGGGGTAGCTCGGATCGTAACTATGCAAGCCTTTAAGCGCGCCAAAAAAGAGCGGTATGGCTGCGCCGCACCACATGGCTCGACTGCGAAAAAAGCTGTTTACCAGCCCTTTCTCTCCCTCACCGCGCACCATGGCCAGACCAACCTGCGTGAGCGGATAGGCCAGCCGCTCGCGCTCCATCCACTGTCTGCGTAAGATCACCGCAGCTGAGATCATGGCCACGTAGAGCGACATGAGCAAGATACTCCACCAGAACAGCGGCTCCATCCACGCTTCCCACGGCACGCTAGCGTGGGGCCCTAAGCCCTCATAGAACGACTGGTTGTCGGACCCGTCATCTACTAGAATACGCCGATCGGGCATAAGCGGCACGAGTTTCTCCGCCCATTTATTCTCCGGCGTCGCATAGTAGGCTAGGGCCGAAATAATCGGCAGAAGCTGCTGGCTCATCCCCATCGTGCACAGGGCAGAGACCACCAGCAGCATGACATACACGAGAACCAAATCGGCGCGATTGAGCGCTAGGGTCATACCGCGAAAGGCCAGCGGCACGTTTAGCAGAGCGGACGCCAAGAGAAAAGAGGCCAACCACAGTCCTGGCCTTAGCGTGTCCGCCTCGTTCAACCCGTAATAGGTGACAAATAGAAGGGGCGCAGCGATGGCCAAGCCTATAGCCCTAGCGCGAGACCGCGAGGCCACTTTAAACAGCGCGTTGAGTAGGCCGATCAGCACCAAAAAAAGAAAGATGGCTCCGGGCGTATTAAAGTCCCATGCCATAAAGGTCGCGTGCATCGCGGTATTGGCGTAGGGCGCTCCAATGGCCAAAAAGAAGCTGAGAAAGGCCCCCGTCCAGAAACCGCGCCAGCTGATAGCGGCTCCCTGGCCTAGCGTCTGGCCATCGCTGCGCTCATCCAGATGCTCCGTATAGACACTGGGAATGGTTCTATTCAATCGTGCTCCATCGGGGTCCCGTTTTACTCTTATGGGTCATTCCATCGACATGCGCAATGCACATGGACTCAGTGTGCAACGGATCCATCGGCGTGAAAATGGCCGGTGATCGGCACCGGCTTATGGACATACTGAGCAATCAGCTCTTCATCGATCTCAACGCCGATCCCCGGTCGGTCGGAGACGATTCGATAGCCCTCTCGAATGGGCATGGGCTCGTCGACTACGGCCGCACCCGCCGCGTTGCTCTCCATCAGCACGTAGTTGGGAATGGCCGCTGCAAAGTGAGTAAAGGCGGCGTTGTTGACGGCGCTGCCCATCAGATGGGGAAAGATGCCAACAAAGGCCGACTCGGCGATGGCCGCAATCTTCTTTATTTGCGTGAATCCTCCCGCCAGTGAAACGTCCGGGCGAATCAAACTGACCAGCTTGCGATCGATCAGATCTTTAAACTGCTGAATGCTGTAAAATCGCTCGCCCGTCGCCACCGGCAGGCGCACGCTGCGCGCCATGATTTCCAGTCCCTCAACGCTCTCTGGGGCC
>Ga0181575_10004300_pt1 | contig 9979 bp, 8 predicted proteins | sample 101ome_23_FD_145599 | JGI IMG/M metagenome (GOLD analysis project Ga0181575, IMG submission 145599) | Coastal salt marsh microbial communities from the Groves Creek Marsh, Skidaway Island, Georgia - 101411CT metaG (spades assembly) | ecosystem: Environmental > Aquatic > Marine > Intertidal zone >...
TGACGGTCCCCCAATAAATCGAGCCACAACCGATGTGACTTTTGGCAGACTTTAACGACAGAGGAGATCTGTATGAAGCGCAAAAGGTACTCGGTGGAACAGATTGTTGCCGCCGTCAAACAACACGAACAAGGCACCCCGGCTGCGGATATTTCACGGAAGCTTGGCATCGCTGAGCAGACGTTCTATCGCTGGAAGAAGCAGTACGGTGGTCTTGAACCCGATGAGGTCAGAGAGCTCAAGCAGTTGCGTGATGAGAACGCCAAGCTTAAGCGACTGGTGGCGGATCTGAGCCTGGACAAAGTCATGCTGCAGGATATCACCAGCAAAAAGTGGTGAGCGTATCGCAGCGTAAAGCTGCGGTACGCTATCTACAAAGCCATTATCAGGCGAGTGAGCGTCGAGCTTGCCGCCTGGTCAATTTGTCCAGGGCGACGGTTTACTACCGATCGAAACGGCCTTCCCAGGACGCATTACGTAAACGGATCCTTGAACTCGCCATGGCTCGAGTGAGGTATGGATATAAACGCATTTACATTTTACTCAAGCGAGAGGGCATTCATGTGAACAAGAAGCGGGTGCATCGACTCTATTGCTTAGAAGGCTTGCAAATCAGGCCCAGGCGACCGCGAAGGAGCGTGAGCGCTGCCCGACGTCAGCCACCGAAGGTGGCAGCGCGATCCCCTAACGAGGCCTGGAGCATGGATTTTGTGACTGATCAAACCAGTCAGGGACTTCGGTTTCGAATGCTGACGGTGATTGATGTGTTCACCCGTGAGTGCCTCGCCATTGAAGTCGGCCAACGTCTGACCGGTGAGGATGTGGCACGTGTATTGTCACGGATTGCCCGACAGAGAGGCACGCCAAAACGGATCTATTGCGACAATGGCAGCGAATTCTGCAGCAGGAGCATGGACCTATGGGCTTACTCGAACAAAGTAACACTGGAGTTTTCCAGACCGGGCAAACCGACGGACAATGCCTTTATTGAATCTTTCAACGGCAGCCTTCGAGATGAATGTCTGAACACACATTGGTTTACCGACCTGGCTGATGCTAAGGTCAAACTGAAATCCTGGATGAAGGACTACAACGAGAGTCGGCCTCACAGGGCTCTCAATGATCTTTCACCCCTGGAATTTGAGTCTAAATGGCTCAAGGAAACGTCAAAAGTCGCCTAGTTTGTGGCTCGGAGAATGGGGACCCCTCAATCCCATCGTATATGGGATTATCAAAAGGTGTGGCAAAGTATTTAGTCGTTATTCGGAGAAACTTCTTTTCGTCAGTTTCGGACACGAACGAAATGATGTCTGGATAACCTTCGGCCTTTGAAAAGTTCTGAAACTCAAGATAGAAAGGTTTGTTCTTTTCGACAACGAGTAACAACTCTTTGAGGCGAAGGTTTTCGATCACAAAATCGGTCATCAAAAGTCCTTCCAAAGCTAATCAATAGCGACTGCTTCTTTACAAAGCTATACAAGAGAATTTCTGGAGCTTGATGAAATTCCCTCTTCACATATTCAATTGATTTAATTGAATTTATGTTGGTACCGAGGGTCGGAATCGAACCGACACTCCCGTGAAGGAACCGGATTTTGAATCCGGCGCGTCTACCAGTTCCGCCACCCCGGCACACGAGAGAGCGGCGATTATAGCAGGTTTGTTCTGGCGGCCTAGTTAAATACTTTGCGCTGCATACAGCGGAAGAACTCCATGGCTATTCCGTAGAGAAGCCTATATGCTCGCGGCCCGAGCCAGGCTCATCAACTGCCTGCCATCTCTCTCTGCGCAGGAATTACCATGTCTACTAATCCTCCATTGACGTTCGAAGAACTGGAGCTTCCCGAGAAACTTCTAAAAGCACTGGATGAAGTAGGCTACGAAACCCCATCGCCTATTCAGGCACAGACCATCCCTCACCTGCTCAAAGGTCACGACCTGCTTGGGCATGCGCCAACTGGTACTGGCAAGACGGCAGCGTTTGCTCTGCCTGTGCTCGCACGCGTAGATATGAAACGAAGGGGAGTTCAGGTCCTGGTACTGGCGCCCACTCGGGAGCTAGCTATTCAGGTTGCGGAAGCGTTTCAGAAGTATGCCTCGCATATGAAAGGCTTTCATGTGCTGCCCATCTACGGCGGTCAGGAGTACGGCCAGCAGATCAGAGCGCTGCGTCGGGGGGTTCATGTCGTTGTCGGCACGCCGGGTCGAGTAATGGATCATATGCGCAAGGGGACGCTGGTCCTCGACGAGCTGTCGGCACTGGTACTCGATGAGGCCGATGAAATGTTGCGCATGGGTTTCATTGATGATGTCGAGTGGATACTGGAGCAGACCCCTGTCGACCGCCAGATGGCTTTGTTCAGTGCCACCATGCCGCCGGAAGTTAAGAAAATTGCCAATCGGTACCTGCAGACAGCGAAAGAAATAAAGATTCAGGCAAAGACCGCCACGGCGGATACGATCAGGCAGCGATACTGGCGGGTAAGCCACCAGCACAAACTCGATGCACTGACCCGCATCCTGGAGGTTGAGCCGTTCGATGGCGTTCTCATGTTCGTTAGGACCAAGCTGGCGACAGTCGAGTTGGCCGACAAACTCGAGGCGAGAGGTTACGCCGCAGCTGCACTCAATGGCGACATGGTGCAGAAAAGCCGAGAAAGCACCATAGAAAAACTTAAAGCAGGCGCGCTGGATATTCTGGTGGCGACGGACGTGGCAGCGCGAGGGCTCGACGTTGAGCGTATCAGCCATGTCATCAACTATGACATTCCCTACGACACAGAAGCCTATATCCACAGAATTGGCCGAACCGGGCGGGCAGGCAGAACCGGTGAGGCAATACTCTTTGTTACGCCCAGAGAACAACGTATGTTGGGTGCCATCGAGAAGGCGACTCGACACAAAATTGAAATTATGGAACTGCCGACCACTGAGATGGTTAATAATCTGAGAATCGCCAATTTCAAACAGAAAATTACGGACACCCTGGGTGCAGGTGAGCTCGAATTCATGCAGAGCATCATGGAACAGTACGAGCTTGAACATGATGTACCCATGCTGGAGCTGGCTGCTGCGTTGGCGAAAATGGCGCTGGGCGATCAGGAGCTTCTCTTGTCAGAGAAAATCGACCAACCGCAGCGGCGACCAGAGCGCCCTGGGTCTGGTAAATCTCATGATTCTCGATCTGGTAAGGTGAGATCGCGCGGCAACGCAAAACCACCTGAGGGCATGGAGCGATTCAGAATCGAAGTGGGGCACGATCATGAAGTCCAGCCTGGCAATATTGTTGGTGCCATCGCCAATGAGGCTGGTCTTGACGCTGAACATATTGGCCATATTGATATCAGGGACGATCACAGCTTTGTGGATCTGCCCCAGGGTATGCCGAAAGATATCTTTAATGACCTGAAAAGGGTCTGGGTCTGCAATCAGCAGCTCAACATAACTCGTTCAGGTGATGCAAAGCGTGGGTTGGGTAAGGCGACCAGGCAGCGAAGCCTAAAAGGGCCGGCAGAGGCTGAATCACCTGATCGAAAGACCGTGAAAAAGAAGGTCAGAAAAAAAGCTGTTAAGAAAAAGCGACCGGGTAAAAAAGAACGCGCCAGCAAAAATAAGTAGACAACCTGATCAAGTGCCGACGGCTCTTGAATCTGCGTCGCGATACGCCAGATATTCTTCGTAAGGACCGGTATAGTCGACCAGTTTCTGATCTTCTATCTCAATCACTCGTGTTGCCAGTGACGAAACAAATTCACGATCGTGGCTGACGAAGATCAACGTGCCTTCGTAGTGCTCCAGTGCCAGGTTCAGCGCCTCGATGGATTCCATATCAAGGTGGTTGGTGGGTTCATCCAGCAACATGACGTTCGGCTCAGACATGATCAGCTTGCCGAACAGCAATCGGTTCTTTTCGCCACCGGAACAGACGCGCACTGACTTCTCGAAGTCTTCTGATGAAAACAGCAGCCGTCCCAGCGTGGCGCGGACGATCTGCTCATCATGCGACGGTTTACGCCATTGGCTCATCCAGTCGAACAGCGTGGTATCTTCATCAAATTCGGCGCTGGTGTCCTGGGGGCAGTAGCCAAGACTGGCATTTTCGGCCCACTTCACTGTACCGCTCGTAGGTGTCAGTTCATTCATCAGGCATTTGAGGAAGGTAGACTTCCCTGCACCATTTTCGCCGATGATGGCCAATCGTGTCCCGGCTTCAAGGGTCAGGTTGCCACTTGCAAATAACGGCTCTTCAAACTCGTGACCCAGATCCTCCAGTGTCACTGCCAGGCGATGTAACTTGGTTTCCTGATTGAATCGAATGTAAGGACTGACTCGGCTGGTCGGTTTGATGTCTTCGAGTTCGATCTTTTCAATCTGTCTTGCTCTCGATGTGGCCTGCTTTGCCTTTGATGCATTGGCAGAAAATCGACTGACAAAGTGCTTTAACTCTAGAATCTGGGCCTGCTTTTTGGCGTTTTGCGATTGCACACGTTCCCGGGCAGCGGTTGATGCAATCATAAAATCGTCATAGTTGCCGGGATAAATCCGCAGTTCGCCATAGTCGATATCCGCCATGTGAGTACAGACCGCGTTCAGAAAGTGCCGGTCGTGTGAAATGATAATCATCGTGCTTTTGCGGCTATTCAGGATCTCTTCGAGCCAGCGGATCGTATGGATATCAAGGTTGTTGGTGGGTTCATCAAGAAGCAGGATGTCGGGGTCAGCGAACAATGCCTGTGCAAGAAGTACCCTGAGTTTCCAGCCTGGGGCGACTTCGCTCATCGGACCGTAATGCAGCGATTCTTCGATGCCCGCACCCAGCAGAATTTCCCCGGCGCGGCTTTCAGCGCTGTAGCCGTCCAGCTCTGCAAACTGCACTTCTAGATCTGCCACTTTCAGGCCATCAGCTTCGCTCATTTCAGGCAGAGAGTAGATTCGTTCCCGCTCAAGTTTTACTTCAGACAACACTTTGTCACCCATGATGACCGTGTCGATGACAGAGAAAGCCTCGAAAGCGAATTGATCCTGATGTAACTCACCGATGCGCAGGTTGTCTTCAATAGAAACATTGCCCGAAGTTGGTGCCAGGCTGCCGTTGAGTATCTTCATGAATGTAGATTTGCCGCAACCGTTAGCGCCAATCAGGCCGTAGCGGTTGCCGTTGCCGAATTTGGCTGAAATGTTTTCGAACAGGGGCTTGGCACCAAACTGCATGGTGATGTTAGCGGTTGTTATCACGGGATATCCTGAAACTTGGGAAAAGGCGAGGGGCTTCGAATTGCGGGCGAACTATAGTGCTCGCGCGCGCAGTGTCAAGCCATCACCGTTTATTCTTTTGGGTAATGGGTGGGTCTCGGACTCTGGGGGAATTCAGCGCGTCTATCAGTCTCGCCACTCTGGTACACGAGAGAGCGGCGATCACAGTAGGTTTGGTGCGGCGACCTAGTTGAATACTTCGCGCTGTACGCGGCGGAAGAAGAAGAGGCCAATCACGGCATTAAACAGGATGAAGAAGTTGTGCTGCACCAGGCCGAAGGCACTCATCTCTGCCGGGTACTCGGGCACCAGGATCACCCACATCGAGATTGCGACAGCCCGGAACGGCCCCGGGATTGAAGCGCCGAAGAAGATCACGGGCAGCAGGCCCAGCATCTGCAGGTAAGATATATCGACGCCGAAGAGAGCGATGGCCTCGGCGTAAACGAACACCGCGGCCAGCAGCGCCGGTGAGCGCAGCAGCAGGATTACCCCGTACTGCCAGATCTCGGCTTCCTTGAAAGCATGCAGCAGGTGCCTGTCTCGCAGATTCCAGTTGGGCAGGATGATCCCCCTCAGATAGAGGTAGGCGAAGATAAATACAGCAACAATGCCGAGGCCGACGAAGGGCAGCGCACGGAATACCTCAGGCAGTGTTTCGTACTGCAGGAACAGGCCAACGTTGGCCCACGCGCAAAGGTAAAGCAGTTCACAGACCATGATGAACAACATGCTGGAGCCGAGCTTCCAGCCGGGCACGCCTTCGCGCCGATACAGGTAGAGCGCCATGGCCCCTTTGCCTACCTGTTCATTCACGATCGATAGGATGTAGGTGCTGGCCCTGACGGGCAAAATGTCTTTGTAGGCGACCTTGGCATTAAACCAGCCAATTACTCGCCACACGATCAATGAGTCAATCGCGAAGAAGAACAGCGAGTAGGGTACCATCAGCGCGAGCCAGGCCAGCCAGTTGACGTCGGCAAAGACGGATGCGAGATACATGGGCACCGACATGCCGGCACCAGCGGCGGGGCCAGCGATCCGGGTGTAGAGGAAGACGAAACAGCCGATAGTGATGACCCAGGGCAGAACCTGGCGCAGGATTTTCTTAGCCGTGCTGGGTTTGGGCGGGGTAGCTTCTGGCTCTGGTAATCCTTCTGCGGGGTTTTCTTCAGACATACGTCGTCTCTCTTCGATTCAATGCAAGGATACCAGCCTGCTCTCAGGGCTGATACCAGATCGGGGAACTGTAGGCGCGCTCCTGAATCACGTCAGGGTAGTCTGCCGCGTTCTCGAGGCCGAGCGCAATCCTGTCGAACAGTGAGTGTCGGGCACTCGGTATCTGTAATACACGAACATAATAGAAAGCGGGCTGGTCGGTGTTGAAGTCCGGGTCCGTCCACGCGGCTTTAAGCTCCGGCGCGCCGTGGGCGCCGGTGACTTTGCCGGTGTTGCGATCAACCGTATCCGGTACGGCGGGCAGTGAGCCATCGTCAGCCAGCTCGCGGTCATCAGACCAGGCGACGTTGTAGACCTGTTCATGGGTTTCGCCATCGGCATCTAGCCAGCCTTTAACGATCTGGATTCTGTCGAGATTGTGGTCCGCCGGGTCTTTGCCGGCATGCACCAGAAAGGTCGGTGCGACCTGCTCGGCGGTTGCCGATAGCGTCCCGCCCATGGGTACGCCTTTCTCGTAGCCGCTGGTTTGCAGGGTCTGCAGGTCTGCGGCGGTCAGGTCAGCGCCGCCAAAGAAACGCAGGCTGATACGGGTGCCGGTGGTGGCGTAAACCTCGCGTCGGAACATGGCATCAAGAATGCTGTCGCGGGTATTTTCTTCCGCCCACACAGCAGCGAGGCCCGCCGCCGACATGGTCCAACCGGAGGCACTGCCAAGGCCGTGTGAGTTTTTCTTTTCAGGCACGGAATCAAAAGCAAATTTGCCCCAGAAATTAGCTTCTTCTGCAGTCGCGAGGCCGGTGTGAGAGTCGGTTGAGCCAATCATGCCGAGCTTGAACGGGTTGACGCCGATCTCGGCTTCGATCGACAGGCCGGTCTTCAGGCCCGAGCGCGCATAGTCACCTTCCTGCACCGGGTACACGTCACTCTCTGCAGCCAGCAGGTATTGGTAGGGTTCAAATTTAGCGAACTCGTCGTCGGGCGAGAGATCTTCATGGGTTTCTGAATCGCCTTTGATCTGCGTCATCTCGACAATCGGCTCATACTGCAGGCGTCGGTTGGCATAGTCCTCGTCGATCGCCTCGCCCCGCAGGTTGACGCGATTGAACATCATGCCCTTGCTGACGTTCGGGTTGTGGGGAATGGCGATAAAACGTGTGTTGCTCTCTGCTTCAGTTTTCGCGAGCCAGGCCCAGAGGTCGTCGGGGTAGGGGCTGTCGGTGGAAGCAAACGGAATGAAGGTTTTGCCGCTGTCGGCATTGGCACTGGTCATGACGATACGATGCAGGTTGGCGCTGCCAGGCTGCGATGACCATTCCCAGCCAGCGAAAGCCGTGAACTTGCCCGGCTCGTTGTGCTGGTCAGCGGTTTCAAGCAGCCCATGCCAGGCCTTGCGCTGGGATATTTTGGCGCCGGGAATGCCCTGTTGAGCGGCCGATTCAACCCACTGTGCGGCGAGTTCACGTGGGTCGCCCGGAATCGGCAGAATGTCGTTGAAGAATTCAATGCTGCCACCATTGTCGAGCGCATCACGAATCCGCCACGCCTGGTACCAGTAAACCAGGCTTCTGATCAGCCCGGGGTCCGGGTCCTGAATGCCGTCATAGTAGATGTCTTTAATCCCCCCAAGGAACTCCGCATGGTCGGTGACGACCAGGAAATCGAGCGGTGTGCCGATCTGGGTTTTTACCCGGTTGTAGGCATGGATCACCGGTTCGCCCTTGGCGAAGCGATAGGCGTCAGACGGCGTGACCGTCATATTGCCGTTCAGAAACGCGTCGAACGAGTTGTTGGTGTGCAGGTGTGTGTCACCCCACAGCAGTTGCCTGTCGGGCGGGGTCTCGGTCGTTTCTTCAGCACTGGCCCCGCTGGCCAGTGCGGCAAGCAGGCAGGGCATTGATAGTGTCAGCAGCAGGCGTTTCATCGGGTGGGCACTCCGTTCTCGAAGACGTTGATGGCTTTGTTAAAGGGGGCGTCTCCCGCGGCATCATAACCTGAGTCGGCCTTGATAGCGTCCTGCCAGAGGAGGTCGGCCATAGGGAACGAGAGTTTGTCTTGAACAAGTTGCCGTGACTCAGGTACCAGCGCCTCAAAGTGTCGGCGCAGTTGTTCCAGGCAGTAAACCCGGTAACGCGATACCGGCAGATGCCGGTACTGGCAGCCCTGCACCAGCATGTCGAACTTCTTTTTACCCTCGTGCCAGGCGCGGGCGTTCTCTGCCAGCTGCACAAGGTGCGTCTCACAGATTTCCTGCAACAGGCCGTCGAGGTCTTCTGGCAGCGTCTCGACAAAGGCGTGTTGCTGAGTCATGTCGCTGGCATTCCAGGTCCGGGCAACCCAGTCGTATACCCTCGGCGCGGTGTCGCGCATGATTTCGGCGGGTGTGGGGTCCTGGCCAAAGTGACGCAGCATCGGGCCCATCAGGCCAAAGTCGGCGATGGAAGGGGATGCACCCAGCAGGTATGGCCGCTCGGCAAGCGCCGTGCTCATCAGCGCGAGGATACGGTGATATCCCTGCTCAACATGTTCCCGGGTGCTGTCGGTGACACCGTCGTTGATGACAAAACCCTGGCGCTGGCGGCGTGCGATCATTCGCAACCTGAAGAAGCGCGGCAGCTTCAGGTGTGTCGTCAGTTCATCGGTGAGGATCCGCGAAAGTAGGGCGCGGTCGTGTTTGTAGCTCCAGCGGTAATGCATGGCAGCGCGCCAGAGCCACTCGTCGGCATAGTCTTCAATTAACAGGGCGGTGAAACGTACGACGGGGTCTTGCGGCAGCACCGGTTGGTTCGGGTGCTCCTGCTCCAGCTGCAGGATGATCGGCGTCGTGTCTGACATCCAGCGCCCATCCTGGCGCTCGACCACCGGGTGCTGTATGCAACCGGCCTCGCGTTTGATGCGCTCGGCCTGCGGGTAGGGGGAGGCCCGCTCATAGCTGATACCTTTATAGCGCAGGTACGCCTCAAGCTTGCCGGTGTAATAAGAGACGCTGGCACCGTATACGATCATGATTTGCCCTCCCAACTGAGAATGTTTCACAAAGGCCAGTGATTTTCTTCTCTCGCCGCTGAACGTGCTCGCTGGTAGACTGCGCGCCGTTAAAGTCACCCATTGTCCGCATCGACTTGAAAGTCTCTGATTTCCATTACGACCTGCCCGATGAGCTGATCGCACGCTACCCCACGAAACAGCGTACGGCCAGTCGGCTGCTGCACCTGAATGCCGCGACAGGCGATATTGCTCACCTGCGATTCAGCGATCTGCCCGGCCTGGTGTCGCCTGCCGATCTCATGGTGTTCAACAACACACGCGTGATTCCGGCACGCTTCTTCGGCCAGAAAGCGACCGGTGGGCGAGTTGAAGTCCTGCTGGAACGTGTCACGTCAGAGACCACCGCCATCGCCCAGGTGCGGGCCAGCAAGTCGCCGAAACCTGGCAGCACGATCACAGTCGATGATGAGGGCCCGGTCATTCAGGTCGGCGAGCGTGAGGGTGATTTTTTTCAGCTGACCTTTGCTACCGGGGTACTGGCGGCTGCCGAGTCTCATGGCCA
>Ga0181575_10004306_pt1 | contig 9968 bp, 9 predicted proteins | sample 101ome_23_FD_145599 | JGI IMG/M metagenome (GOLD analysis project Ga0181575, IMG submission 145599) | Coastal salt marsh microbial communities from the Groves Creek Marsh, Skidaway Island, Georgia - 101411CT metaG (spades assembly) | ecosystem: Environmental > Aquatic > Marine > Intertidal zone >...
ATTCTGAAGATGCTAATGTTGTAGCTGTTGCAGTTGCAAAAGTATCATCGTCAAGGAAAGCTGTACCGGATACACCTGTATTGATTACAGGGCTTGTAAGTGTTTTATTTGTAAGAGTATCTGTTGTAGCTCTACCAACTAATGTATCTGTTGAAGTTGGTAAAGTTAATGTGCCAGTATTAGATATAGAACTAATAACTGGAGTTGTTAATGTTTTATTTGTTAAAGTCTGTGAGCCTGTTAAAGTTGTTACAGTACTATCAATTGCTAAAGTAACTGCATTACCTGTTGCAGAACTATCAAGACCTGTACCGCCTGTTACAGTTAAAGTTTCACTATCTAAATCAATTGCAATAGTTCCACTGTCTGTTGTAATGTCTAAGTCTTGTGCAGTCACCTGAGAGTCTACATAAGCTTTTACAGATTGTTGAGTTGGAACTAATGTAGCACTATCTGAAGACATATCATCTTCATCAGCAAAAGCTGTTACAGTTATGGTGCCATCGTTAAGACTACCAAAAGTTAAATCTGTTATAGTTGTTGCAGCTATTGTACCACCTTCAACCTTGTCACCACTGATTTGATTATCTGCAAGTGTTAAAGTTCCTGAAGATACATCTAAAGTTTTTCCAGTTCCAACTGTAATATCAGATGTAGCTATAGTTGAACCATCAATAGTTCCACCATTAATATCTGTTGTAGTTAGTACAGAACTTGCAAGTGTTACAACACCTGTAGAGTCTGCTATAGAACCTGCTGAAGTACCGTCTTTAGCTTTTAAATTTGTAACTTCAAGATTTGTAGAATCTACTGTAGTAGCATTAGTTGTTGTAGAATTTACAGTAGTAATGTTACCAGTTGTTGAAGTTAATGTAGTAACTGTTGTAGCAGCTATTGTACCACCTTCAACTTTATCACCTGATATTTGGTCATCTGCTAAAGTAATTGTACCTGATGAAACGTCTAAAGTTTTACCAGCTCCTACAGTTATATCTGAAGTTGCTATAGTAGCACCATCAATTGTACCACCGTTAATATCTGCTGTATCAGCTACAAGGCTATCTATGTTAGCTGTACCATCAATGTAAAGGTCTTGCCATTCTTTTGTAGCACTTCCTAAGTCATATGTACCATCAGTATTAGGAATAATATCTGAATCAATTTCAGCAGCTAAATTAATACTATCAGTATCTGCATCACCAAAGGTAAGATTACCTGAAATAGTAGCACTACCTGTAACGGTTAAATCTCCACCGATAGTTGCATTACCAGTAGTAGTAATAGTATCTGTATAAGTATCTTTAAATCTTAAACTTGTTGTACCTAAGTCAATGTCGCTATCTGTGACAGGAATAATAGCTCCATCTGCAATATATAATTGTTGTACAGGTGCTGAAGATACTTCTACATAAAATTCTATATAGTTATTTGTAGTATCTATTAATACTTTGTTGTTTGGAGATGTCTCACCTGCATCACCAATCAGACCTATTACTGGTCCTTCTGCAGCAGTACCGTCATGTTTATGACCTCCTGTGTTACTAAAAGCATTTAATAATTGGTTGTACTCATTGTTAAATAATGCAGCAGTGATTGTATCTCCGTCTGCAAATGTACTTTGTCTTGTATAACCTGCCATTGTTTTTATCTCCTACCTGATGGAATGTAATCTATGTATAGTCCGTTTATTGTATAAGGTGCGTTTGTATCGTTTGTTAATATTCTAAAGCTATTAGAGTAACCACTACCTTGTAATGCTAACCTAACTAAAGGCTGTTCAGATGCTCCAAACTTTGCTGTTCCAAACAAAGCTGTACCAAATATAGATGGAGCTGGTACACTGTCTAATAAATAATCTTCTGGTTGTGGTGTTTCATTACTGTCGTAATCAAACCTTACTCTAAGTGAAGGTTGTACTTCGTTTTCTGGACCTATAGAAAGTTTAACATAGTGTAAAGTTTTTAAAGTTCCAAAGTCACCATAATCATAGTCTGGTGTTTGATATCTTGCATCTATTGAAGAGCCATCAAAGTTATCACCTGAATTATGTACATGAACATAACCATCTGTATCACCATGGTAATATCTTTCAATACCATTAGTATCAAAACCGGAACCTATAGCTGTTACTTCTATTCCTTTTGTTTCAGACCATTCAAAACCATTTGGTCTTAATGTACCTATTATACCCCTTTGTGCAGAATTTGTCAAGCCTTCATTACTATAAAATAATCTATACTGTGATTTTTCTCTAAGTACAACACTATTTATAATATAGTTATTTACATTTTCTGCTAGTTCTGTTATAATAGGTTGTATAGCTTTACTAACTGTACCTAACTCAACGTCACCAATTCTTGCTGTACCAGCGACTGTTCTTAATCCATCTGGTGCTAAAAATATTAAGTCACCACCAATCTCTTGAATACTATAACCACTTAAACACCCTACGTTTTCTGCAACTGGTACAACTGCTGTATTTTGACTATCGTTTATATTTATAAGTTTATGTATGCTATTTTCACAAAATATAAATAAGTCTTGACGGAAACCTTTAACACCTACAATTTTATCTGATATAGTTACTGACCCTGCTCCAGTTCCACTAAAGTCTGAAGGGTCATTATAAATACTATAAAAAACTGTATTCTCATTATCTTCTACACCAGCAGCTATTAAGTGATGGTCATGTGAAGTTATAAACGTAGCATATTTAGTTCCTGTTACTGTTATCTCTTCTGTGAAATATGTTCTAGAACTTAAAGCTCCTGTGCCTTCCATTCTAAAACTAAAAGGTTTATTAGCTCCGTCAGCTATAACTACTGTACCATAATCTTGTGCAGCACCTTCAAACATTGCAAATTGTATTTGCCCTTGTCCAGTTCTTGTAGTAGCTGTACGTCCTGTAAAAGTTGTATAATCATCTCCACTACTGTGTGATAATTTATTTATTTGTAAATACGTAATACCATCTTGTGTGAAATAAATATCAGTACCTGCACAAACTATAACACCATCTGCATAAGGCATAGTACCTAATATATTTGTTACACCACCTGTAGGTTGAACTGCACTTCCTGCACCAAACTTACTAAAACCATTAATACGTCTATATCCACCTTCAATAGACACTTCAAAATTTTGTAAAACTGTAGCTACTCCGGGTGTACGTAACAAGTCTATAGAGTTAGCTGATGTTACTAATCCACCTGCACATGCTACGGTAAAAGGTTGTGAACGTGCCATATTTAAAAGTAAGTTCTATCGTCAGTCATATATTTTGGCGTAGGATTCATAAGATTAGATTTCATATGTTTCATTCCTTTCTTATAATCATCCAATGCAAAAGCAGCCTGTTGTGGGCTTTCTTTAAACTGCCAAATGTAATAACGACTTCTAGCTGTTATTATATTACTGTATTGCTCTGGTAAAACGATTGTATCGTCATAAGCCGATAAAGCAGTCGGTCTTACAAAAGCATAAAAGTGTACATTATAAACCTTGTCAGGTATTGGACTTAATCCAAATTTTCTACTATCTGGAGACTTAATAACAAACTGTGGTTCTCCATGATTTTGTGTATCTGCATCATCTGCATTTTCACTATCTCTATAGTATCTTTTCCAATCATCAAGTGTAAGGAATCTTAATCCTTTAGAAACATAAGGTGCTGTTTCTCCACTTACGTTAATTGTTGTGACATAAAAATCATCCCAATCTATTGATGCATAATCTGTAGTGATACTAGAACTACCAGACTTAAGTGTATACCATCTTGTTCCTGCTACTGTAGCTACTGTCACGTTCCCATAAAAAGGGTCTGTTTCTCCACTAGCTCCTGCAGAAAAGAAAGGTAATTGAGGTTCTTCGTTTGCAATATCAAATATAGCTTTATTTATACTATCTTTAACAAACTTTTGAATACCTGTAGCATTTGTAAAGTTTGCAGCAGTTAGTGGAACTTCGTTGAGTTCTCTTAATACTTCATTAGTTATGTCAAGATATGTAGTAGCCATTATTTTTTGTGAACCTTTTGAATTGAAAAGTTAGCTGTTAAACTTGCACCTTTATGTTTAACAAACTTACCTGAGTGTTTCATTAATTTATAACTACCATTTTTTTGTTTCATCCAATGGTAGCCCTTTGGTGCCTTAACTTTCATACTTAGTTAGCTGAAGCTTTAGGACATTCTCCATGACCATACATAGGTTGAGCTGAACCACCTTTAGCATATTGCATTCTACCACCACCCATTTTTTTATCTCTAGGTTTCATGTTATATCCACCCATCATCATTTCTTTTCTTTTTTCTTTTCCGTATTTCATTTTATCTCCTTATTAAAAAGTGGAGGAGTCCGAAGACTCCCCCGAATTGATATTAGTCAATTGCATAAAAAGCTGATACTAAGGCATCATCTCTAAGTACTTTCGCACCATAGACATGTAAACCTCTAACAATATCACCAAACGATGTTGGGTCTCTCAACACTTCTGTTGAAAGGATAGTGTTAGCAGTAGCAGTAGAACTCATATGTCCAGCCATAACTTTACCAGTAGCCGTTGTAGGCGTAGCGATATTGTTAGATTTGTACATATCAAATCCTCTTAGTTTTCCACTTGAAACTAAACCATTTCTGATTGAGCCTTGACCAGCGTTAAAGTCAACACTTAATAGCTTAGAACCAGATTGTGACAACTCTTCATAGAATGAAGGAGGTGCAACAAACCATCTACCTTCTTCAGGTACATTCTGGTCATCTAAAAGTCTTGCCATTCTTGCCATAAGGTCAATAGCATCTACACCAGTTCCGTCTGAACCTAATAGGTCGACAGAAGCTGTAGTTTCTGCAACACCACCAGTACCGGCAGCAGCATCTGCTCCGATGATATGGTCAGGTGATGAAGCTGATACACCAGCAAACATAGTTGCTAAAACAGCAGCATCATATGAATCTTTCAATGCATATGCAGCAGAGCTTGAAGCAACTTCTTTGAAGTTCACATGTGACATATTTGTTTCAATATCATCTACGATGAATTTGAAAGCTTTAGCACTGTCAACAACCAAAGTTATTTCTTGGTCAGTTAGTTTTGTGTCAGTAGTATCGCTACCTCTTGTGTAGTCTGATACTGAAATGACAGGTTCTTTGATAATCTTTACAGAGTCTCCATAAGCAGATATTTCACCAGCATAGTCGGTGTTAGTAATAGCTTCTACCACTGAGGCTTTTCTAAAGAAGTTTAAAACCTTTTTAGAGTAAACCGAAGGTAAAAAGAAACTATTAGTTTGTCCACTTACGGAGTTAGCAAAGTTAGCATCGGTATCAGTTGCGGGTTCAAAATATTGAGCCATGATACATTCTCCTTTAAGTTAATTATAGTTTATTTAATGATTCTGCCTTCTTGCATTGCATCTGATATTTCTTTTTCAAATTTATCAAATTCAGCAACACTCATTGCAGCAATCTCCTTTTCTGACCATACTTTCTGTTGAGTTGGTTCTATACTTTTTGTTTTAGTAGAAACCATATCTGCAGCAGATTTTCTGGTCGGTTTAGAAGATGACTTAGTCTTTGTAGGTTCAATACCAAAATCTTTTTTAAACAAATCTAAAGCACGTGAAGCTAGGTCAGCATCGTCAGCATTTGAGTATATCCAATCTTGAATAGACTTAGGCTGCTCTTTTGCCCAACCATGAAAGTCATCACTATTTCTGATATCTTCAAAATCAGGATGTCTTTCCATTAACCTTTTTTCTGCATCTTGTCGTACTAACTGATTCTCTCTTTCTTGAAGTTTACTAAGGCGTTCTTCTAGAACTTTTGCTTTAGTCTCACTTTGCATGTGAGCAACAGTTTCTACAACTTCATAAACATCAGGATATTGGTTTTTAAAATCTTCAAGTTCTTCTGCAGTTTTTGGAGCTTTATATTCGGTTCTATTTTTAGTAGCTTCCTCTATTAACTCTTGTTCTCTGCTTTTGAACTCATTAAGTTTACTATCGTAATGTTTTTTCAAATCATCGTATCTTTTTTTATAGTCTGGTCTTTTATAAGGTGTATCCTTAGTAGTTTCCAGTTCTTCAGTATTAACACTTCCTTCAGCTTCCACTTCAGTTATGTCATTACTTTTAAAGAGTTTATTCTTTTCAGAAGGCTCTTCAAAAAACATACTTTCTGATGATATAAAAGGTTTATCGTCTCCTTTGTGCCAATCTTTCTTTGCGTTATAAGGGTTTGGCGTTTCCTCTTTTTGGACTGTATTAGTCATTTTCTTTTCTCCTACTCGGGGCTTCGTTTAACAAGGTAGCTGCTTTGTCGACTGTGCAGGGCTTGTTCTTGTAAAGGTAGCCTTTTGGTTTTAATTTGATAAAGTGCCAAGTATCCTTGGGTGGCTTTATCGTTATGGTGTTTAGCTTCTGACGTAAGGCTGATATTTAATCATGTTTTCGTTTATAGCTTCTTGAGTTGGGTTTGGAGCCATGTCCATTCCTAACAATGCTTCAGCTTGAACATTTACATTATTATCTTCAGGTATTCCACCTTCAGCTAAACCTTGTCTTTCATCTGCAGCAGCTTCAGCTTCTTTCATCATAGACATTAAAGTGTCTTCTCCGATTTCTTCTACAGCTTTTGCAGTAAAGACAAATTCTCCATCAGATAACCTTGCGGGTATGCTGTCAGAGACTCCTGAACCCGGACCTTCAACAGGACCAGACCCAGCAAATTCTTGAGCAACGTCTATGACTTTATCAAATAGCATAGCTAGTTCCTCATCTTGTTCTAGTTTGGACATAAGCATATCTTCTTCATCTTCACTTAATGCTTCTTCCATTATAAATCTTGTATATCCATCTTCCATTTCACCATCAGGCTCCATTTCAGACTCCATAGGCGGTGTCATAACCATTAACATTTGGTCATCTATTTCTCCACCTTCAGCTTTTATTTGTCTTGTACCTAATAGTGGATTATTTTCTTCATCCATTTCTCTTCTAGCTTTAGATATTTCTTTTTTATAATATTCTTTATTAAATTCATCTAAACCTAAAGTTTTAGCTACTTTAACTTTATCTCTTATATATCCTTCTACAGCTTTATCTCTATCTTTAGTATTTTTTATATCTGCTGTATACATTTCTGCCATTCTTTTAGCAAATGTATCGTTAGAATTTATAAAGTCTTTATGTAAATCATAACCACCACCATCAGCGTAACCCATACGTTTTACAACTTCGGGTGCTTCTTTTCTAAGAGCTTCTATACCCGGACCACCGTCTTTCATTCCGTATCTTTTTTTATCGTCTTCTAACATTATACTTCTTCCTTCCTTAGTAGTGCTTCTTTAACCTGTTGGTCCAGTTGCTCCAACCGTACCAGAAAATTCACTTTCCCCTGCAACCGGTACATTTCCTGTTCCGATGTTGCCACCACCAGTGCCTGTAGCTCCAAGTTCTTGAGGTTGTTGAGGTATTCCTTCAGGTCCTCCCATTGTGGGCTGTTGACCAGTGGGTTGAGCTTCTTCGCCATTCGTTTGTCCAGCATTCTGCATTCCTATTATTTGTGCCATTATTGCAGCTTCTTCAGGGTCGTTGAGTATTTCATCAGGGTCTAAATCTAAGCTGTAGGCAAGTTCACTAACGAGTTTAGAAATCTTAACAAACGGAGCAATAGCAGGACTTTGTGCAGTTTGTAAGAACATTGTCAATCTTTGACTTCTTACTTCTTTCTGCATCAAGCTATTTGTTCCAGTAGCTTTAACTTCTAAATCACCTTTAACATCCAACTCGTCTTCTAAGAATTGCATGTTCCACTGGAAATAAGATTCTCCAAGTGGTTTTAATAAAAAGTCATCAAGGTTTTTGATAACTGTTTTAATATTTAAACTTGATGCTCCAAGTAACATGGACATGCCTGAAGCAGTCCTTGTCATACTTTGAACACCTGTCTGTCCGTGTGAATAACTAGGTATACCTGTTTGTTCGTCTGCAAGTTGTCTAAACTTATCAAACATCATTAAGTTTTCTTGCGATGTATTAGGAAATTTTAAACCGTGTATAGCTTGTCCCGGCATACCAGCTTGTCTTCTGAATATCTTACCCGGATATATTTCCATTGATTGTCCACCAACTAAAGCAGACTCATCTACATCAAATACAAGAGAACCAGACATTGCTAAGTTGTCTATAGCCATTCTTGCATGACCATTCATAATCTGTTGTGAATCATCCATATTCTCTGCTACACCAATACCAAAGAAGTTGTATGGGTTTCTTTCGTATGGGAAAGCGTTATATGGTATTCTATATGGAGTGAATGGATTTAATACAGCTCTAAGTAAATGAGTACCACATGTCCATATGTTTACTTGTACTTCATCTAGGTCATCAACACTGTCGGGTAAGTCAATGCCTACTTCTCTAGCGTATTCTGCATCCATCATTCCCCAGTATTCTAAGACTTCAAAACTATTGTGAACATCTTCATCAGTTCTAGCATCGTCTTTTAACTGGCTTTCAAAATCTTTTTCTACGTAATTAGCACCCATTTGAATAGCTTTACGTATTGCATCTTCATCAAAGTAAGGCATATTACGTAACTGCCTTAACTGACTTCTATTCATTTTATGTCTATGGATAATGTATTCACATTCATCCATGTTAGTTGCATTAGGGTCTGGGTAAAAATCCCAACAACTTACAAATTCTATTCTGGGTACTCTAACTTCTAATGGGTTATAAGTTCTATTACCTTCTTCATCTGTATCCCACTTGTGAAGTTTTTTATTTTAATTAAATGGTCCTTTTACAATCCCTGTACCAAGTAGAGCAGATTCTAAAAGAGCATTTCTTAATTCTGAGTTACCGTTTGATTCTTCAATCTGGTCATGGATTAATTTTTCCATTCTTCTTGCAGCTCTTTGTGCAGGAGATACTTCTATTGCCTGTGGGTCAGGACTTGTACCGTCTGTAAGAATACCAGCTTCTTCAGCTTGGTCTTCAAGACTATCTTCAAATATACCGTTGTAAAAACTAGCACCCGGTTTTAAAGTTCTACCATCACCTTCGTAACCAACATCATAAGGACTATCTATTCTGTTTCCAATATCATCTGGTACTTCACCTTCTGTAGTTTCTATACCCGGTGTAGGATTAGATGTATCAAGATGTGCGTAGTCTGTTTCGCCTTCAGGCATTTTAGTTTCTGATATACCAATAGGAAACTTACCTGTACCAAAAATAACATCTACAAGTTGTCCAAATGCTGCAAGTACTTTAGTCTTAGTAACCTTTACAAAGATTCTAGATTTTTCAGATTCTCTAAACTTAACATTCTTAGAATACAAACCTCTATAGTTTTCATAAGCCCGTAACCATCTACGTTCATCTGTTTCTCTAGATTGTTCAGCTTGTGCAAATCTACCTTTAATAATACCTATAAGGTTTCTTTGTTGGTCTTCTTCAAGAGTAAGTGTTACGCCAGACTCTCCTTCAACTTCTTCGTAGATTTCGTTAGCGTTTAAAAATGTATTATCGTTTTCTGCCATATACTCTAATAACCAAATGTTGAATCAACAGGTCTATACATTTCTCGTTTTAAACCTCTTATACGTTCTAATGGGCTTTCCATTCTTGGTCTACTCATTATCATATAACGTAATGCATCATATGCGTGGTCTGAAGCTTTTGTATCTACGTCTTCAGGATTAGTTTTAGATAATGGTATAGACTGTAGTTCTCTTATTAAGTTCGGACATGTATTAAATATCTGTAACTTAGGTCTACCATTCTCTCTAATCTTTAAATACTCGTGTACTTGTATTTTACCTTGTATTCTATTCTTATCAGCTCGTCTTAACTTATGACCAGCTCTAATTAAACTTTCTCCTACAGTTGGACCAGTCGTTCCTGTTCTTGCCCAAGCTGCAGTATCTAAAACCCCATTCACAGAAAAAGGGTCTTCTGTCTC
>Ga0181575_10004313_pt1 | contig 9959 bp, 5 predicted proteins | sample 101ome_23_FD_145599 | JGI IMG/M metagenome (GOLD analysis project Ga0181575, IMG submission 145599) | Coastal salt marsh microbial communities from the Groves Creek Marsh, Skidaway Island, Georgia - 101411CT metaG (spades assembly) | ecosystem: Environmental > Aquatic > Marine > Intertidal zone >...
GAGCTCGAGTTCTCGCTACCTTGGTTTATTACCTACAAATTTCTCAACTCACTATTTCTTGGAGTGAGTATAGGGTCGGTCTTCACACTTTACGCACCACTCTCACCAGCGACTTTTTCAGCTGGGGGAATTGGCCTGGCAGTGGCGACAATGTTGATAGCCACACAATATCAACGGATTTTTAACCGATTCTGGTTTTTAAGGATCTCCGTCTTAACAGAGCTTATTATTTTTGTCAGCGTTTTGGCCGTATTGAGCCTCAAATCAGGGCATCTGCTGGCTCTTATTATCTACCTTGGATACCAGCTAGCATTTACCTTTGGCAGTTACTTGGTACGCTACGAAACCCTGCTTATTTCAACCGAGACCGACCTTAAATCTTTGGACATTGCAAAGCAGAGCGCCTACTTGGTCGGCATGGGGTTAGCCTGGGTGTTTTATCAGCTTATCGAACACTTCGGCGAGATAATGGACGCCGACCAGCAAGTGTATTTGATCTATTACCCTCTTCTCCTCATAGAACTGACGGTGCTTGGAGCTTTGCTTAAAAGTTTTCCAAAATCTGATAAATCTTGTTAGATTGACGAGGAGCATTACGAAGGAGTGTTTGCTGTGGAGCCTATTAAGCGTCGATCAACAAACCTAAAAGCATGCATCGCTGTTGTAGTCGCGGCTGTCGGTTACGTCAGTGGGCTTGTAGCAGATCCCGCCTCGCGAAGTGGCGAGCTCATTGATCAGGTACAAGGGATGCGTGGGCTAACGACACTTCCAGACAAAGGCGACGGCGGCACCTCCGGTGGCGGGTCAGGAGGAGGAGATTCAGGAGGCGGAACACCCGTCGATCCGGAAGCCGAGGCCAATGCTTTTTTTGAAACAGAAATGCACCCTCTTGTGTACCCCACCTGTTATCTCGGCTGCCATCAGGCGGGCGGCGTATCGGGCGGGTCAGACCTAGTGCTAGTAGGTCCCGGGGCCAATCAAATTGCAGCCAACAACAGCGCGTTTGTCAACTTCATCACCATCTTTGGCTCCTCCGCTACCCTACTGACACGAATTTCCGGTGGCGGCCATCCGGGCGGCACTATATACACGAGCAGTAGCAGTCAGTATCAAGTGATTGAAACCTGGACCCAGTTTTACGACTAAAGCCAGCAACCCCTCGGCTGAGTCACCGAAAGCTAGACCCATGTTGGGAGCAACCCCTTTAGTGACAGCGACGTCGATCCCCGATACAAACCCAGCAATCACTCCAACAGGTCAGGTTGCTCGGCAAGAATCACGTCGAATAGCGGTTGCGCACTAAACCAGCCCGCCAGCTCATTGCCAACTTGCTCCGCCGTGTGAAGCGCCATCCCGTGTGGGATTGAGATCGGCTCCCCGGCAGCCTCCGCCAGCAGTTGAGCTTGGCACGAGCGCTCCATGGTGACATACCACCAACAGGCCTCTTCAACCGACGCGCCAACCGTCAAATGCCCGTGATTTTGAAGAAAAATAGCTTTATGGGGCCCGAGTTTGCGCGCTAAGGCCTCGCCCTCGGTCATATCGACAACGACCCCGGTATAGCTGTCGAGTAACGTGTGGTCGTCATAAAAAGCGCAAGCATCCTGGGTGATGGGGTCCAACAAGCGACCCAAAGAGGACCAGGCTTTTCCATAGACAGAGTGAGCGTGGGCGGCCGCTGTTACCTCAGGGCGCCTTTTGTGGATGTGGCTATGAATGGTAAATGCCGCGCCGTTAAGCAAGCCCTTTCCTTCAACCACCTCCCCCTCGTGACTGACGCGAATCAAATCTGACACTCGCATTAATTTAAAGGAGCGTCCCATCGGATTCACCCAAAAGGTGTCGCTATCGATGGGATCACGCACAGTAATATGACCGGCCACGCCCTCATCAAAACCAAATTTGCCGAAGATACGAAGCGCCGCCGCAAGTCGCTGTTTTCGAAACAGCTGCTCTTCCTCGGGCTGCCGCTCGGGGACAGCACCGGGCAGGCCGTCGTCTGCCGCGTTCATGATGAGCTGGTTCACTGACTGATTCACTTGGATTCCTCGCTGTGTTGCGCAAGCCAACGCTGGTTAAAGTCTGCGGCGGCGGCCGGTAGCGCCGCCTCTGACGGTATCGCGTCATTGTTATCTCGACATGCCTGCACATAGGCTTCGAGCACCACGCCATGCCGCGGCGCCACTTCCTCCGGCTTGAGCGGATCACCACACTCAGCACACGTCACTCGAGGAGCGGTCAACTTACCGCACCGCGTGTGCCAGTATGCTGTCGGAGCACCATCCTGACCGGCGAGCCACTCGTCGCCCCAATGGCTTAAGGTCAGCAGAACGGGGTATAACCCCAATCCCTTCCTGGTCAACCGGTACTCGTAGCGTACCGGTCTGTTCGTGTAGGGCACTTTGATCATAACCCCGGCGTCGACCAAACCATTCAAACGCTCGGTCAATCGATGACGGGTAACGCCAAGATTGCGGTGAAAGTCATCGAATCGGCGCGTTCCCTTGAACGCGTCACGAACAATAAGCAGGGTCCAGCGCTCTCCCACGACCGCTAAGGCCCTGGCGACCGAACACACTTGCTCGTCAATATTGTCCCACTTCACAAGCACTCCTGCCTGTTGGTCCCAAGGGGTCGCCCCCATTGAAGCATATTCGGCGTACTGTCGGGCAAAATTGCTAATTTTCACGCCTACTCCTCAAATTTTCATTGACTTGATTGCACCGATGAGCATCATGGTGTCTGTACCAACTTCGTGGCATAGAAGCCTGCCTCCAGGACTGGGATGATCCCCACCGGAGCGCTTATCGGGCACGCGGCTCAATCCACGGATTCAATAAAAGACCGACAAAACAGACAAATTAAGGGGGCCTTTCCCATGGCACTTATCAATAAATCGACCTCTTTACGCTGGGCGGTTCAAGCGGCGCTGCTGGGCTTTGCCGTGGCAGCACAAGCCCAAGACGAGGTGTTAGACAGCACCGCGGTGGAGGCTGCCGCTGAGACCAGTTCGCCGGCGGCCGCAGAGGCTCCTGTGGAAGAAGTCATTGTTACGGGCTCGCGCCTCAAACGCGATACCTTCTCAAGCATCGCTCCGCTTCAAGTCATCACGACCGAGTTTTCGAAGGAAGTCGGCCTGATTGACGCCGCCGATATCCTCCAGGGATCCACGGCGTCTACCGGCCAGCAGATTGACCTGACTTTCCAAGGCTTCGTTCTCGACAATGGACCCGCCGCCTCCACGGTTGACCTTCGTGGTCTGGGCGCCCAGCGAAACCTTATCCTGGTCAATGGCCGTCGGGTATCACCCTCGGGCGTAGAGGGCGCCCCTGCCGCACCGAACCTCAACCTGCTACCCCGCTCCCTCGTAGAGCGCTATGACATTGTGTTGGACGGCGCATCGTCGGTGTACGGATCAGACGCCATCGCAGGTGTGGTCAACGCAATCTTGCGCAAGGATTTCGATGGCTTTGAACTCGAGGTTTTTACCAACCAGCCCGAACAGTCAGGCGGCGCCGATACCACGGTGTCTGCGGCCTGGGGTTTTAACACTGACCGCGGCGTCTTCGGCATCGGCGGCGAATATGTCGAGACCACCAAAGCGGCGCTTGGCGACAGGGATTGGACCGGCGATTGCACAAGCAACGTCGAGATCGACGAGAACGGAAACATTAGAACCGAAGACCAATACTACGCATCAATAGGCTACCCGTCCTACGGTGACTGTGCGTTCCAGTCGGTCGCTGCGCGAACCTTTATCCCGTCGATCGACATGGGGTCTATTTACTACACCCCCGGTTACTCTAACGGCGGCTGGGGCAATTTCAGTGAATCTGGCGATCCCTACACCGGGCTGGCTGCCGATGGTAACGGCGATGGCGTAGGTGATATCGATTTGCTGCAATACGATTTCAATGGCAAACCCGCAGCGCTCGACGCGGATTTGTTCCCCAAAACCACGCGCTACAACATCATGGCGTACGGGGAATACACCTTCGAGGGTGAAGCCAACATCACACCCTACTTCGAAGCCAACTACTCCTACTTCGAAGCCGAATCGAAGAGTAGCGAAGGGCAACTGTTCCCAACAGTTCCCGCTAATAACCCCTTTAACCTGTGCAACCCCAATCAGCCCAACGGCGTGGACTGCGGCCTTGCTGCTGGCGCGTATTTGGATAATCCCAGCATCGCAGCTGGCATTGCCAATGTTTATGGCCTGACTCCAGCGCAGTTCAGGGACTTTGGCATAGTGAATTTATACCCGGGAGCTCTTGGACCGGTACCCACCATCCCAATTGTATCGGTTCGAGGTGACCGGAACCGGGTGGAAACCGAGCAAACTCAAATCCGCGTCGTCGGTGGTGTGCGGGGAGATATGCCATTCCTGAATATCGGCACGCTCGATGACTGGTCTTTCGATGCCTATTTCAGCTATTCGCTCTCCGAGGGCGAATCACGTCGATTCGGTGTTCGTGAAGACCGACTCGAGTACGCGCTGGGGTACTACAGCTCAACGAGCACCCCTTGCGAGAACGATCTTGGCGTGAACCTCCGATCTGACGCCAGCGCAGGCTGCGTTCCCGTCAATATGTATGCACCCTCGCTTTACCCGGTTGGCGAAGTCGTGGGGGATTTCGGCTCGCAGGCCGAGCGGGATTACCTGTTTGACACGCGTAATTTCGACACCGAGTACGAGCAGACCATCGTTTCTGCTTACGCGACGGGCGATCTATTCGACCTGCCCGCCGGTAGCGTCGCCTTGGGCTTGGGCGTGGAGTTTCGCCGGGATGAAATTAACTCAATCCCCGATGCTGTCGCTGAGCAGGGCCTGTTCTGGGGCTTCTTCTCCGATAAAGGGGCCAAAGGCTCTCGCGACGTGAGCGAGTTCTTCGTTGAAGCGGAGATTCCCCTACTGGCGAATCTGCCCTTGGCGCGAGAACTCAACGTCAACCTGTCAGCGCGTTTCACCGATGACGAGTACTATGGAGACAATACCACCGAGTCGATAAAAGTGGGTTGGCGTCCGGCGGACTCACTGCTCATCAGGGGAACCTGGGGTACCGCTTTCCGAGCACCTAACCTGCGTGAACTGTTCCTGGGCGGCTCTACCGGATTCCTGAATGTGGGTGACCCTTGCTATGTCCCCGAGACGGCGATCGACAACCTGACGGGGGAATACAATCCCGCTAACGATAAACGCGATCAACTGATCCTTGATAACTGCCGCGCAACCGGTGTTGATCCAACACTGGCCAATAACGGCGGCTTCAACACCTACAGCGTGGAAGTGCAGCAAGGCGGGTCGCTGGGGCTTGATCCCGAAGAATCCGATTCCTGGACCATTGGCTTTTCCTATGAGCAGGACTTCAGCAACAAGTTTGATCTCTCCTTTGGTATGACGTTCTCCGAAATTGAGATTACCAACACGGTGATCGAACCCAGCACCGGCTTTATTATTGGCGACTGCTATACCGATGAAGCAGGTACAGGTGCCAGCGTCTTCTGTAGCCGCATTACGCGAGACTTCAGTGACCCCACCGATCCCCAAATCATCTTTATGGACCTCGGCTTCATCAACCGCGATAAAGAAACTTACCGCGGCATTGATTACAACCTGTTCTTTAGAGATCAGATTAATATCGGCGTACCCATTGATTTGAGCCTGAACTTGACCGCGACCAAACTGGTGGAGCGCTCAACGCTATTTACCAATCCCGATGGCAGCGTCGACCAGGAAGGTTATAAAGGTGAGTGGGGCTTCCCCGAGTGGCGAGCCCAGGCCGCGCTTCGTCTTGAGTGGGATCGCTGGGCGTTTACCTGGGAGACCCGGTTCACCGACGACGTTGACACCGATCCCGACGCCGTCGACGATTTCGACTCGATCAATGGGTTTTCCGACACCTGTATGGGCCCACCGGATGACGTCCTCTGTCGCGACTACGCCAGAGCGGAAGATTACTTCCGTCACAGCACGTCGCTGTTCTACAGAGCTGACACGTGGAGTTTAGGCGCGGGTATCCGCAACGTCTTCAACGAAAAGCCACCGGTGGTTGATGGCTCGGAGGTACTCTCTTACAGCAACACGCCGATTGGCTACGGCTATGACCTCCAAGGTAGGGTCTTCTTCCTCGATGCCTCTTACCGATTCGGCGGTGGCAACTAAGCCCAGCCCACCGTCCGACATAAAAAAGGCGTGCCCAGCACGCCTTTTTTTTCTCTATAGTTAACGCTCGCCCGCCAGGACTTGTTCGATGAGACTTTTTACAGCACTTCTCCTTGTTACGCTTGTCAGTCCACTGACACTTGCCGAGCCGTACCCCCTCGACTACTGGGCACGACGATCTGCCATCAGTAACGTTGAGCTGTCCCCGACCGGGAACAATCTGGGCTTGCTAAAGATCCCTGCTCGCGGGGAAAACCCCGTTATCGAGGTCTATGACACGAATGATCTGTCAGCTGAGCCTTTTCGCGTTAATGCCAACCCCATGGAAATCGTAAGTTTTTCTTGGGTAGACGATAACAACCTCGTGTTCAGAGCGCGCCAACAAGTGCGGGACAAAATAGATGGCTTTAACGAAGGGATTTACGAGTATCGAATTGCTCTCGTAGACGTCAAGAAAAAGGAGCTCGAGGCTTTCGATGAGCGCGACCCATTCATCGTCAGCGTGCTACCCGATAAACCGGGAAAAATCTTGATCTCTTTTTCCGAGGGCGGCAAAGATGGTGTTGGAGCCAAAGTGCAGGCTGCCTTCAGGCCGAGAGCCTATTGGGAGTTCGATCTCAAGAGAGGCACAAAAAAGCTACTAGTACGAGGCAAAATTTCCCTCGGCAACATCGACTTTGATGAAGCGGGGAACCCTATTTTAGCCCGCGGCTTTGACATTAATTCCGGCGAGTTTATTTGGTACTGGCGCGAACCCGGAGAGGATGAATGGCTCGAATTTTATCGGCAGAGCGAGGATAGTTTCGAGGACTTTACAGTTTACGGCCCAGACCCCGAGGTGCCCGGCAACTTCATCGTCAGCGCCAACAACGGCGCAGACACGACCGGTCTGTGGTCATTTAATGCTGCGACCAAAAAATTCCAGGAGCTGCTCTATCAGCGGAAGGACGTGGATATCTGTGGCGTGAAGTATCACAGCAACTCTTGGACTCATAGTGACGTCATTACCGGCGTGGGCTACTGCAAAGACAAAATACACGGGGAATTTTTCGATGCCGAGGAAGGAGCGCTGCACCGACAGCTGGAGCAACTGATACCCAACGCTCACTACGGCACTATCACCAGCCGCTCTCGGGATGGCAACTCCATGACCATCCGCAATGTCGGGCCACGAGACCCAGGCACCCACTACCTTATCCACGAAGGCAAGCTACAGCTCATTGGCAGCCAGCGGCCTTATTTTGAGCCCACAGAACTGGCGGACGTGCGCTATATCACCTATCCCGCGCGAGATGGCGAGTCGATTCCGGGCTACCTCACGGTACCCCATGGCAAACCGCCCTTCCCATTGGTGGTATTGCCCCATGGAGGCCCTTTTGTCAGGGAAACCATCCTCTTTGATGAGTGGGCTCAGTTGCTTGCCAACAACGGGTATTTGGTACTCCAACCCCAGTACCGTGGATCTCGAGGTTACGGCCAACGCTTTTATCAAATAGCCTTCAACGCAGGGGGACAAGGTGGCTACAAAATGCAGGATGATAAGGACGACGGCGTCGCCTATTTGATTAAGGAAGGCCTTACTGAGGCAGGTAACGTCGCGATGTTCGGCTGGTCCTATGGTGGCTATGCGGCCCTCGTCGCTGCCTCAAGAACGCCGCAAGCCTATCAATGTGTCATCGCCGGTGCCGCGGTAACCGACCCCGAGATGCAGGTTAACTACTACCGCTACCAGCTCAGAGGAGCAGGAAAGATAGAGCAGCTGGCGATGTGGGATGACAGTATTTCCCCGCTTGAGGAGGTCGAAAAGGTCAACGTGCCCATCCTGCTTATTCATGGGGATGTAGATCAGCGCGTGCCTTTGGAACATGCCGAGAAGTATCGTGACGCCCTTGTTGAAGCTGCCAAGCCACACACCTATCTGGAGCTAGAGGGTGCGGACCACTTCTCCAATACCCTGTTCTACCATCACAAGCTCGCACTTTATGAGGCCATGCTCGGGTATCTTTCCAATGAGTGCGGCCTCAAAACCGGGGCCGCCCCGACGCTGGCGCAAACCGACCCGTAAGGACTCGAGGAGCGACTCGCAACATCAAACCCCAAGCGGAAAAACTGCTGCGAGGCTGGCATAACCCCCGAATTGAGCCATGCGCATTACCTTCGACCAAAAAAAACCCCGGGGCATGCCACCGGGGTTTATGACGGTCTCAGGGATCAACCAAACTGATTCATGGTGTTGTCGTCGCCGGCCGCTTTGAGCGCAGCATCCCCCGAGAAGTACTCTTTGTGGTCATCGCCCATATCAGAGCCCGCCATATTCTGGTGTTTGACGCAGGCGATGCCTTGACGGATTTCTTTACGCTGAACGCCCGCAACATAACCAAGCATGCCCGCGTCACCAAAGTACTCCTTGGCCAGATTATCGGTGGAAAGCGCCGCCGTGTGGTAGGTCGGCAAGGTGATCAGGTGATGGAAAATACCCGCCTCTCTGGCCGCATCAGCCTGGAAAGACTGAATCCGACGATCCGCCTCGAGTGCTAATTCACTGTCATCGTATGACGCGTCCATCAGGTTCGCGCGGTCATAGTTAGATACATCCTGCCCCGCCTCAGACCAAGCGTCGAACACCTGCTGGCGGAAGCTTAACGTCCAGTTAAAAGAGGGACTGTTGTTGTAAACCAACTTCGCTGATGGCACCACCTCGCGAATCCGGTTAACCATACTCGCTATTTGACCTACGTGAGGCTTTTCAGTTTCTATCCAAAGTAGATCCGCCCCATTCTGCAACGATGTGATGCAGTCGAGGACAACCCGATCTTCACCCGAGCCTTTCTTGAACTGGAACAGGCCTGACGGGAGTCGAGCGGGCTTGAGCAGCTTGCCGTTGGCCTTAACGACCACGTCGCCATTGGCAATATCCTCAGCGCTTTCGATGTACTCGCCATCAAGAAAGCTGTTGTACTTGTCACCCAGATCTCCGGGCTCGTTGGTCACGGCAATTTGCTTGGTCAGACCAGCACCCAGGGAGTCGGTCCGCGCGACGATCACGCCGTTGTCCACGCCCAACTCGAGGAAGGCATAGCGAATTGCTCTGATTTTGGCGAGGAAGTCTGCGTGGGGCACGGTAACCTTACCGTCTTGATGGCCACACTGCTTCTCGTCGGACACCTGGTTCTCGATCTGGATGGCACAGGCCCCCGCCTCGATCATCTTTTTGGCCAGCAGGTATGTCGCCTCTTCGTTGCCAAATCCCGCATCGATATCGGCGATGATTGGCACCACATGGGTCTGAAATTGATCAATTTGCTTGGTAAGGCTTTGCACTTCGACCTCGTTCCCGGCCTTTTTCGCCGCGTCCAACTGGCGGAACAGGCCGCCAAGTTCACGAGCGTCAGCCTGTCGAAGGAAGGTGTAAAGCTCCTCAATGAGCCCGGGTACCGAGGTCTTCTCGTGCATCGACTGGTCGGGCAGCGGGCCGAAATCCGAGCGAAGTGCCGCTATCATCCAGCCGGACAGGTAAAGATACTTTTTATCGGTAGTTCCGAAATGCTTTTTGATTGAAATCAGCTTCTGCTGACCTATAAAACCATGCCAGCATCCCAATGACTGGGTATAACTGGCGGTGTCGGCATCGTAGGCTGCCATATCGGCCCGCATCAAATCAGCGGTATAGCGCGCAATGTCGAGCCCGGTCTGAAAACGATTTTGTAATTTCATGCGAGCAGCATACTCGGGACTGATGTCAGCCCAGGCCGCGCCCTGTTGTGTGACAACGCCGTCTAAGGCCTTGATGGTGTCG